>Ga0209407_1001299_pt1 | contig 26606 bp, 24 predicted proteins | sample AD_JPNHG3_MetaG_FD_184410 | JGI IMG/M metagenome (GOLD analysis project Ga0209407, IMG submission 184410) | Active sludge microbial communities of municipal wastewater-treating anaerobic digesters from Japan - AD_JPNHG3_MetaG (SPAdes) (version 2) | ecosystem: Engineered > Bioreactor > Anaerobic... | reverse complement strand
GGCGATTACGTCTTCGTCGAGCGCCAGGAAGGCGTCGACGGGGGCAGGTCCCTGAAGGAGGCCGCGGCCCGCGCCGTGCGGGAAAAGAGGAAACTCTTCGGGCTCTTCGGGGGCGAGGGGGGCAATTTCGAGCCGCCCGTCCCGTCGAATGACGGCACAGCGGTCGTGAAGAGGGCCTCGATTGAGAACCCGCTGCTGAGGGAGGCGGTCCTGGCCGCCCTCAAGGTGCTGAGCCGCAACCGAAACGGGTTTTTCCTCCTCGTCGAGCAGGGCGACGTCGACTGGGCCAACCACGCCGGCGATTACGGATGGATGGTCGGGACGATGTGGGACCTCGACGAGGCCGTCCGGGCCGTCGTCGATTTCGTGAATCGGGCCGGCGACGACATCACCTGGGCCGACACGCTGCTCATCGTCACCTCGGACCACGCCACGGGCGCCATCCGATTCGACGAGGCCCGCAGGCTCGGGAAAGGACGCCTGCCCGCGCAGGCCCCCGGCCTCTGCCCCGACCGGGCGGCCTGGTGCCCCGGCTACCCGGGGGGCGAGGTGCGCTATACCTCGACGGGCCACCTCAACGACCCCGTGCCGATCTACGCCATGGGGGACGGGGCCCTGACGAGGCACCTGCGGCAGTTCCAGGGCGGCTGGTACCCCTGCACGCCGCTCATCGACAACACCCACCTCTTCCACGCCATGACCAACGCCGCGGGCATCCCGCAGCCCTCGCCGCTCAGGGCCGTCGTCACCCGGCCCACGGTCTGCCCGGGCGGTCAATGAACAGGGCCCCCGCGTTCCCCCTTTATCGGCCGCAGCCCCAACGCCCGCCCCGCGTCATCGCCGTGTAGCGGCCCGGCACCCTGCGCCCGGCCGGTCTTCTTGCTTTTGCCCGCCCGCTGCGTATATTGAGTATAGAAAACAGAACTTGCCCCCGGATCCTGTTCCCGATCCGTATCCGATCTCGCTTCCCGTCCCCCTTGCATCGACGCCGCGTTTCCCTTTCCGCCGGAATGGTCCTTGTTCCTGCGGTGTTTCCCGGGCGGGCACAGGTCCCCGGCGGGCCCGAGGAGGTGTCGCCATGACATTGAAGTGTGTCGAATGCGGCAAGATCACCCTGAAGCTCAATGCCCAGAACAAGTGCGAGGAGTGCGCCCGGAAGGAGGAATCGCTGAAGTCCTACTTCACGAAGCTCCTCTTCGTCAACGAGAGCTGCGCGAGGCTGGTGCCGGCCACTTGACGGCCGCCGGCCCGGCGCTTGAACCATGGACCGGCCTGTGCGGTTCAAAGGGGGACCCCGGCCCGCAGCCTCACCGATTTGAAAGGAGGTAAGGGGTCATGAAAAGCGCATCCAAGGAGATTCTGCGATTCTGGAAAACCCAGTGGGAGGCCTACATGAAGGCCATGTCGGCCATGCAGGAACAGGGGGAGACGATGCTGGAGATGATCCAGAAAAGCGGCGTCCTGCAGGAAGGGTCGCAGAACATGATCCGGGAGTGGGCGAAGAAGTACAAGGCAATCCAGAAGACGTATCTCGACGCGGTCGAGGATCACTTCGAGAAGCTCGAGGACATCATCGAGGGCGTTCCCTGATCCGTGGACCGTCGCGCGCCGCGGTCGTCATCGGGCCCGCAGCGGGTCAAGGGGGATCCCGGCGCTCTTTCCCCCTTGCCCGCTTCTGTTTTCCGGGGCCGCTCAGTCCACCAGCATCAGGCAGTAGAGGTTCTGCGTCTCCGTCTTTTCCCGCAGGGTCTGGATGAAGAACCCGTTGTTGCGCGCCGTCTGGTACACGTCGATCCCGCAGGACTCCATCGAGGGCCTGGCCTTGCCGGGCTGCAGGCAGGGCGCGTCCTTGACCTTCGAGCATTCCTTGCACAGGGGGCAGGGGCCCGCGAGGTAGACGAAGGCCTTGTAATACCCGTCCTTGAAGAGCTCCCCCTCCATCTTCACGAGCAGGTCGAAGAGGGCCATGTTGCGCTTGCCCCGCTCGGGCGTCCGGGGGGCCTCGATATGAAAGAGGATGGCCCGCCGGTAGCAGTCCAGCACCCTCCGGGTCTCCTCCGGGGTGGGGGTGGTCGGCGGGCAGCAGTGGCTGATCCGGTAAGGGCAGCCGAAGAGGCACTTCATCCGCACCCACGCCGCCGTGACCACCGTGCTCGGGTGGATCACCTTCGCGTGGGTCACGCCTTCCGCAACGGCCTTCTCGCAGTACTTCTCCAGGTCGGCAGTCTGCATGGCATTCCCTCCTTTTCCGGGCGGACCGTGAAGCCGCCCGTCCGGTCCCCGCTTCGACTCTCATATAGAAAACGGGGCGCTTTGTCAAAGGCGGCCCCGGCCTCGCCGCCCTTGCTTTTCCGCGCCGATCGGGATACGAAGGGAAACCATGCATGCCCTCGCCCGATGGGTTCTGCCCTGGATGCTGCTTTTTCTCCTTGCCGCCCCGCGGCCCCTGCGCGCCGAGGGCGAGCTGCGCCTGGCCGACCTGGGCGATTTCCGCCTCGAGAGCGGCCGGGTGATCGAGGAGTGCCACGTGGGCTACCGAACCTTCGGCACACTCGACCCGGGCCGGTCCAACGCGATCCTCTTCCCCACGTGGTTTTCCGGCACATCGCAGGATCTTGTCGATCTGGGGTTCATCGGGCCCGGAAAGCTCGCCGACACGTCGCGCTGGTTCGTCGTGGCCGTCGACGCCCTCGGAAACGGCGTCTCCTCCTCCCCCTCCAACAGCAGGAAACAGCCCGGCCGGGCCTTCCCCGCGTTCACCGTGCGGGACCTCGTGAGGGCCCAGCACCAGGTGCTGACCCGATACCTGGGACTCGAGCGGCTGCACGCCGTCATCGGCATCTCCATGGGGGGGATGCAGGCCTTCCAGTGGACGACGTTCCGGCCGGGCTTTGCGCAGAGGGCCGTTTCCATCATGGGCACGCCCCGCGCCTCCCCCGCCGATGTCGCCCTCTACGACGCGGGGCTCCGTGCCCTGGATGCCGCGGGCGCCGTCCGCGACGGCGAAACCCCGGGGCCGGAGACCCTGGCCGTCCTGCTTGCCCTCCTGGCCCTGACCCCCGAGTATGACCTGCAGCAGCTCGCCCGGCTGGACGGGGCCGGCGCCATGGCGCGGGTACGGGAGATCCTTGCGCATCACAACCTCACGGACTGGGCCCGGCAGCTCGGGGCGATGATCGGGCACGACATCTACAGGGGCTCTGCCGCGTCGGAAGGGGCGGCCGCCGGGGCCATCCGCGCAAAGCTCTTCGTCGTGGTCTCGCGCTACGACCTCCTGGTGGACCCGCGACCCGCCCTGGCCCTCGCCGGTGCCCTGAAGGCGCCGACCCTGGTGCTCGAGGGCGAAGGCGGGCACTTCAGCGTCCTGGGCGAGAGGGAGGCCGTCGCGAAGGCCGTCTCCGCGTTTCTCTCGCGAAGGGATTGAGGCTGCGGCTGGGCATTGCCCCTCGAGGCGTCATGGCGGCGCACGGCGCAGCTGTCCGTCGCAGCGCAGACGAGTCTCGAGAAGAGCAACAGGGAATTGACGGTACGGACGATTTGACGTAATAGGCTTTCGAGACGTCCTTGCGATCATGAATCAGCCGCTCTGGAAATTCCGCCCCATGTCGCGGGGCGAGATCAACGTGGACCCCATCGAGGGGGAGTTCTTCTCCACCGAGGTCCTGGGGAGCCTCCCCGACGCGGTGATCCGGGAGGCCATCCAGAACTCGCTCGATGCGGGCCTGCCCGGCGAGACGGTGAGAATCGTCATCACCTTCCCGTCCCCGGGGCAGCGTCTCGGCGCAGAGGCCGCGGCGCGCTACCTGCACGGGCTGCGCGAGCATCTCGACGCGAAGGACAGCGGGCTTGCCGACGGGGTGGACTACGGGCGGCCCATGGACTTCCTCGTCATCGAGGACTTCGGCACCCGCGGGCTCGCGGGCGATGTCCGCGACGACGGCAGCCGGGACGACGCGGCGGAGAAGAACGACTTCTACTACTTCTGGCGCAACATCGGCCGGGCCGTCGAAGGGGCCACCACGAGGGGCCGCTGGGGGCTGGGGAAGACCGTCTTCCAGGCCGCGTCGCGCATCAACTCCTTTTTCGGCCTCACCGTCCGGCACAACGACAACCGGCGCCTCCTGATGGGCCAGTCCGTCCTGAAGATCCACCGGTCCAACGGCCGGCGGTATGCGCCCTACGGCTACTACGGCCGCTTCGAGGACGATTTCGCCCTGCCCGTGGAGGACCCCGGGCACATCGAGCAATTCCGCCGGGACTTCGCCGTCCGCCGCGCCGACGAGCCGGGGCTCTCCGTCATCATCCCCTATCCCGACGAGGAGATCGAGATCGAGTCGGTCATCCGCTCGGTCATCAACCAGTATTTCTTCCCCATCCTCTCGGGCGACCTGGCGGTCACCGTCGCCGGCGGCGCCCACGAGCAGGCGCTGGACGGGAAGACCCTGTTTGCCTACATCGCCGGCACCGACTGGCCGGACCGCAACGGGCTGGTCCGCCGCCTGGAGTTCGCCCGGTGGTGCCTGGCGCAGTCCGACGCGGCCCTCGAGCGTCTCCGGGAGCCGCCCGCGGGCCGCGCGCCGAAGTGGGACGAGGCGCTCTTCGAGCCGGGGCAGCTGGCCCGCCTGCGGGGCCGCTTCGAGCGGGGCGAGCGGCTCGCCTTTCACCTGCCCCTCTGGGTGGAGCCGAGAAAGCAGGGCATCGAGCACTCCCACTTCAAGCTGTTCCTGGAGCGGGACGCGGGGATCGACCGGGGCGAGGATTTCTTCATCCGCGACGGGATCACCGTCACCGGGGTGTCGTCGCAGCGCCAGAAGGGGATGCGCGTGATCGTCTCGGCCGCCGACCGGCCCCTGTCGCGCCTCCTCGGCGACTCCGAGAACCCCGCCCACACGGAGTGGCAGGAGCGCTCCCCCAAGTTCAAGAACCGCTACAACCTGGGGCCGGCCTGCCTGCGGTTCGTCAAGAACAGCCCCCGCGAGATCATCCGCATCCTCTCCATGCCGGCCGAGGGCCGGGACACGAGGCTGCTGCGCGATCTCTTCTACGTTGACCTCGAGCCGGGCAAGGAGACCCGGGCGGACCGCCGGGCGCCGGGGGATGTGCCCGGCCCGGGCGCCGCGGGGGGTGCCGAGGCGCCGTCGAGCGCCCCGGCGAGACTGCTGCTGAGCCGCCTCAAGGGGGGCTTCAGGCTCTCCCTGCACCCCGAGGCGCAGACCTACCCGCGCACGATCGACCTGCAGATGGCCTATGACGTCCGGCAGGGGAACCCCTTCAGGCTCTACCGGGACTTCGACTTCGACCTGGCGAAGCCCCCCATCCGCATCGAGGGGGTGCACTGCACCTTCCGCGTCGCGCAGCCCAACGGCCTGAAGGTCACCGCCGAGCAGCCGGACTTCCAGTTGACCGTGACGGGGTTCGACGTCAACCGCGACCTGAAGATCAAGATCATCACGACCCGGGACAGAAACCCATGATCCGCCGGTTCAACTTCACGGGCCGCCGCAAGATCCCGCGCTCGCGGCTCAACATCCTACTCTACGCGGCCCCGGACGGGACCCCGGCCTTCGACGCCGTGCTGGACCTGGGGAGCCTGGCGCTGCCCCCCGACGCCCGGATCCACGTCGAGGCCTATCGGAGGGCCTACCTGCGCCGATTTGCCTGCGGCACCGTCGCCCAGCCCCGCTGGCCCCGGGGGCAGGCCCTCGACGGGCTGGACGCCCTGTCCTTCGTGCTGTTCCGGGTCAAGGTCGTCGACGGCAGGGGCCGCATCCTGGCCGTGGCGGACCGCATCCTCCCGCGGCGCTCCGAGGAGGAGGAAGCCGGCAAGCGCTACCTGCTGCCCGTCGAGTTCGCCGACCTGGGCAACGCGATCTGGCGGCTGGACCTGGACGGCGAGTGGCCCAGCCTGCTTCTGAACAGCCGGATCGACCCGATCCGGGAGATCGCGCGGGCCGACGAGTCGTTCCGGGCGCTCGTCTACCCCGAGGTGGTCCGGCAGATCCTGCATCACATCGTGATCGTGGAGGACCACACCGACCCGGACACGGACCCCGACGACTGGATGAGCCTGTGGCTGCGGTTTGCCCTCAGCCTCATGGGGCGCAAGGCCCTGCCGCCGTCGGGTCAGGACGAGCAGGTCGTCCTGGACAAGGGGCGGTGGATCGACGATGCCGTGGACGCCTTCTGCGCCTCGCAGCGCGTCGTCGAGCGATTCGTGCAGCATCACCAGGCGGACGATTGAGCCATGAGCAGCCTGCTGAGGACCCTCAACGAGAAAGGCATCGCCCTCTACCGGGACTACCTCGAGGCCCTGCGCGGCGGCGAGCAGCGCAAACCCCCGCTGGAGCTGCTGACCGACCCCTGGTGCTCGGCGCGGCTTCCCCTGGAGATCGCCCTCGAGGTGAGGGACTTCCCGAACAAGCTCGCCATGGGGAGGTACCTCAACGAGGCCCTCCGCCTTCTGCCCCACGCCCAGGTCGAGCGGCAGGTGGGCCTCTGGAGCTGGCTCACCCTGTTCTACTTCGACCAGGTCTGCCCCGTGAACCGGCACGGCCGGCGGGCGCCGGGGCCCCACTACCGCTACATCCTCGACCTGGATTTCCGGCGCTTCAACCGGCACCTGCTGCTGGGGCCCTACTACGCCTGCAAGCTGCACGGGGAGAGCGCAGCGCTGCTGCTCTACGGGCCCGTGCACCAGACCAACCAGTTTTTCATCGAGCTGTCCTCCCGCCAGGCCCTCTTCGCGAACCGCGGCGTCATCGAGGCGGCCGCCATCCTCTATTACGACCCCCGGACGGGCCGCGCGAAACGGGGTGCGGGGGCCAACGACAAGCCGGGGACCCTTCGCCGCTTCATCGACGTCGTCCAGCAGCTCGACCTGACGCACGACCTGTTCAGCATGCGGGGCGGCGACGTGGTGGCCCTGCTGCCCGGGGAGTTCGACCCCTGGAGGGAGAAGGCGAAAGAACAGAGGTCCTTCCTCCGGAAGTTGTTCAAGAAAGAATAGAGCTGCCCTGGCGCGGGAACGATTAACAGCCGGGACAGCATATGTCGATATGCTCGTAGTAAGTGGGATATTTCTCGACATACGATGCTGAAATGTACGCGACACATCCGATTCTTGCTGCCGGGAGATTCGTCAGGCTTTTGTTAGCATGAAAATTCGGAATGCCGATCCGAATTTTCAAGAATACCCTGAGCCCTGCGGTGCCGGCGAATTTCCTTGAGTAAAACGGCCCTTCTCGCACCCCGCTGAATGGGGCGCATTGGAAACCCTGCAGAACGGATAATTATTGTTGACAAATTCACAACTATCGTTGTAATTTTGTCAACAGAGGTGGGTGATGCTTCATAAACTTTTTTCATCAAAGTTGCGTGTCGATTTGCTGGGCCTTTTTTTCGGGCGACCGGACGAAGAGTTCTATGTCCGGGAAATCGGGAAGATGCTGGGGGACGATGTAGGGAATATCTCCAGGGAACTTAAGAACCTGGAGAGCATCGGTCTTCTCATCAGCCGGAGAAAAGGAAATCTCAAGTATTTTCTCCTGGACCGCAAATTCCCCCTCTACGAGGAACTTCGTTCAATCATCCTGAAAACCAGGGGTGCAGCCGGGATCATTCAAAACGCACTGGCCGGGATGGAGGGTGTCGAGTATGCATTCATTTTCGGTTCGATTGCTGCCGGGCAGGAAACGGCGAAAAGTGACATCGATCTGATGGTCATCGGCGATGTATCTTTGGAGCAGCTCATCAGCCGTTTGAAAGAACCCGAAACAACCCTGGGACGTGAAATCAATGCCGGCCTCTATGATATCCGTGAAATCCGGAAGCGCCTTCGGGAGAAGGAGCCGTTCATAGTCCGTGTGATGAAGGAACCCAAGACCATGCTGATCGGGGAGGAAGATGGCCTGCGAAAACTTGCTGAAAAGGGGGCTGATAAAACCGTTTGACGCGGCATCGTGTCAGATATCCGACAGGCTCGTTCTGGCCAGAAGGGATATTGAGACGGCAAGAAGCGTGGCCAACGCCGACCGGGCATACAACATTGCCTATAATGCGATGCTGCAGGCTGCCAGAGCCCTTATGTTCGCGGAAGGATACCGGACAGCCGGCGGTGAATGACAGCACAAAACAGTCGTCCAATTTGCTGAAGCGGCGCTGGGCCGCGCATTCGAAGAAGAGATTCGCTTCTTCGAGAAAATGCGGGTGAAGCGCAACAGGGCGGTATATGACACCGCCGGCATCGTTTCCGAAGCCGAAGCCCGGCAGGCCGTCGACTTCGCAGAACGATTTGTCTCCATCATCGACGATGCACTCAAGAAGTGATCATGCAGAGGCAGATCCCCCACATTGCAACCGTTCACGCTTGCACCCCGGCACCCCTGTCGACGGCGAAGCGGGGCCGTTCCGCGATAAGACTTGAAAACGCACACCCGCCGCGGTAATATTCAACTTATGAAAAGTGCTCATGAAATTGAGAATGCCATCCGAGATCTGTCCGCGGCGTACGATCTGCAGATCGTCTATGCATTCGGAAGCCGGGCCGCCGAGGCGCGTGACTTTGCTGCGGGCAGGATTCCGGCCATGTCTCCCGGTCCTTCCGATCTTGACATCGGTGTCAAGCCGGCGCGCCGTCTCACAGTGGAGGAGAAGGTCGAGATCGGCATCGCTTTTGAAGACATCTTCGGCGTGCCCCGCGCGGATATCGTCGTCATTCCCGAGGCCCCCATCACGTTGGCACTCCGGATCGTAACCGGCGAGCTTCTCTTTGCGCAGGACCCGACGGGCGAGGCGGAGTATCAGCTGCTCATCATGCGGATGGCGGCCGACCTCGAACCCCATGTAAAAGAGATGACCCGCCTGACCCTCGGAGCGTGACATGACGCCAGGCACGATCGACGAGAAGGTCATTGCGCAGCGTGCCCGCTGGATCCGCGAGGCCATCGCCGCCGTGAGGGAGCTTCCTCTGGCTGACCGACAGGCCTTCTTTGGCAATAAGCACAACATCGCCGCTGCGGAGTCCTACCTCCGCCGGTCCCTGGAGGCCCTTTTCGATGTGGGCCGCCACATCCTGGCGAAGGGGTTCGGTTATCCTGCAGCGGAATACAAGGAAATTGCCCGGGGGCTTTTTGAGAAGGCCGTCCTCGGGGAGGAGGAGGCTGAACTGCTGAGGAAAATGGCCGGCTATCGCAACCGCATGGTGCACTTCTATCACGACATATCCCCGGAAGAGCTCTTGGATATCTGCCTGAATCACACGGACGAAATCGATCGATTGCTGGAACGGATGCTTCAATGGCTTCGTTCCTCCACCTGCACCCCGACCCCAAAGGCGACACCGACTACCCGGCACTGAAAAAGTTGAGGAAAGTGACAATGCCCCGGTCGCCGAGACATCATGCTTGCCGAAAGCAACCCGTCCGACGAAGAGCGCATCGTTGAGATGACCGTCAAGCGAATCAGCCGAAAGAACTGACCAACGGCCTGGCCGCCGGTCACTGCTGCCCCGCCATGGGGCTTGCGGTATCCCCTTACCCGACGCCTGAATGCCTTTTCTCCCGTGTGGCCCGACCGGGAAGACGGCGCCCGGACGGGGCATGCCGATATTAGCATAGTAAGTCGAATATTTCTCGACATACTATGCTCAAATATGCTATTTATGTCCCGTCTGATGACGCGCCCGCCGGGAGATCACCATGATGGACGAACTGAGAAGGCGCATCGAGGGCGAGGAGTTTGACTACCAGGCCCTGCTGGACAGCCTGAAGGGGTACGAGCGGCCCCGGGACAAGATCACAAGTCTGCTTCGCCAGGGCGCGATTATTAGGGTCAAGAAGGGCATCTACGTCTTCGGGCCGAAGCTTGCCCGCCGCCCGTTTTCCCGGGAAATCCTGGCGAACATGATTTACGGGCCCTCCTGCATCTCGCTCGATTATGCCCTCCACTATCATGGTCTCATCCCGGAGCGGGTTGAGGCCGTCACATCGGTGACCAGCGGCAGAGCAAGGCGGTTCTCTACTCCCGTCGGGCTGTTCATCTATCGCCAGGTTCCCCCGTCGGCATATCCCGTGGGCATCGACCGGATACCGCTTGAAGACGGCCGCGCCTTCCTGATGGCCGTTCCGGAGAAGGCCCTGGCCGACAAGATCCATGACGACCGGGGCACGGGTATCCGCAGTCAGGCGGACATGCGGCGCTACCTGCAGCAGAGCCTGCGGATCGACGCCGAGAGCCTGGCAAAGCTCCGGACAGAGACCCTTTCGACCCTTGCCGAGCGCTATCGGTCGCGTAAACTACGGTTGCTCGCAGAGGTGGTAACCCGCCTTCGGGAGGAGGGTGCACGCCATGAATGAAGCCGTCACCCGCATGCTGGCGCGATACGAGCGCAGAAGGGTCGAAGACGATGTGAGGGCCCTGCGCGAGATCCTGCAGGAGATCGCCCTGCTGGGCCTCTGGCGGAGCCGCTTTTTCGAGAGGGCCGCGTTTTACGGCGGCACGGCGCTCCGGATCCTCCACGGGATGGACCGCTACTCGGAGGATCTTGACTTTTCCCTGCTGAAACCCGCAGCGAAATTCGATCTCACGCGTTACAGCGACGCCCTGGAGAAGGAGATCCGCTCGTTCGGGTTTGAGGCAATCGTGACCGCAAGAGCGAAAAGCGACAGCAGCGCGATCCGGTCGGCCTTTCTCAAAGCGGACACCCTCAAGCACCTGCTCGTCATCAACACCGAGGAGGCGCTTGCGCGCAGAATCCCGCGCGGCCAGGTGCTGAAGATCAAAATCGAGGTGGACACGGATCCCCCCCCGGGATTCGACACCGAAACACGGTTTCTTTTGCAGCCAATCCCCTTTTCGGTCAGGGCCTTCTCGCTTCCCGACATGTTCGCGGGCAAGATGCACGCGGTGCTCTGCAGGGCATGGAAGAGCCGCGTGAAGGGCCGGGACTGGTACGACCTGGTCTGGTATGCCGCCAACCACCCGCGGCTTCATCTGGAGCACCTGGAGCAGCGAATGATCCAGAGCGGGCACCTGAAGAAGACGCAGCGCCTCGACCCCGAAACGTTTTTTGATATAGCCTCGAAGACAGTCGAGAAACTGGACGTGAACCAGGCAAGAAGGGAGGTGGAGCCCTTCGTGAAAGACCCCGAGACACTGACTGTCTGGTCCCGGGAGTTTTTCCGTGACGTCATCCGGCGGATTGTCCTTGTGTGACGATCCCCTGCGCCCCTGAACCCGCATGGCCGGCGAAGCCGTAAGGGTTCATGCAAATACGGCCTTGTCATTTACTCAACATATTGAGTAAATTTACTCACGAAATTGAGTAATTTTGGAGGGCCGTGTACGGGCGCCCGATCTATCGAGTCATCGCAAAACGGTTCGGCGAGCCAAGACGGTTTATCCAGGTGCTGGCGGGGCCCCGCCAAACGGGAAATACGACCCTGGCCCGGCAGACCCTCTCCGACTTCAAGGGCCCGGGGCACTATGCCGCCGCTGATGAGCCCGTTCTGAAGAATCGGCTCTGGATCGCCCAGCAGTGGGAATCGGCCCGTTTCGGAGTCCGAAAAGCGGTGCCCCGTTCCCGAGGTCTTCTTGTCCTGGACGAAGTGCAGAAAATCCTCGGCTGGTCGGAGACGCTTCCGGCCGCTTTGCGGCTTTCCGTTCTTCGTGTCGCGGGGGCAACAGGGCGGGGTTAACCGACGGGTGTCTTCCAGGGGAACCCTCCCGGACAGGGCCTGGCACGGGCCTGTCATGGCTTGGACGTCTTGCTCAGCTCGTCACGCAATGCCGGGAGGGCCTCGAGGGGGCACGCGGAAATGTTCTTTTCCACCGGGTATCGGTGCTCCCCGGGATCGACAACCCAGATGTGCTCCAACCCGAGATCCCGCGCGGCGTGCCCCATCGATTTCGTCATTGCCGGAGCTTCCATGAACTTGAATTCCATTCCGTACCGGCGGCCGCGGTGGAAAAACAGCAGATCCAGTTCCGCCCTGCTGTGTTGTAGCCCAGAAGTATGCCTGAGAAGGGCGTAGTAGCTGCAGGGCCTGCTCCAACGCCATCCCCTCCCACGATGCGCCGACTTTCGGGTGTCCCACGAGGGTGTGGCGGTCCGTGATGCTCAGCAGGCTGTGCAGGATGCCGGAGTCCCGTGGGTGGACTTTCTGCGCCTTAACCTGCCGTTTCTTGATGTTCTCATGCCAGGGTTGAAGCTGCCGGACCATGAAGGTGCCTGTGAGGATATCCAGATAGGAGCGGTCGGTTTTATCCGACAGGCTCATGGCATGCCCCAGTTCCGAGCCGTTACACGTCTGTCCGTGATAATGGGCCAGCATGGTCCAGAAGCGCCGCATCGCGGCGGCGGGTATAGTGATCCCGAGCTGTGGGATGTTTCGTGAAAATTCGGAATGTCAATCCGAATTTTCAATGTAATCCTGAGGCCTAACCTGTGGATGCCCTTTGTGCCCCTGAAGCCCTTGAACCCATGAACCCGTCTTGAATCGAACAGGAAGTGAAACGGCCTTTTCTCCAAAAATTGAACAAACGAACCACCTTTCCCCTGCACCCCATGCATCAAATTCTGTTGATTGCCGTCATGAATTCTGCTATGCAGAGCAGCAAAAAACAGGGTACGTCGCTGCCATGACCAAGCATGAACCCGGAAGCCCGGTTCGATCCCCCATCGAGCCGGGCATTTTTATATAAATTTCAATGGCATGGAGTTATCCCCCGGCCGGTGAAGGCAGCCCCGGAAAGAGGCCTGACCGGCAGGGAATTTGCAAGGCATTGGCCCGGGGCGATGCCAGGCAAGAGATGGCCCCACAGTCATTTCCGCACACGCGGGAATCCGCACACAACCCTTACCACACCTGACTATGCAGCAGGCCGAACCCTCCCGGGGGCAACGGCCTGTTTGACGGGATACCGAGCCGGGCCACAGGTGCGCCCGGCGACCTTGTCATACCCCTCAGGTGGAGAAGAGGGTCTTTTCGGAGTTCTCGTCATTGCCGCGCAGGCGGGAACCCAGGCCTCTTCCGAGGTTTGTCATTCCCGCGAAAGCGGGAATCCAGAAATTATTGAAGATACCGGATTTCGCATCACGTTTTGCATGTGCGGCGTGACCAAATAGGGATTACGTCACAGTCTCCGACGGGAGAGGCAACACCATATTCCCCTCTCCCCGGGCGGGAGAGGCACCTAAAAATTTCCCTCTCCCCAGGCGGGAGAGGGCAAGGGTGAGGGGGATTTCTTGCAGTCCCCCCAGGCCTTCGCAACGGCATTACAGCACAGCCTCCGATCGAAGAGAGGGGCAAGCGGCACCCATGGCCACCATGATCCCCAGCGACGTGGATCAGTTCACCACCGAAGGCGAGCGGCAGTTCTACCGCTTCCTCGAGCGGGTCGCCCGGCCCGACAGCCGCTACCTCTCCTGGTACCTCCCCGACATCCGGGGCAAGGAGCCCGACTTCCTCCTGTTCTCCGACGAGGTGGGCCTCGTCATCTTCGAGGTCAAGGACTGGGCCCTCGAGCAGATCCGCGAGGCCGACCCCCAGTACTTCGTCCTCGACATGGGCGGCAGGACCGAGAAGCGCCGCAACCCCTTCCAGCAGGCACGGGACTACTTCGCCGACGTCATGAACCGCATCAGGGAGGACGGCGTCCTTCTCTCCTCCGACCCCCGCTTTGCGGGCAAGGTCAAGATCCCCGTCAACTGCGGCGTCGTCTTCCCCAACATCAACAAGTACGAGTACCGCGAAAAGGGCCTCGACCGCGTCATCGACCCCGAGAAGATCTTCTTCTGCGACGACCTGCACCCCCAGTCGGACCACTGGGCCGACCCCTCGGGCCGGTGCTTCCTCGATGCCCTCAAGAGGATGTTCGTCCCCCAGTTCAGCTTCCGTGTCACGCCAAAAGAGCTCGAGCGCCTCAAGGCCCTCCTTTTCCCCGTCGTGCGCATCGAGCTGCCCGCACGGGACACGGCGGACAGGCGGGAGGAGGACAGGCGCCGCCTCCGGGTCCTCGACCACAACCAGGAGGCCCTGGCCCGCAGGATCGAGGGCGGCCACCGCATCGTCACGGGCCCCTCGGGCTGCGGCAAGACCCTCGTCCTCGTCCACCGGGCGGCCCTCCTCAAGCAGTACAACCCCGAAATAAAAAACATCCTCTTTGTCTGCTACAACATCACCCTCGTCAACTACATCAAGCGCCTCCTTTCCGACAAGAAGGTCCCCCTCGGCGAAGGCGGCGTCGAGGTGCTGCACTTCTTCGAGCTCTGCTCGAAGATCCTCGATGAAAAGGTCGATTACGAGAAGCAGGACCAGGCCTACTACGACGCGGTCGTACAGCTCGCCCTGGAAAAGGCGCAGGGCAAGAGCCCCCAGTACGACGCCGTCCTCATCGACGAGGGGCAGGACTTCAGCGACGAGATGTTCAAGACAGTCATAAGCCTCCTGAACAGGAAGACCGACAACCTCATGATCGCCCTCGACGACAACCAGAACATCTACCGCGGCGGCCAGGCCTGGAAGAACCTGGGCATCAGGGCCCAGGGCCGGGTGCACAGGCTCAACTACGTCTACCGCAACACCGTCGAGATCGCCCGGTTCGCCGCCCGGTTCATGCGCGAAGGCGACAAGGAAACAGAACTGGCGGACAACAAACAACCCGAGCTCTTCCCCGACTACTTCGACTACCACGGCCCGCAGCCCGAGATAAGGCAGCTGCCCGACACCAAGGCCATCGTCGACTATGTGGCAGACAAGATCAAGGCGCTCACCGACGAGGGCATGCCCCTCTCCGAGATCGCCGTCCTCTACACCGTCAAGCAGCCCTACGACGGCACAACAAAGCCCATCCCCGAACTCGTCGGCCATGCCCTCGAAGCAAAGGGCATCCTCTCCAACTGGATCTCCGAGGACTACAAGGCCAAGAAGAGCTACGACATCACCACCAACCGCGTGACCGTCTCCACCGTCCAGAGCGCCAAGGGCCTGGACTACGCCTGCGTGTTCCTGCTGGGGCTGGATTCGCCGAAGGTAGGGGAGTGGCCGGCCGAGGTGTCGAAGAACCTGACCTACGTGGCCGTCACAAGGGCAAGGGAGGTCCTGTTTATACCTTGGTTGAACAGGAAGGGCATCATCGAACGACTATGCACGTCCAGTACGTAATATGACATCACCTGCAGGACGACATTAACTTTTGCATGTGATAGAGCATAGGAAGTGTGTGCTATTAGCTATGGACACATCTGTCCAAAAGTTTTCGTAATTGAAAAGGGTGCACACGATCAGGTAAAGGTTTCTTTGCGACAAGAAATTCAATCCTGAAAGGCGGCACCCTCATGAACCGATTTAGCAGCATTTTCGGTCAAATTCTACACCTATTTCCGAGACGCGAGTTCTTTGAAGCCGTGGAGGCAACCCAAGCCGAAAGAGGCGCCAAGGGGTTCAGTTGCTGGGAGCAGTTCGTGGCCATGATGTTTTGCCAGCTGGGACAGGCCCACTCGCTGCGGGAGATCTGCGGCGGCCTGGCCAGTTGTTTCGGCAAGGCCAGGCACCTGGGCATCCAGGATGCCCCGAAACGATCGACCCTGTCCTACGCCAACGAGCACCGGCCCTGGCAGCTCTACGAGAAGTTGTTTTATCATCTTCTTGGCCGCTGCCAGCAGCTTCAGTTCGGCAAGCGGAAGTTCCGGTTCAAGAACCGGCTCTTCAGTCTGGACGCCACGGTGATCAAGCTGTGCGCTTCTCTGTTTGACGGGGCGAAGTACCGACAGACCAAGGGGGCCGTGAAGCTTCACCTGTTGCTCGACCATGAGGGCTATCTGCCTGTTTTTGCCTGTATCACGACCGGGAAGATCCACGAGGTTCGCATTGCCCAGACCCTGAGCTTTCCGGCCGGCTCGATCGTGGCAGTGGACCGGGGCTACCTCGACTACGAGCTTTTCTGGTCCTGGACGCAGGGCGGGGTTTTCTTTGTGACCCGCCAGAAGGACAATGCCGATTACCGCGTTATTGAAGAACGGGCCGTCCCGCAAAACCGACATATCCTGAGCGAGCAGCTCATTGAGCTCGAAGGGTATTACTCTCACAAGAACTATCCAGGCCCCTTGAGGCGGCTGGAGGTCTGGGACGAGGAAAACGAACAGCTTATCGTGCTGCTGACCAATCACCTGGCCTTCGGGGCCACGACGATTGCGGCGATCTACAAGGACCGCTGGCAGATCGAGATCTTTTTCAAGACGATCAAACAGAATCTGAAGATCAAGACCTTTGTGGGGACTTCCCCGAATGCGCTCTTGATCCAGATTTGGACAGCATTGATCGCGATCCTCGTGCTGAAGTATCTGAAGCACCGCTCCCAGTTTCAGTGGTCGCTTTCAAACCTGGTGGCGATGCTGCGCTTTAACCTCTTCAACTACCGCGATTTATGGATCTGGATCGATGAGCCCTATGAACCCCCGCCGGTTGTCCCTTTCGAGGAACAGCCGGAGCTGAATTGGACAGCATCCTGAGCGAGAAAAAAAAGAAGAGGGCAACCTGATCTCGAAAACGTCAAAGAACCCGTCCAAAAGGCTGATTCTGTAAGGGTCCGTCCCTCAAACTCAGGTTATTTTGGACAGCACTGAGCTATGGATGTATTTCGAAAAATGAAGAGGGAGAGAGCAGATGAGTAGCAAAGCGGAACCAATCATAATGAACCACCGAGTCGATCTTTATATCCCTTCGCAGTGCATTTGCACCGGAGTCCTGCCTAAAGCCCTTCGGGCCAAAGTGATCGAAGAGGTCAAGCAGCATTTCGATAACTGGTTCGGTGGGCATGCGGAGATTACGATATCGGGCGATTGGCGTCTTCCCGACGGCACAATAGCCAGAGAAGAGGTAACGGATATATTTTCATTTTGTTCAAGTGACTCGCTCGAGGAGCATCAGGAAGACGTGGATCGACTGGCCGTGGATATTGCCAACCAATTGACCCAGGATCGCGTTCTCCGTGCATTCGACAATTTGAATGTCGCACTGTGGCCCAACACCCGGTCGGATCTCAAGCCAAAAAAAAATTGCGCTTGTAAAGGCGTGGTCTCAACCGAAAAGCCTAGTATCATAGCCCACCCGACTTCGATAAAGAAGGCCGACAAGCTTTCGAAAATGCTGATTATTCAGGGGCTCTTGCGTAATTTCCGCACCCTAGAGCACGCGCGTAGGCTATTCTGCGATGTCTTGAATTACGATTACGCAGCTAGTGAACTACCAACTGCAAATTGGCCTGACAGCACTCGTTCTCTGCTAGTTGGCCAGCCGACCCTGATTGCGGCCAAGAACGGCTTCAAAATCGTATACCTGCGGATAGCCACGGATGGGCTGCGCAAAGCTTCGCAACGTCAGGTTATTCAGCGGATTCACAAAGATGATCCGACGTTCAGGGGGCTGATCGTGGCCAGTGATCGGGCACAGCAAGCCTGGGAACTCATCAATATCAAAACCCATGGAGAGAACTCAAGGCGATTCATTCTGCGGCGAATGCGGGTAGGCAGTGATGCCGTGCGAACGGTGACAGAACGATTAGCCACCCTCGAAATTGACGAATCAGAGGAGGCCACCGTCCAGGCAGATGATCTGCAGAGACGAAACGATGCTGCATTTGATGTGGAAGCGGTAACAAGAGCATTCTTTACAGATATTGCCAATTGGTATTTCTGGGCACTCAAGCACACGCGATTTCCAAAAGATGCCCCAAAGGAAAAGGATGGTCGCGATCATGTCAGCGTGATCAGATTGATCACGAGGCTGATCTTCTGCTGGTTCGTAAAAGAAAAGGGCCTGATTCCTGCCGAACTATTCGATGAGCGCCGTCTATCAACCCTGCTGATAGGCTTTGCACCTAATAAAGTGACGAAGAAAGAATCGGTGTTTTACAGGGCTATTCTTCAGAACCTGTTCTTTGCGACGCTGAATACTGAGATGGAAAAGCGAAACTGGAGGCGAAACGGCCAGAATTTCATGGCGCATAGCCTCTATCGGTATAAGGATTGTTTTTCCCGGCCAGATGACGCAATGGCGTTATTCAAGAAAATTCCGTTTCTCAACGGCGGATTGTTTGAATGTCTCGACAAAGTTCTTGAGGATAAAGATTCTCCTCGGTATCAGCGCATAGACGGCTTTTCTGACCGCGCTGATAGCCAACCCACTGTGCCAGATTTCCTCTTTTTTGGAGAGGAAACCGAAGTGGATCTTAGCGCTGATTATGGTGACAAGAAATTTAAGAAGGTAAAGGTCCGCGGCCTTATTCATACGCTGAATCACTATCGATTTACGGTGGAAGAGAGCACACCTCTTGAAGAGGAAGTAGCACTTGATCCTGAGCTAGCAGGTAAGATCTTCGAAAATCTGCTTGCTGCATACAACCCCGAAACGGGAGCCACCGCTAGAAAGCAGACGGGCTCTTTCTACACGCCACGTGAGATCGTGAACTACATGGTGGACGAGGCGCTTATCGCCTATCTCAGGAACAAACTCGAAGAAACGGCGCCAAATGTCATAGAGGTCGAGTCACGGCTTCGGCATCTATTTTCATATGAGGAGGAGAGTCATAGGTTTACACCCGACGAGACGAAAGTTCTTATAACCGCTATTGATCAACTGAAAGCCCTTGATCCGGCTGTCGGCTCCGGAGCCTTTCCAATGGGAATTCTTCATAAGCTCGTATTCATCCTTGGGCGGCTCGATCCAAATAATAAAATGTGGAAGGAGAGGCAGAAAGCACGGCTGCAGGCGGCGATTGACACTGCAGAACGAATTGAGGACGCGACGATCAGGGAAAAAACTGTTCGCGAACTGGAACAGCAGATTGATGGCATCGAAGAGGCATTTGAGAAGAATACTTTGGATTACGGCAGAAAGCTCTATCTGATTGAAAATTGTCTTTACGGTGTGGATATCCAGCCTATCGCCGTTCAGATTGCCAAGATGCGATTCTTCATTTCTCTTATTGCGGATCAAAGGGTTGACGAAGACGCAGAGAATTTTGGGGTTAGACCTCTTCCAAATCTCGAGACCAAACTCGTCGCGGCAAACACGCTAATAGGCATAGATCGGCCCAAGCAGTTGACCTTGCGTAATCCGCAGATCGAAGCAAAGGAAGCGGAACTCAGGCGTGTCCGTGAACGGCACTTCCTCGCACGTACTCCAGCTGCGAAGACCAGGTGTCGGGAACAAGACAGAAAACTACGCAACGTGATTGCGGAGTTTCTAAAGAGCGACGGTTGGGACGATGGGACTGCAAAGAAGCTGGCAGGCTGGGACCCCTATGACCAAAACGCATCATCGGAGTTCTTTGATCCGGAATGGATGTTTGGCGTAAGTCAGGGGTTTGATGTCATATTGGGCAACCCACCATATCTTGAGTCCAGAAGCCCAGCATTCTCGGACGAACTTAAGGACAGCATCAGGGAAGCCCTCGTTCGACGTTGGCCGGATGTTGATATCGAAAAGTTCATCACTCGAGGTGCGGATCTCTTGGTATATTTCCTAGAATTAGGTGTATCTCTGATAAATGCTGACGGCTGCACAGTGCTAATTACTCAAAATGCTTGGTTGGATACTGAGTATGGAAAAAAATTTCAAGAGTTCCTTCTTAAACATACGCATGTGAGCCTCGTTGTTGACAGTGACTTCAAACATTTCGATAGTGGAGATGGTCCGAATATCAACACGGTCATCACATTTTTCCGGGGTCGCAGACCGGACCTTACTAAGAACATTACTTTCGTCCGGTTCCGTGACCATTTTGAGGTTGCTGTCTTCCCATCCAATGGTGAGACAGTGGACAAGCATATATCCAATGCCAGATTCCACCAATATCCATATTGCAGTCAGATACTCCAGACCACGAAGTGGGGTATGCTTCTCTCCTTAGATGCCGCCGCATTGGATTTACTTTCTATTCTCGAGAAGCGAGGCACTATAATAGAAGACGTGCACGGCGCTGGACTTACCATTGGGCAGGGGCTCAATCTGACAAAAGCACATCTTGTAGATCCACCACAATTGGATAACATGCCTAATCTGCGAAAGGCCCTGATTCCAATTTTTTCGGCTAAGGATGGTGCTCCATTTTGCATCCGCAAAACGCATTACCATCTCGTGGACGTCCATAAGCTCGCCAAGGGGGATGTGCGTGAGTTGAAGAGACGGGGTTATGCAGCGTTCGATTCTCGCACAACAAGCAAGCATCCACCTATCCTGATTCTCCCGCGAGGCATTGGAAGGCATTTCTGTGCTATTAATTCAATAAAAGCGTATTCTGCGAGCGGAGTCGACATTTATGCTCCGATAAATAAAGTCGCCGAGGAACTAGTGCTTAACCTTTGGGCAGTATTAAATTCATCGGTGTGCTGGTTGCTTCGTGAGGTCGCAGGCAGAAAGAATCTCGGTGGAGGGATGCTGAAGGCAGAGGCAACTGACCTGGCTGCCTTGCCATTGTATTTAGAGCTTCAAGAAACTGATATTCTCCGTCGCCTGGCACGTGCACTAGAAATGCGCGAGGCAAGAGAATCAATACTCGAATTGGACACTGAAGAGCATCGGATACTCGATAATCTTGTCTTTGATTTTCTCGATCTGCGCGCTAACAGGCGGAACCAGATTGTTGACAGCCTGAGAAACCGGCTTCGTGAAAGAGCAGAAAAGGCCAGAACATAACAGTTCCTGAATCCGACGTTGAACACGACTGCGTAGGGAAGTATCCCGCCAAATCTACGAGGTCTTAGGCCTGTTAAAAAGACGCTGTGCAGTTCGCATAGGAAGGATTGAAGACATGATAACGCACGATATAATCGACAATAGCGACCAGAAGCTCGTTGATCATATTAATCAGATACTAAGTAGCACGGAGTCTGCCAAATTCGCTGTAGGGTATTTCTTCCTTTCCGGCCTTGAGGCTGTAGCTAAGAACTTGGACGGCGTTAAGAATCTGCGCTTGTTGATTGGCAATACGACAAATCGAGAAACTATTGAACAGATTGCCGAAGGATATCAAAGGCTCGAACTCGTATCAGCGGTTGAGGAGAGGGAGCGGTTTATTAAGCGCACAGAGCAAAAGAGCCGTGCCGAGAATACTGCGAAGAATATGCGTCAGACGATCGAGCGGATGGACCAAACGGATGATGCTCAGTCGCTAGTTCACAACCTAGTTAAAATGGTAAAGGAGAAGCGCCTGCAGGTAAAGGTATTCACAAAAGGACGGCTGCACGCAAAGGCTTATATTTTTGACTACAAGAATGACGGAAGGTTCGAAAAAGGCATTGCCGTAGTAGGTTCATCCAATCTGACACTAAGCGGGCTGACACACAACACCGAACTCAACGTCGTCGTCCACGGAAACGAAAATCATGCGAAATTGACCGAGTGGTTCGACAGCCTGTGGGCTGAGGCGCAGGACTTTGATACTCTGCTAGTTCGGGAGCTTGAGCAGTCATGGGCGGCAGCGAAGGTGACACCCTATGACATCTACATGAAAAGTCTCTATGCGCTGGTTGCTGATCGGCTCGACGAGGGGGAGCGTGGTGAGATTTTGTGGGATGACGAGCTGACGAGAAGCCTGGCGGACTTTCAAAAGACGGCGGTCCGGCAGGCCGTGCAGATGATCCGTGACAATCGCGGGGCATTTGTGGCGGATGTCGTTGGGCTCGGCAAGAGCTACATCGGTGCCGCAGTACTAAAGCACTTCGTCCGAATTCAGGGGGCAAAGCCGTTAATCATATGTCCTAAGCCACTAGAGGAGATGTGGCAGGGGTATAATGACGAATTTTCACTGGACGCAAAGATCCTGCCCATGAGCCTTCTAAAGCAACCGAATCATGGGGGTGCCAAGTCTGTGCTTGACGGCAAAGCATATAAAGACCGCGATATCGTGCTGATCGACGAAAGCCACAACTTTCGGCACCATTCATCACAGCGCTATGAAGTATTGGCCGATTTTCTGGCCAGCGGCCTGAAAAAAGTGTGCTTGCTAACTGCGACTCCCCGTAACCGTAGTGCAATGGATATCTATAACCAGATAAAGCTCTTTCATCAGGATGACATCACGGAGCTTCCGATTGATCCCCCCAATTTGAAAGAATATTTTAAAATGGTCGAAAAAAAAGAAAAGCGCATTCAAGACCTGCTGATTCATCTGTTGATCCGGCGCACCCGGAGACATATCTTGAGATGGTATGGTTACGCACAAGACACGGGGCAGCCACTGAAAGAAATGTCTGATGCGAAAGCACGACTATATTTGAACGGAGAGAAGAAAGCCTATGTTATGGTAGGTGGGCGGCATCAATATTTCCCGATTCGGGAATTGGAAACCCTGCGGTACAGCATAGAAGATACATATTCCGGCCTCTATGAGCAAATCCGCAAGTCTCTGGGAGGCCCGGCTGGAGAGGGCAACAACAATCTGAGGCCCGGACAGGCGCTGACTTACGCAAGGTACGGCCTGTGGCACTACGTGAAGCCGGAAAAGCAAAAGGAAGTGCCATATAGGGATTTACAGCGCGCGGGTATCAACCTGCGAGGTTTGATCCGAGTAATGGTATTTAAAAGATTTGAATCCAGTGTTTACGCGTTCCGCAGGACGCTGGAGAGATTGGAAAAGATACACAGACTTTTCATTGAAGCCCTTGATCAGGGGTTTGTTCCGGCAGGGCAGGACGCTCAGCAGCTCTTATATGAATCTGACGAGTATGACGATGTCGGCCTGATGGATGCACTTTATGAGCTCTCAGATAAGTATGCTGTAGCAGACTTCGATGAGGACCTCCTGCGAAAGCATCTGACAGCTGATTTGACACTGATACGAAAAATGATAGAGCTCGTTGAGCCCATAAAGCCAACGATGGATGCAAAACTCCAGGTGCTGCTTTTTGGCATAGAGAAGGGGATAGCCAAGGAACGCGGGAAAATCCTGATCTTCACCCAGTATGCGGATACGGCCCAATATCTGTACGACAACATAAACCCGAATGGGGCGCGGAAGGACATCGAGTCCATCTACGGAACAGGAAAGAGCAAGGCCCGCATGGCCGCGCGATTTTCGCCTCTTTCCAACCCACATATCGATCTTGGTAGTGAAGAGCAGGTCAATATCCTGATTGCAACGGATGTCATGTCAGAGGGCCTTAATCTGCAAGACTGTGACGTTGTGGTCAATTATGATCTTCATTGGAATCCTGTAAGACTAATACAGCGTCTCGGCCGCATAGACAGAATCGGATCTGAAAATGAGCGGGTGTGGGCGTTCAACTTCCTTCCGGAGCTTAAACTCGAGAAAAATCTTGGACTCCATGACATTTTAAGAAAGCGTATACAGGAAATTCACGACAGCATAGGCGAAGATGCTGCGATTCTCGATAAAGATGAACAGATCAATGAAGAAGCCATGTTCGCAATATACGAGAAGAAAAGCGGTGCCCAACTCTCTCTCTTTGACGAAGAGGAAGGAGAGTTTTTGGATATCAGCGAAGCAGAAGAAATGATGAGAAATTTAAGAGCCAATGATCCTGACGAATTCAATAGAATTGCAGAATTGAGAGATGGTATTCGATCGGCACGTGGCGTGTTCTCAGGCACGGGACGTTATGTACTATGCCAGGCGGGTAAATACCAACAGCTCATATATACGGATCCGGAAGGCAAGATATTATCTCGAGATATTCCATTTGTACTGAGCCGCATAAAGTGTTCTAAAGGCGAACCAGCCGCCGTCCTCCCAAATAATCACAATAGAGTCGTTATGGATGTGCTCAAGGCATTTTCGAACGAAGTCAAATACCGAAGGTCTCAGGTGCAGCATGGGCTGTCATTAAGTACGGCGCAAAGTTATGTGCTACGAGAGCTGCGGTCTTATTATAGCCAGCTGAAAGACGCTGATACCGATCTGAAAGCACAGGTTGTGAAATTGGAGGAGGCATTCAAGAGACCAGTCACTGCAGCTGTGAGACGGCAGTTGAATACTCTCAGGCGAAATGGGGTTGTTGGTATTCCCCTCGTTAGGGCGCTAACCGATCTTTATCACGATCACGGTCTGCATGAGAGGGTTTACGATGAGCAGCGTATTCACGAACAGGCGAGCGAAGAGCTCCCAAGAATCATATGCAGTGAGGCGTTGGTGTGAAGCGGGAATATTTCATATTGGGGGTGTTGGATGCCAGTGCTACATAAATATAAGGATAGAGATGCATACTACATTCTTACAAGAATTAGGGGAAATATCATAACCTTTCAATTAACAGAGGATGGACAAAGGATATTAAAGGAAGCTCGGATAAAGGAAGGACAGCAGTTTACCCGCGCACTGTTGTTAGATCTTTACCGGTCCGGCAATGTGTATACTAGTGGGACAGGGCCGGGTGAAATTCTCATAGACCTTCAACTAGAGTTGGATTTTAAAAATGATCCAGCGTCTGAAAATATGTTTCCGGCATGTGCCGGTTGTAAATCCATAGAGGATTTGCATCTGATCGTCGTAAGCGGAAATATTTCGTCTGTAAGTATTCTTTGCAGGGCGTGCCGTGCTATCAAGAATAATATTGATACAAGCATTCCACTTGCGTTGGTTACACGCGGTAATCTGAGTCGGTTAATGGAAATTAAGCAGATAAAGAAAATGGATGCCGCTGTCTCCGCATACAAAGAACTGCTGGACGCCGAATTTGAATCAAGATGGGCGGCATATAGGAAGGGTAAACCGGAACAAGCATTGCTGCTAGATGAAGGGGATGGAAAGCAACATAAATTGTTTTAATCGCAGCACAGCTATTCGGTTAAATTACTGACTGTGGCTCTTTAGCCTGGACTGTTTAAGAGCAAGAGTGGTTCTATGATGATAGATGGTCAGGTCCGCTGGCAAAATACTGTATCTGCACGTAATAATATTTCAGCCTAGGGTGTTTAAATGGATAAAGAAGTTCGCGAATTTGTGGAAAGTATTGGGGCGCATGAACCGAGGGAGGGCGACGCGGTATATGCGCGCTTCAGACAATTCTTTAAAAGATTAAATTATTTTTTTCTCAATGACTGTCTGATAATAGTGAAAGTTAGCAGAACCGAAAAGCCGTTTTGGGGTGTCGGAAAAAAATACATCGATTTATTAAACAAACTAAGCAGCCCATATTACCTTGTTCTGCTGACGTCCGGACGAGATGGATGGGTATTTGATAAGCACGATATACTGCATAATATCGACATGGGTTATTGGAAATTAAGTTCGAAAGATGAGAATTACAAGATCAACCCGCCGCTGAAAGACAGAAACTCTTTTACTTCACCGAAAAGATTCTTTGAAATAATTCGGATGCCGTCCTAAAGGGCCAAGGTGATAGTTGACTGACCTCAACTCGCTGACGGATGGCATCGTCGGAATGAGCCTTGCTAATTATTGGCGACGAATGGTCGTCGTTCAGTGCTTTAACAATGCTAAGGGTATCCGATATTTATGTGGTAGCAACATCGAGGAAAATACGCGTGTATTAATGGTAGGTAAAATGCCCTATAAAGACAAAGAACTATCACAGCTGTTTCATTCGAAGATTGTCAATCTGGAAAGACTTGAGTCGGATGGGTGGCATGATCAGGGTTCTGCGAATTATCACTATGGACTACCGCGAAAGAAGAACCTCTGGCTGAAGAAGATCAGTCCGTCACATCAATGCGGTCATGTCACTATCTGGTTGTTTGTATTTCTGCACTTAAGCGAAGAGGCGGCCATCAAGAAAATCGAGACCTCCGTTCATCAGGTATTCAACGATGGGGGCTATGAAGAGCTTGACGTCGAGTTTTTCCCTCCCGATCGCGAAGCAGCAGCGAGTGAAATTAGAAATATACTTAAATAATACGAGTACTTGTAGCTTAACTGGTTCGGCGTTATTTCATTATTACCGTTCAGAATGACCGGAGGCTAGCATGAATGCAAACGCAGTCCCGCTCTTGGCGATTTTCGAGAAAAAAATGCGCATAGAAGTGCCTCTTTTTCAACGCCAGTATGTATGGAATCGAGAGCAACAGTGGGAGCCGCTCTGGGAAGATATATCACGCAAGTATGAGGAGTGCCTCAATGGGAGAAGAGACGCACCCGTGCACTTCCTGGGTGCCATGGTGCTGGACCAAAAACAAACACCGACGACTCATGTGGAAAAACGACAGGTAATCGACGGGTAGCAAAGGCTTATTACACTGCAGTTATTTTTATCTGCTTTTCGTGACTACTGCCGCGTACAAGGCTGCGAGGACCTAGCCAAAGAATGTGAAACATATACGCTCAACAAAGGAATGATGGCCGAGCCTGAGATTGATAAGTTTAAAGTGTGGCCTACGCAACTTGCCTATTCCGCTGATTCCGCCATGTGATTCCGAGCGAAGCCGCCACCGTGTTCCGGGTGAAGCCGCCACCCCCTCGGAGCGAAGCGACGCTGGTGTTTGGTGTTTCTCATAACGAGCCGGTTTGGTCAAGACTGCTTCTGTTTTCGCATGGAAGCTCCTTTCAGTTCGATTCGGTGTGCATTGTGTACGAGCCGGTCGAGGATGGCGTCTGCCAGCGTGGGGTCGCCCACGTTGTCGTGCCAGAGCTCG
>Ga0209407_1001294_pt1 | contig 26694 bp, 22 predicted proteins | sample AD_JPNHG3_MetaG_FD_184410 | JGI IMG/M metagenome (GOLD analysis project Ga0209407, IMG submission 184410) | Active sludge microbial communities of municipal wastewater-treating anaerobic digesters from Japan - AD_JPNHG3_MetaG (SPAdes) (version 2) | ecosystem: Engineered > Bioreactor > Anaerobic... | reverse complement strand
CACTTCTTGCTGACTTCATAGACAAGAAGATTTACCAGATTTATGAGGTTAGCTTTGACTTTCCTGCTGGTGTTGAGGCGATGATTGACAACACTAAAATAGCCAGAAACATACCTTCTGCTTTCATTGGGGGAACGTATAGCGTAGAGCTAACTGCCAGAAACTCATCACAGTTTGAGGAAATAACCAGACGGGAGATAGTGATAAGCAAATCCGGGTTTTACTATCTTGAACCGAACGATAAACCCGTACAGGAAAAAATGGTGTTGGTAGAGAAGGGCAGTTTCACTATGGGAGACACGTGGGGTGTGGGATTTAGTAATGAAAAACCCGTCCATCAGGTTACGCTAACCTACGACTTCTACATTGGCAAATATGAGACCACATTCGATGAATACGATGCCTTCTGTGAGACCACTGGTAGAAGTAAACCGAAAGACGAAGGCTGGGGAAGGGGAAGCAGACCTGTCATTAAAGTCAGCTGGAACGATGCTATTGCATACTGTAACTGGTTGAGTGAGAAGGAGAAGATCCCCAAAGCTTATGACGACAAAGGCAACTTCTTGGACAAAGACGGAATGATAACAACAGACCCGTCGAAAGTGGTCGGCTACCGATTACCGACTGAAGCAGAGTGGGAATATGCCGCCCGTGGCGGGAACAAGAGCAAGGGATACAAATATGCTGGGAGCGATACCATAGATGAAGTTGCCTGGTACACTTCAAACTCGGGGGGTAAGACTCAGGAAGTCGGTAAGAAGGCACCTAACGAGCTGGGGATATATGATATGTCTGGTAACGTATGGGAGTGGTGTAGTGACTGGTATGATAGCGGTTACTACGCAAAGAGCCGAACGACAAACCCGTATAACAGTACAGCTGGTTCCAACCGGGTGGCGCGTGGTGGCAGCTGGTACATCATCGCGACTCGCGTCCGGGTAGCGGATCGCGACAGCCTCTCGCCCACTAGCACGGGCAACCTCATCGGGTTCCGTATTGCAAGGACGGTGCCCTGATTACACTTTAGCCTTTTTACATTTTTACACTTTGCTGCGGCTTCGAGCGCCGGGCACGGAGTAGCCCGCGGGCGCAAGAAGCCGCAGAAGATATTGGAGGTTCTATGGCCTTCAGGATAGTAACGGTCCCTGAGACATCGTAGGAGTAGCCAGCTGTTATAAATTCAACTCCACATAGATGTCATTCAGCTGTTCCTGGGTAATTCCTATATACCGTAAGGTTATCGCCGGAGAGGAATGGTTCAGCATCTTCTGAATATACTCCAGGTTTACGCCTCTCTTGTACAGGTGATAACCGAAGGTCTTACGGAGAGTATGTGTGCCGATCCCGTCATTCAGTCCGACCATATGGGCGTATCTGTTCAGTAACATCCACGCACCGACACGGGACAGAGGCCTCGGGGAGCCGTTATCACTCTTTCGGGAGGAGAAGACAGGAGCATTCGGGTCTACGTTGCCTAAGGAATTGTAGTAGAGTTTCAAGGCTTCCATCACCGACTTGTTTAGCACGAATGTCTTCACCTTCTTTGTCTTTATCTCCACTACGTTCAACTTACTCTCGACCTTCAACAGTTTGCCCCCGTTAAGAAAACTACTCCATTTAAGGGCGAGAATATCAGATATCCTAAGGCCCGTGTTTATACCCAGAGTGAAAAGAAGAAGGTCCCGGTAGTTAGATTCACCCTTCATAATCGCTTTCATCGCATCGATCTTCTTAGTATCCCTAATAGGCTGGACTTCCTTCATAACTACACCCCTTAAAACGCTCTCTAACGCGCTTTCTTATGCGGTACCCTCATCTACCTATGTCCCGCGGCAAAACTTTCAATACAGCACGTTTAATACATAGGAAAACCCAGCTGTATAGGTTTCTCGTTCTTCTTCTCTCTCAGGTATGGTGGTTTCACCACTGCGTACCGGTGTCTCTGCCTTATACGCATCTGCCTGTTGAAATACCTTCGAGCCCTGTCCTCTGTGGGGAATACCTTAGTAACGAACGTCGCTCGCTCGGAGATCCTTCCGAAGATTATCGTGACCGGATAACCGACAAAGGTTGTCTGATGTTCGTCGCTTATAAAGTAAAACCGTCTCATATTACTCTCAGGTACTACTTTCTCCAGGTAAATCGATGGCAATTCGGGACCTCCGGTATAGATTCATAAAACTAACATAAACCCATTATACAGAACTTTGAGTTAAATACAAAATCGGGCGTTGAGATCACCGCCGGAGAGGATAGAAGTGAAAGCCTTTGTGGGTAAGGGAAAGGAGAGAATCGGCGAAATTAACACAATACTCTTGTGTTAAATTACTTATCGTATGAACTCGCTCTGAAAGGTGTGTCTGTTCAGGCTAGTTTTTTCGTATTCTTTCAAAGGAGAGAAAAAGATACTCGAAACTTCCATTAACAGTCTTGAGGACAACTTCATAAGAGAACCGTATATCCATCGTTGCGAGCACTCTCTTCATTGTGAACTCTACACGATGCTAACTTCCCACAGAGCTTTGCAGGGTTTGTACCCCATAGGAAACAGCGCATATAAGGCTTCACTCGTACACAAAGAGGGACCTGAACCTTTTCTTAGAGAGGGCAAGAATAGGAGAGGAAATGTTGATCTTGCCATTCTGAACATTGATGATCTTGCAACGGCTGTTGACGGCCTGAACTCTTTTACGGAAGGTCGTATAATGCCTGATTTCATAGTTGAAATTGGTCTCAACTATCCAATTGAGCACCTAGAGAACGATGAAGGCAAGTTAGACAATAGCGGCTACACAAATAGCGATAAGAAAAAAGGCGGCATATCTAGTAGGCAGCCACACAAGGGTATAAAGGATAAAGAGGTAGAGGATTTAGAGGCTTTTATTGGTACAGCAAAAGTGGAAGTTGCAGTTGCGGTGTTTACTGGAACCCATGTATTGGTCAAACATCTATCTGACAAAGCGCTCACGAAAATACCTATCCGATAGCGGGTTTTCAGCCCCTCACACAGACTTTCAGAGAATTCTTAGTGGCCTTTTCTATAAGAGAGTTCACAAACTCCTCCGGGGTAATATCTGCCTGCTGGCTCAGTTCAGGGAGCAATTGTGCGGCCTCTTCGGACAGCTTAAAGTAGTTATTTGCTTTGGGAGTAAGTGCGATCTTACCGCCGGGGGCTTTTGTTCTGAATGTTAACTGTGATAGACTAATAATGACATTTCAATGACAGGTTGTGGGTGTTCTAAGAGGTGAGCATTTAAGGCTAACTAAGGAGTTGTGTAGTGATAGCAGAAGCAATTACAAAAAACTATCCCAATCTGAACTCTGATCAGCGCCAGATAATTTCACATGACAATGGCCCGATGTTGGTGGTTGCGGGACCAGGGTCTGGTAAGACATTCTCTATAGTTCTTAGGGCTTTGAATCTCATACTACTCGAAAAAGCTGCTCCGCAAGAAATCACTCTTTGTACTTTCACCGAAAAAGCGGCCTACGAGTTACGAGATCGTTTGAGTTCCGCTGCTAGAAAAGTAGGTTATAAAGGGAATCTGTCGGAGGTAACCATATCAACTGTTCATGGATGGTGTAACAAGCTCTTAACTAAACATCGCTTCAGGACCAGCCTTGGTCAAAACTATGAAATGCTCGATGAACTCACTCAACTCCTCTTTATCTTCGATAATTTTGAAGAGGTAATAGGTTCTCCTGGAGAAGAAGGTCTTTTCCTAACAAAGTGGAAGACAAAATGGACTGCCATAGTAGGAGTTAGAGAGTATTTTGATAAAATCACTGAGGAGCTGATAGACTTAGAGGAGCTCTTAGAGCCAAACGACCCGTTCGTTTCTGCTATTGGTAATGCGTATAGGAAATATGAGGAATGTTTATTCAGAAACAACCGCGTAGACTTTGCACATCTTCAAAAAGTCGTATATGAATTACTCAAGGACCCAGCAGTTTTGCAGGCGATTATTGATTCAACTAAGTATGTTCTTGTGGATGAATACCAGGACACAAATTATGTTCAAGAACAGCTTTTGTTAAAAGTGACAGAGAAGACAGGGAATCTGTGCGTAGTCGGTGACGAAGATCAGAGCCTCTATCGTTTTCGAGGAGCCACTGTAAGAAACATTCTCGAATTTCCACAAAAGGTGGCCGATTGCAAAGTTGTAAAGCTCACAACTAACTATCGTTCACACCCAGAAATAATAAACCGTTATGACCGATGGATGTCCTCGGTAAACTGGTCGGATCCTATTGGAAAGAAGTATCGTTATGACAAAACCATTACCGCGAACAGCGATACAGTTGTAGCAGATTACCCTTCCGTGTTCTCCATTTGGGGAAACAACCCAAACGACGAAGCACAACGGGTTGTTGAACTGGTTAAGTATCTCAAAGAGAAAGAGATTGTTGAGGATTATAGCCAAATCGCTCTCCTCCTTCACAGCGTGAGGCAAGGTCATAGTGGGCACTATTTGGAAGCCTTGTCGAAGAACGGAATACCAGCCTTCTGCCCGAGAGCTCGAACATATTTTGACAATGAAGAAATACGAGATATGGTGGCATGCTTTGCGGCTATACTTGGTTGGTATGAGGGAAACCGGGGTCAGCTGGCGGGGCCGACTGAAAAACTAGCAAGATATGTAGATGATGCAATAATTAACCTAGCAAATAGGCTGGAGACCATGGGTCAGCTCCCTCTTGCACTTCAAAACTGGAATAGTGAAATAGAAAACCTGCAACATGGTATGACACTTGACCTTCGCCCTGCCGATTATTTCTACCAACTGCTTTCATTTGATCCCTTCAGGACGGCTATAATGAATGAAAACAAAGCCCACAACTTAGCTATATTCTCAAGGCTATTGAATGCTTTTCAGAACTACTATCACTACACGGTAATTACCTACAAGAATAAAGAGAAAATGCGATTACACTTGTTCAATAGCTTCCTTCGCTTTCTCTATGAAGGCGGAATCAATGAATACGAAGACCCCAACCTACCCTTCCCAAAGAACCATGTTCAAGTAATGACGATCCATCAATCTAAGGGACTAGAGTTTCCAGTAATTATCGTTGGCTCTCTTGCGGCGAAAATCGCAAGCCGTAAGCAAGTGGACAAGACTCTTGCGGCGTACTATCATCGACCACCTTTCGAACCGGATAGCAAAATAACGCTATTTGACAGAATGCGCCTACACTATGTGGCTTTTTCCAGAGCAGAGAAGGTCCTTGTGCTGACTAGCGCCAACGAGCCTAAAGAGCACTTTGCTGATATTTGGGAAGGTCTTCCACAGTGGCCTTATGTAGAAAAGGAACTGCTGGCAGCCCATCACTTCAAAATAAAAGAAAGAATCCAAATAAAGAAGAGCTACAGCTTCACGAACGACCTAAAAATCTATGAGACGTGCCCTAGACAATATGAGTTCTTTCGGTACTACGACTTTACTCCATCGAGATCGGCAGTCATTTTCTTCGGGTTACTGGTGCATCAGACGATAGAAGAGGTACATCACGTGGCAATGCGAGGAGAAATCAGGGCTCTAAACGAACAAACCATTAGGCAGCTATTTGAAAGAACATTCCACTTTCTTACGATGAGCGACGTTAGACCAATAGGCAAAGAATCAAAAGAATCAGCCTTTAAGCAGATTATGAATTACTATAATCAGAACAAAGAGGAAATGGGTAGAATCATCCAAACCGAGGTTGATGTTTCACTAGAAAAGGACGGATATATTCTTAGTGGGAAAGTTGACCTGCTATTAGGCGGTGATGGGAGATTTGAACTATTAGATTTCAAAACATCTCCAAAACCAAAGGAAAACTCAGAGCTGCTAAGAAACTACGAGCGACAACTATGTACCTATGCACATATTCTTGAGCAACGGTACGGAAAACATGTAGATCGTATGCTGCTTTATTGGACTTCTGAACCCCGCAAAGAAGATGCTTTGATATCTTTGCCGTATAACCCACAAAAAGTAGGGGAAGCAGGTACCCACTTTGATGATATTGTGTACCGTATTCAATCAAAAAAGTTTGAGATAGAGCGGACACCAGAATCAAAGATCTGCAAAGAGTGTGACCTTCGAATTCTGTGCTTTACTCAGGGGATCATAAAGAAACCACAATAGGGGGTAGCGTAGTGGCACAAATCGATGTCAATAAGGTTGAATTAGTATGGCCAGGAAAGTACAATGAAGACGGAACTCTTAAGAAGGTTCCGAGAGTTGACCTCCCATTCCAAGTAATAGAAACTATTAATCAGAGTCGTGCTACGCGAGAAGCTAAGAAAAAAGGCTCCCAGCAGACACTTTTTGAGGTATGGAAAGGAAATGAGGGGGAAACGTTCGAGGATGGATGGAAGAACAAGTTGATTTGGGGTGATAATCTTCTGGTAATGGGCTCTCTTCTGAAGAATTTCGATGGGAAGATTGATCTAATATATATAGACCCACCATTTGCGACCGGTGCAGACTTCTCTTTCACGGCTCAGATTGGTGAGGACGACACAACAATAACAAAGGAACAATCTTTGATTGAAGAAAAGGCGTATAGAGATACATGGGGAAGAGGACGAGATTCTTGGTTTGTAATGATAAGAGAAAGGCTGGTGCTGTTGCGTGAACTCTTGAGTTCGCAAGGAACAATATATGTTCATGTGGACTGGTACGTTGGGCATCATCTTCGCCCGGTTCTTGACGAAGTATTTGGAGAGGATTCTTATCTTGGTGAGATTATCTGGGCATACGGGTCTCCTTCAGGTGGCCGGGTTTCTGGCTCCAAACTTGTGAAGGCCCACGATCTGATCTTCATTTATGCACGTGAATATGGAAAGCATAGGTTCAATCTAGTCTATTTACCTTATTCAGAAAAGTACATTAAAGAGTGGTTCAAATTCACGGATGAAGCAGGAAGAGTGTATCGCAAACGTTGGCGACGAGATGAAAATGGTGAGACATATTTTGAGAAGCAGTATCTTGAGGATAGTCCCGGGGTTCCAGCAAGCACGGTTTGGTCAGATATTCAGCAGGTATATGCCGATCCTAGGGCTTACAAAAAAGGAGTTAAGTCGGACATTACAGGGTTTCCAACACAAAAGCCAGAAAAACTCTTGGAACGTATTCTTGAGATATCGAGCTCAAAAAATGACATAGTAGCCGACTTCTTCTGTGGTTCAGGAACAACATTAGCTGTTGCAGAAAAAATGGGCCGTCGCTGGATTGGTTGCGATTTGGGAAGGTGGGCAATTCATACTTCACGTAAGCGGCTCCTCGGTATCGAGGATTGCAAACCTTTCGAAGTTCTCAACTTGGGCAAATATGAAAGACAGTATTGGCAGAAAATCACCTTTGGGAACACTGAAGAAAAGTCGGTTACTGAACAGGCCTACTATGAATACTTAGCCTTTGTTTTGAAGCTATATGGAGCTCAACCAATTTCCGGTGTACCGCATCTACACGGGAAGAAGGGCAAAGCAATGATTCATATTGGCTCAGTTGACGCACCAGTTACTATAGATGAGATTATCGAAGCTATTGACGATTGCTGTTCTCTTACTCAGAATGAGCTGCACATTCTAGGCTGGGAATGGGAAATGGGTCTATACGAGCTAATGGTAGAGGAAGCAGAGAAAAAAGGAGTCAGACTGCTGCTCCTGCAAATCCCCCGTGAATTAATGGAAAGCCAGGCGGCTGCCAAAGGAGACGTGAAATTCTTTGAACTTGCATATCTGGAGACCGAGGTCATTAAAAAAAACCTCACGATTCAAATACAGCTGAAAGACTTCGTCATACCAAACACAGAGCTGATTCCCGAAGAGGTGCGCAGCAAAGTTACCAAATGGTCTGATTATATAGACTACTGGGCTATTGACTGGGACTTCCAGAATGATACCTTCTTGCAGGGGTGGGTAGCCTATCGGACTCGAAACGAGCGCAGACTTCCTTTAACTTCTGATCAGCACACCTATTCAGAACCTGGGAAGTATAGAATTCTGGTAAAAGTTATTGATATCTTCGGGAATGACACGTCGAAAGTACTAGATGTGGAGGCTGAATAAGTATGCCAGAACCCATTGCCGCAAGAGCAGTTGTTGCATACGATAAGGATCTACCAGAGATACCCGGTCGATGTCCTTGGGAGAAGCCCACTCAGCATCTAATCAAAGATGAAGGAAAAGCAAATGGTTGGAAAGTGGAAAATGGTAGAAGACCCAGCCAACTTTTACTGGTTCCTAAACTCCGAGACAAAGTTGACAGATGGCGTGAGGAGGACTATCTGGGCGCTTCAGATGTGAGTAAGCATTTATTCCAATACTGGTTCGGTGAAGATCATGAAGTAACAGGCTTTTCGTCTCCATTTAGGTATCACTTTTGTCAGAGAGAAGCTATCGAAACGCTTGTGTGGTTAGTGGAGATCGCAGGATACAAAGATGCGATAGACCTGATTAAAATCTACGCGGATATCCACCAAGAAAACCTATGGGAACAAAACATTCAGTTTCACACTACTACAGAAGGTGTTCGCAAGATAGAGAGATACATTCCCGAACTTAATAGCAAAGGGGTTCAAGACCTTCCACCAGAAAAACTACGGCGTTGCGCCTTCAAGATGGCTACGGGTTCGGGCAAAACGTGGGTAATGGCCATGGCAATTGTTTGGTCTTACTTTCATAAGAAAATGATTTCAACTTCAAATCTCTCTACGAACTTCCTCATTGTAGCCCCAAACGTAATCGTATATCAGCGCTTGGAGAAGGACTTTGCAAGTAATAGACTATTTCACGAAATACCTCTTATTCCGCCGGCATGGTGCAGCCAATTCTCGCTGAGAGTTGTTTTGCGTGACCATGTTTCCGAACCTGATCCCTCAGGGAATTTGTTTCTCACCAACATTCAGCAGCTATATGAGTTTAGAGAACAAGAGTGGACTCCCAAAAATGCCGTTGAAGCCTTGTTGGGAAAGAAACCGGCCCAAGATCTAGCTAGTTCTGGGCAGCGTTCTATGTTAGAGAGACTGAAGTCGCTCAAAGACCTTGTAGTCATAAATGATGAAGCGCATCATGTACACGATTCTGAACTAGCGTGGAGCAGGTCGCTGCTCTCCATGAACAAATCTATACATGGGGGGCTGTCCCTTTGGTTGGACTTTTCAGCAACTCCGAAAGATCAGAACGGTATGTACTTCCCGTGGACCGTGGTTGATTATCCTCTTGCTCAAGCCGTAGAAGATCGTATTGTCAAAGCGCCTTTGATTGTCACAAAAGAAGAGGACGCTGAACAACCCGATCAGGACCCCGAAAACGTTACTGGAAATACGGTCGTAGAGAAATACGGCTACTGGTTACGAGCAGCTGTTTCTCGCTGGAAAGAACATTGGAAAGTCTATGAAGACCTTCAAGAAAAACCAGTTCTTTTCATTGTTGTAGAGAAAAGTATCTATGCCGATGCAATTGGCGAGTATCTGAGAACAACACCAGAACTCGGGTTTGATGAATCAGAAATTCTCGTTATTCATACCGACACAACAGGTGAGATTAGAGCAAATGATCTAGAAATAGCGAGAAAGGCCGCGCGGGATATAGATAAAGTGAATAACAAGATCAAGGTTATAGTTAGTGTAATGATGCTTCGCGAAGGGTGGGATGTGCGGAATGTAACAGTCGTTCTAGGACTAAGGCCTTTCACTGCAAGAGCAGAGATTCTACCAGAACAAGTTATAGGTCGCGGACTTCGTTTAATGACCAATATCGGACCCGATAGAATACAAACACTTGAAGTGCTCGGGACTAGGAACTTGTTGAAGACCCTTCAAACGCAACTAGAAGTTGAAGGAGTGGGTGTTGTAGCAGCTAAGAATGATCCGCCACAACCCGTAAAGATTTATCCATTGAAGGAACGAAACGCTTACGATATAACAATACCAATTACCAAGCCTAGCCTTACACATAACCTGTGCATTCTTTCGAATTTTTCAATTGACTCACTAAAGCCATTATATGACCAGCAAGAAATAAATGTCGATTATCGGATCAGACTTAGAGCGGAATTTGCCCATGTAAGAACGGAAGTCCATCGAATCAATATTGATCCTGAGCAATCATTTCCACAGCAGTTTCTCTCTTCAATCACCACCAAGCTGATCTCATATGCAAGATTACCAAGTAAATTCGCCGAAATATACCCGATTGTCCGCGACTATGTAATAACGCAATGCTTCGGGGCTCCTATCGATATTAATGATGAGAAGATTCGTTCACACCTTTCAAGGCTAGAGATGCAAGAGGGGGTTGCAAGATACTTGGCGCGCGAGCTTTCAAACGTCACTGTCGAGAGACGAGAAATAGAGTTCGAACGAGCGGAATTCAGATTGTCCAAAACAATTCCCTTCACCTGGCGACGCAATCTGCAGCCTTCGCCATTAGTGGCAAGGAAAACGATCTTCAATTATGTGGCCACTTACAACGATTATGAGCGTGAATTTGCAGTGTTTCTCGACAGTGCTCCTGATGTAGAGAAGTTTGCCGCATTGGGAACAACCGAACAAGGAAGTTCAGGGTGTCGTTTCAGAGTTGACTATATCAAACAAAGTGGTGCAATTGGATTTTACTACCCGGATTGGGTCGCTGTGCAGAGAACAGATCAGGGACTCATCAACTGGATTATCGAAACAAAAGGACGAGTTTGGGAAGACACGATAGCAAAAGACCATGCGATAAAAGAGTGGTGTAACCGTATCACCAAAGAGAGGAAGGAAAATTGGCGGTTCAAAAGAGTTAATCAGAGGGAGTTCAACAACAAAGGGGCCTCTATAACCCTCGAAGAACTTGTAAACGAATAAGACCCCTTAATGATAGGTTCATCAGCGGTGATGCTCTCAAACATAACTTCGCCAATTATTCGGGGCATCACTACTGGAAAAAGGACGACTTTTCTAAGGGAGCTGCCACTATGAGAATAATGAAGTCCAAGATCTGGGAATCCTTTGAGGTGGCCAGGGACAATAACGTCTGGGCGAACAAGAAGAAACACTTCTCGAAATGGGAAGTGGGAGAAAGGGTAGTAATGTTTATTGAAGAGGACGGCGTTGCTTTGGGTGAAATAACAGGTTTACCGTTTTATTCGGAAGAAGTTCTCTGGGAGGACGATCTGTATCCATGGAGAATTCCGATTAGTTTTGAGCTAATCGCAAAGGGAAAAGAAGGAGAGACGGCCCAGAGAAGGCTGAAGAGAATCATTGCAGAGGGGTACGGCTCATACTATGGGTCACTGATTCTCTTTGGAATAAAGATTCCCGAAGTCTTGGAAAATGATATTCTGGAATTCTTCTCCAACAAATAGTTCCTGTAAGTGAAGATGCAGAAAGGTCAAAAGCAACTTAACAGAGAAATCCACCGCATAGTAAAACCGGCAGCAAACCGCTGCCGGGCTTTCTCTCGTTGAATGAGATTATCAGATCAGGCCTTTCCTGCCCAACTGTCTGCTATCGCCGCCTCTGCAGTCAAAGGGATATCTATAAACCCGCCCCCTGCGCTCTCCATAACACTCACAAGGATAGTCTTTACCTCTTCCGCCCTCGGTTCAGGGACCTCCAATATAATCTCATCGTGGATAATTGCCACCAACTTCGCGCCGGTGTCTTTCAGAGCACCGGGAAGCCTGCCCAGTGCAATCTTCATAATATCTGCCGCAGTCCCCTGAACCGGCATATTCAGTCTTCCGTTAAGGGTGGAGTTGTTGTCCCAAAGCCTTCTCCGGCCCTTCAAGGTTCGTGCTTCATAGGAAGTTCCGTTATTGGTACATTTGTGCCATTCTCTTAGACCGGTATAATGAGCGAAGAACTTCTTCTTAAAATCTTCGGCCTCCTTCAAGCTCATCTTCACGCCATAACTGGTTTGGGCATACTCGGAAAGTCCCCGGGCTCCCATAGCGAAGAGCAGCCCGAAGTTAACTGCTTTAGCCAGTTGCCTCTCTTTTTTATCAATATCAGTGGGGTCTTTCCCTGTAAGAATGGCCGCAGTCTGCCTGTGAAGGTCCTCACCCGTTTTGTAGGCGTTCAACATAACAGGATCCCGACTTATCGCAGCGGCTACCCTCAATTCTATCTGGGAGTAGTCGGAAATAACGAACTTGTTTCCCGGAGCCGGTATGAAGCATTCCCGGAACCTGGGTTCGTTGGGAACCTGTTGAAGATTCGGGTTGGAACAGGAAAAGCGCCCGGTGGCGGCCCCGAGCTGCCTGTAAGACGAATGGATTCTCCCGGTTAGAGGGTGGATGAAGCCAGGCAGTTTGCTGCTAAAGGTAGAAACGGCTTTGGATGCCTTCCGATACTGCAGTATAACAGCCACTTCGGGGTGTTTCTTTTCTAAAGACTTGAGGGTTTCCACGCTGGTGCTTTCGGCCTTAATCCCGCGCTTGCGGAAGGCCTCTAAAAGCTGCTTATGGCTGTTTAGGTTTATCCCGTCACCAAACAGTTTTCGACACTCGGCCTCGGCCTCCTCCAGTTCCACACGGAGTTTTTCGGTGAGGTTCCCGGTTTTCTGTCGGTCCAGAAGGACGCCATTCAGCTCTAACGCTACCACCGCGGGCAGTGTCTCGAACTCAATCTGTGCAACCTCTGAAAGTTGGGATTTCTTAATAGTTTCAGACAAAGGCTTGTACAGCTCGAGCAGGACCGTCACATCCCTGGCCGCGTACTCAAGCTGTTCTTTCGAGAGCTCCCCGGACCAGTCGCTCCTCTGCTGTTCTTTGGGGAGAGGCTTCTGCAGATATTTTTTTGACAGAGCCGCGAGGTTTACGGGGCTGTTTCCCAAACCTGAAAGGATGAGTTGCTCAGCTAACATCGTGTCGAATAAAGGCCCTTGTACATTAACCCCGGCTACCTTCAAAAAGGAAAGGTCAAACTTTGCGTTGTGGAAGAGCTTTGTGGTGCCGGTGTCTCCAAAGAGCCCTTGCAATGCGGTGATTATCTGCCCCTTCTCCAGGGCAACCATATCCAACAACAGCGGTGGTTCACCGGGCGCTCCGACCTGTATAAGCCTTATCCTATCTGTCAGGGGGTCTAGACCGGTGGTTTCGGTATCGATTGCCAGTAGTTCTTTCCCCTTAAGTTTTTCGATTTCTATACAGGCATCTTCGGTCGTTCCAGGCAGTATGAATGACCCCGTTGCTGTTGTTGCAGGTTTGGGCGATTCTGTAACAGATGCTTCGTGCGGGTTATCTGACAGGGAATTAGTCGCGTCAGTCCCAGTCAAATTCAGGTGCGCTAAAAACCTTTCTACCGTAAATTTCTTTTCCATAGTTATTCCTCCTCATTCTCATTAAATGTGACTTCCAGGTTTACCGGTAAGAACCTATGAATCGCTTTCTCGTATACAAATAGCACATCCCCGCTCATACCACTTCTATTCTTAAGAACAGATAACCGTGCATAACAGGCCTTCTTACCATCATCTAAGGGGTAGGAGCTTCTCACATTCGAAAGCGCGACCTGTCGCTGGGTGTCGGCGTAGGACCGCTGAAGAAGTTCCAGCTGATCTATTCTCTCCACGTTCTCACCTTTCTTACTTGTTGAGGTCTTTTCGACCTTACCGGTCTGCAGTAGCATAACTACATCGGCAGCGTGGGCTATTTTAAAACTTTCTCGCAGGGCTGACATATTCAAGTTACCTGATTTAATTGCATCACTGTATGCAGCTTTAGTAATGTCAGATATCGCAACAACTGCCACATTGGTGTCCCGGGCGAGCTGTTTCAACTGAACGGCGACACGGTTCATCCGAAAAGTCTCGTTGACCCCGTTGTCTAACCGTTCATCACCGCTTGGCACAAGTTGCATATAATCGACCACAACCAGGATCGGGGAATCTTCGGGAAGGCCTTTACTGAAGCGGAAGTTCCTGACTAAACCGCTTATAACTGCGGCAGTCGTGTCCGGTCCTGCCTCGATTATTGAGAGATTCTCACCCACGGAGTTACCGTAATTTGCGACGGCTTCTAGCAGCCTGCTCTTTATGAACTCATCCTTACCGGTATCGTCGTACTTGTTCCAAACCCGTTTTTCGATAAGGGCTGAATTTATTCCACCGGCCCTGGAGATTCCTGCGGTGATGAGCTGCTCTTTTGACATCTCGTAGGAGATAAAAAGGACAGGGAAGTTGTGTTCTGCCGCATAGTCGCCGAGATTAGCACAGAACGTCGTCTTTCCCGCGCCCGGAGGTGCTCCCAGAACGTACAACTTTCCTGCGTGGAGACCGCCGGTGAGTATGTTGTTCAGCCATAGTGAGTGAGTAGGGATCGAATTGGCCTGCACGGTGAATAGTGATTCTAGATAAAGGGTGAGTTGTGCCTCTACAAGCTCGGCTTCCCTGGCGGCCTTCCTGAGAAGAAAATCGCCGGTGTGCTTCAAATCGACCAATGTACCCTCTAGTGGTTCTGAAAGGTTAAGTACATCTGTCCTGGCTCCAGAGAGTGCCTTCAGCAATTGCCGCCTAAGGGCGACCTCGCGAATGCGCTTTTGGTGTTCCTTAAATGTTTCCTCCGAACAGGGGGGCTGTTCTAATAGAGAGTTAATGTGGGTGATGTACTTTTCAATCTGGGAATTTCTTTCTTTCTCGCTCAGCAGTGTCTCGATCCGGTTGAGCACCGCACCTTTGGTAGGGTGCTGTTGCTCATCTATACACTGTTTCACGGCTTTCCATAATGTAATATGATCCATAACTACTCCTCCCTCCATTGAAAACCAGATACGGGAATTGTCGTATCCAGCACCTGGCTTGCTTTATCCGGGTAACGGAGCAGGAAAGAGAAGAACTCCCTCTCCGCCACGTAGTCCAGTTGGGAAGGTCTCCAACCGTCGTCATTAACGCCCGGCCATGGCCAGAAAGGGCAACCTCTTCCCAAACAGCCGCCGTCGCTAACCAGCTCTTTGCTAGCCCTCACGAAGCCACAACCCCAGTGATATTTTGAATCGTTTCCCCTTACACTGCGAAGAACACCGGTGAAATTCGAGACCTTCTCTTGTACTGTCTTCTTTGAGGTCGGATGACCGGGCGAAGTCTTCCCGGCCACGATCCGGGCGATCTCCGTCCCCTGTTCATCTGACAGAAAGCCATCTACTGTGTAGTTTGCTAGGATCATATTGGCCTTATTGTATTCCAGATCCAGAGGAACGCCTTTTTCCAGTAGATAACTAATACAATGCGGGTGCTCACCAGGTGCCAGGAGTGAAAAATCGACCTCGTGAGTCCCCCCGTCCTTGGGTTCGCTGTCTTCTGAGGGCCGTATCTCCTGCGCCAGTCTGTATAGCTCCTGGGCGGTATTCTGTTCAATTTTGTCAATAATAGCTGGCTGGTCTTCGGGAACTATTGGAAACACATCTTCGTCCCAAGAGACCTCATCTACCAAGAAACCGCAGAGTTTCCCACTCTTTTTGTGAATTCCGCCAGGGAGTTTCACCGGTTGACTTCCTCGCCCTTTACCGTCGACCTCAACTTCCCCCGGTAGCGGATAAACTTCTTTTGGCGTATAGCCTGCCTTAAAACACACAGCCTCAATAGCCGAGTGCATAGTCTCCGAGGGTATGGGCAGGTTAGAAAAGAACCAAACGTGGAAACCCTTATTTCCACTGAACTCAATGTAAGCCTTCAGTCCCTCTTCGGCGGCGGTGTCCCTTATCCTGGCAGCCAGATCGTAATTGTCCCGCAGCTCCTCCCGGGTACCGTCGATATCCACGCAGCCGGCTTTTGTCAGGGATGTCAGCGGCTGTGAAAGCCTTACCGCTATTGTTTTACGCCCCTCCAGGTGAGCTTTCAGGACATCGTCTGTAAGTTCCCGGGCGCCAGCTGACGTGTAACCACGACCATCATTGTTTTGAATGGCATAAAGCTGTCCAGAGTCGTGCAGGAACAGTTTCCTGTAATGCTGTAACCTTTTTTCCATAGCCCAATTCCTCCTTATTATTTAATCGCCTCTAGCATACAATGAGCGTTTCAGGGTGTAACCCTGAGACGCGTACCTTATATTTATTATATTTATTAGGTGTAACCCTGCTCCCAACAGCGGCTCTAAAAGCCTTACCTGGGAATGACGTTTGTATCGAAGTGGCAGTTTTTTGTCACGAGGTGGCAGTTTTTTACCTCGAAGTGGCAGTTTGAGTTTTGTCGTCAACAGGCTCTAATAGTTAAGGACAGCTGATTTATTAAAAGTCTGAGGGTTACAAAACTCTTGAAAGAAATGGGGGGGTTTGCTGTTTCAGAGGCGAAACCTTAAGTTTTGTCTCGAGGTGGCACTTGACGATATACTTTTAGCTCCCTTGGAAAGGGTGTTCTAGCATATTATTACTGCATAGCAACGTTACAGATAATGTTCGGTTATATCATAAGATCAGCTTTTTATCGCTTTTATAAGCCACAACCTTCACATCCTGCGGTATTCCCATAATCTCTTTGAGTCTCTTCATCCCCTGCTGGGGGAGTTTTCTGAAACCGTTTTCGAAACTTTTATAAGTGTTGTGGTTGACTCCTATCCTTGCCGCAAACTGTACTTGGGTGAAGCCAAGTTTCTGCCTCCGCTCCTTTATTTCTGCCAAAGGTATTTCTTTGCTTTGAGGTTTTTTCCTATCAGTAGGCCACCGACTGAGAATAATGCTCTGGTCGATGATGTGCGAGAAGATTTCCTTGGTTAGTTTCGTTTTCGATGGTTCATCGTCCACATCGCCCAGGAAACGTTCTTCCAAAGTGTAAGTTTCCTCGCTGTCGAAGTAGACCAGTCCCTTCTCTTTAAGTATATCTAGGGCGTTGTAAAACCTCTCCAGGAGACTTCTCCGGGTTCTCATATTTCTAAGGGCTTTATTGAAGGCTTTAGTGCCGAACATTTCTATGAGAAGTTTCTTGGCTTTGCAGTTGATGGGACCGTATCCTTGGGTATTGTTGGCCCGTTCCTGATACAGGAAGTAGAGAAGAAGCCTGACTATATAAGCTCTCCTTGCACGGTGCTCTTTGATTATTTGAAAAATCCGGCTGTCTATTGTTGTGTATTCAACGAATGGGGAGCCATTCAGAAACTTCTCCGCCCATTTCCCTGGAGTCACCGTGATTACAGTATCTTTGTAGGAAGACTCTTCGATTACTTCAACCTTCCAAAGAATATCTGGGGAAATGTTGAAGTCTATTCTTTTCTTATTCTTATTCCAACTCAGAACATAATTCACCCTGCCAAGATGTGTGGCTAGTCCCAGTACATAGTCAACGCGCTCGCGGTTGTTCCTAAAGTCTTTCTTGTTGTTGATTAGTCCGAGGAAGTCCACGATATCCCGGGCTCTTACTGAGAACGTCCTTTGTTTATCGGGGGCTGCTACCATAACCAGTGTACAGAAAAGAAGATGCGTCGTAAGTGTGGCCGGTTCGATTTCATCTAACCAGCTGGCTGTGACTTCTTTGTCCGGTATGGTTACCTTACCCATTTCTTTGGAAGGCCACAAGTTTAGAGTAATTCCCGGGCTGTTGTAGGTGAAATTTCCGTCTTTGTTTCTGCTCATACCTCCTTCTAAGAGTGTGTCTGTAACTAGCCTTAACAATATACACGAGGCAATATTGTGCGGGGTGTTTCCATAAGGAATAGTGGCCAGGGGCCTGTCAACGAAGTCTCTTTTTACTTCCCTCTGTGGGGAATGCTGATTCGGGTTTTTCAAACCCTTTTTTGCCATCTCGCTAGAGAGGTAGTTTGAAGCCAATAGCGTTGTTTTCGTTCTTCGACCGAAGAGGTTTGTTGAGACCTTTTTGGCGGTGTTTGACTTGGCGCCGCTTTCTTTCATAGTCTATTTCTCATCATAAGGGACAACCGGTAAGCGGGCGCTGTTACTGCTACACCAGCGGTCATCAGGAGAACGGACCAGCATTTCGTTCAGGCTCCTAGTATTCGATGGGAGCTCTATATGTTTACTGTATTTGCAACGGTCGTTATATTTACTTGTCTGAAATGGAAGGTACCTTTTTCCGCAGCCGACATAGTTTCTCTGAGGCTTCCTGGGAACCGTTCTAAAGCAGGAATAGGCGTGACCTGTCTTACTTATAATATCTCTCTCTGCGGGTGCCCTTCTTTCAACAGTTCCCATAATTAGCCTCCTTTACCTTGGGAATTTTCGTGCGTCAGATTTTCTGAATCATTTGATCGCAGTGTTTTGTAATTATTCCGGGGGTGCTTAAATGGAAGTTTCGTTACTGCTTGAGGCATTGCAAGTATTACAACAAACTTTCTGCACTGCTTTTAACAACCACCTCCTTCAATGTATTTTCGGATTCAACTTTGGTTCGCTACACAACCGGTGTATCCCCGATCCCTTAGAACAGATTCGATCAACTCGATACTCGCGGGACCCAGCTGGTATTTCCCGCTCCTTTTGGTGAACTCAACCCCTTGAACAGTTTCGAGGTCATAAATGATTTTGTAGATCACGTTGATGCGAACCCGGTATTTTTTAGCAAGGTCTCTCGGTTCCATCTTTCTTTCCTCCTTTCTTCCCTTCTATTTCTAGCTTCTAATAAGACTTTAGCTTACTTGAGCAGTAAAAAAAAGGTACCAGAATCGATAATCAATTCTGGTACCCTTTTTGAAAAGAGTATTCCTAATCTAACTCAAGAGAGAGAATTCTTCCAACTGTTTCTTTGCAGCGTCATAAGAGTTTTTAATCTTCTTTTTGGAAGACAAGTCGTAATCAGGGTAGGTATTCTTAAACCAGCTTTGGGTAACACAAAGAAATTCCCAGGTGCGTTTCAAATGAGTAGTCTTGTTCTTGCTTCTAAATATGTTGTCTGCTACGAAAACCATAACATTGAATTCCTTGCTCTTGGCGATTCTAATGTAATCCTCCATCTTCGAATCTGAGTCTTTGGTGTCATTCATCGCTTCAGGCCATGAGTCTATCACCAGGCCTGTTCCCTTTTCTTTCGAGTTCATCACTTCGCTTAATAGACTGTTTACCGCCTTATTCAGGTCTGTTTGGTTCATATCAAAGCAGTCTAGGACCAGGATTATTTTGTCATTCAAGAATTTTATGGCTCTCTCACGGGAGGTAGGGAAACCTTGCAGGGTAATTGCTTCCAATTTGTCAAAATCAGGGTCATTATTATTTAGACGGTCGATAATAGCTTGGAAGAACGCTTTGTCGTTTATCCCCGTTAACTCACACAGATAATTCACAGGGTCACTTGCGTTTAAGATTTCTTCGATCGACAGAGCTTCGGTCTTTATTAAGTCCACAAGTGTAAAAGCGATATTATTATAGATAGCGCCCGCTTCCGGTCTTCCAAAACTAAGACTGGCCAGAGTAACTCTAATATCGTCATTAGAATCATGATAATAACCTATATGGTGAGTTTTCTTTAACCTTTCGTTTTGAAGATGCTCGAGTCCTTCTTCGTTGTTGTATATAAATGAAGTATGGTCGACGATTTTGGCAATTGCTTCTATCATGAGAGCGGCAGTAATTACGAGGGACTTTTCATTTTCTTTTGTCATATTCCATATTGCCTTTATAAGCAGATTTGGAATCAACGTAAGAATCTCTTCTATTTTTATCCCCTCCTTTGCGAGAACTTCTAGAATAGCTTTATCCCTATTACTGAGGAGACTTTCAAAAAAACGGCGGCTTTCGACCTTTATTTTTTCACCTATACTACTCACCTACCTCAATTCTTTGTGTTTCTAATAATTTCCCTTCTCTCCCTCTCTATATAAACTCTATTCAATCTTCTGAAGAACCTCCCTTCGAGATACCGGCTTTGTTTTAGTTGTGCTCAACTATACTTTAACACTTTCGAACCCCTCTCTGCAGAACCCGCATGAAAAGTGCCTGTCGTTGTTGGTATAAAAACAATGGAAGCCCGGTTTAGAGGGACTTCTGGCATCTCATAGGAGGTGGTGCTATATGTCCTCACCCTCAAGGGACTGTATTTCACTCTGAACGCTTACAGAGCTCTGTACTTCTCTCTAAGAGCTGAAATTGTACGGTCAGTAGCAAAAGTGTGACTAATTACTTTGAGGGAGGAAAGAGAATGCAGGAAAGTTGAGAGAGTTCAAAGAGACTACGAGAAGGAGGTGAGTGTATGGTTACAAAGGAAGACGCCCAAGCACAGGCAGAAGATATAGTTGGTTCGAAAGATTCAGCACTCTCGCTGGTTGAATCAGTTATGGGTTATCTCAAAGACCCTCGCGTAAGACGAGAGGTTAGGGAGTTCATATCCCGTATTGGCCTAATGATATCTATGATGAAGGACTATTTCTCCGGCCACTATACTAAGATTCCCTTCAACACCATTGTTGCCGCAATAGCCGCTTTAGTCTACTTTGTCTCCCCGGTCGATGTCATACCCGATTTCATCCCCGTTGTAGGCTTCTTAGACGATGCCGGAATAATCGCTATATTCTTCATGAGCTTTAATAACGATATCAAAGCGTATGAAGCCTGGGTCTCAGCGGAAGGTGAATCCTTATAGTCGCCGCCGTTCCGCTAGGAAAGAACCGAGAGGAAGTAAAACGCTTCTTCGCCGGAGAGAGGTTACTGCTCATGTACTCGCTCCAGGCTGATGCGTTTCTGATGGTTCACGGCGCCGAAGACGGAAACATTACCCTCCCGGATGGTTACCGCTGTCCGCCTATCAGGGCGGTGGAGCAGTTCCACCGGTGGAGTCCGTCATCACTGACCGGTGTCAGTACGGTCTATGTGTTGACGTGCCATTCCTCCCATATGAAATGGGGAACGACCAACAGGGGTATAAGGGTCCGACCGGTTATACGTAGCCATGGTCCCTTATGGATGCTTCATATGAATCGAAGGTCTCTGTTCGTCGCAAATTTCGATCCTGGAAACAGGTTGGACGGGCTCCGGTTGGACAGAATGCTTAGCGACAGGCGGATCCTGAAGGCGCTCGGAAAGGTTGAAAAACAGCTCCATCCCGAGAGAAGGGTACCATACAAGCTCTATAATGGGTGATGGAAGAGAGAGGGGCGATGCTCGCCTCTCTCTTTAGCCCACGTTAGGAGGAGCGAACTGGCTGGCGTATGTTGTGTTTGTGGTAAAGGCTTCAGTCTCTTCAGATGGAAGATCAATTCCTGTGCATTTTGCGGTAGACCTATGCACTTCTTCACCTGCGGGGGTTACTATGGCGATTCCTACTACACCCTGCCTATCTGTCCCGAATGTAACGCTGCAGGAAACTATGTAAGAACGTGGTCTGTCAATTATCAGGGGAAGGTGTTTATAGACAACAGGTACAAACCGGTGCCTCTTGTGAGTCAATGGTACAGGGAAAAAGAGACGGCTCTGGGGGAACTTAGAATAAGGGCCGGCCGGATGGGTTATACAGCAGTTATAGGGGTCTCCTACACTTACACCACCGACAGAAACGGCAATTACATCTACAAGATATGGTACGCAACCGGTGATGCTTACGTCCTATATAACAGAAGGCACTGACCTCCAAATAGGTTTATTGTCTTAACACTTCCGGGGAAAGTGCCGCTAGAAAGAGCTCCTTTCAATCACTCGACCAAACATTCTACACTTTCTCTATCACACTTATCAAAAGAGCCTTTCAGATCATAGTACGGTATGCTTATTGTCGCATCGCTTTGCGTTTCTTCGATTCGGGTTAACTCCATTTTGCGGAGTATTCTTATCCTATTATTTGTTTCGTGAGCTGTGCCTCTACTATATTGACATAGCTCGATTAACATTAACTTCATATTCCTTCGTCGGATCGATTGTATACCTTCTTCGTCTACCTGACCCATTATCATTGCTTCTTAGCCTTGTTTTGAAAGACTCCAGATCAGTTAACAGAGATACGACAGAGAAAAGGTCGAATGACTTATAGAAAACCGGGCTTCGAAGGGTAAGATTAGTCACGAAGTACAGTATCTCAGAAACCCAAGACACCCTTATCCTTACTCTGAATGTCTTCCCAACAAAGGAACTCGATAGATTTGACTTTGCCTCCGCCAATCGTGTATAATTTCTGTAATAAAAGCTGTTGCGTGAGAACCATAGTGGTATGGAAACTTGCGACGTAGTCTGTGTATGCTGTCTCCGTGGTCGGTTGCGTGAGAACCATAGTGGTATGGAAACAGATACCGCCTGTCCCATTCATTCATGAGAGCGAGAGTTGCGTGAGAACCATAGTGGTATGGAAACTAGAGCTCCAGACTCAAATTTTGCTTTTTCTGCTTGCGACGTTGCGTGAGAACCATAGTGGTATGGAAACCTAGCAAAAATCTTGTCTTTCTCTAACATCTTGTTAAAGTTGCGTGAGAACCATAGTGGTATGGAAACGAGTATTCCCAGGAGAACGAGAAGCTATTTCTTCGTTGCGTGAGAACCATAGTGGTATGGAAACCGAGATTAGATGTGTAAAGTCTAGAGATTATCTTCGCGTTGCGTGAGAACCATAGTGGTATGGAAACGAAGGCGGCAGAACTCATTACAGGTAATTCCGTGAGTTGCGTGAGAACCATAGTGGTATGGAAACGGTTCTGCGCCTTCAACGAATGCGATCACATCCCACGTTGCGTGAGAACCATAGTGGTATGGAAACGTTACAGATCTACCCGACACAACGTCTATCTCTGGTGTTGCGTGAGAACCATAGTGGTATGGAAACGTGTTGTAGAAAGCAATATATGCAAAACCATTTCGTTGCGTGAGAACCATAGTGGTATGGAAACTGAATACGGTTGGTGTGAAAGACTTGTTCCCGACATGTTGCGTGAGAACCATAGTGGTATGGAAACTGAGGTTTTATGGCTCCAAGCACCTCACGTGAATTTCGGGTTGCGTGAGAACCATAGTGGTATGTAACACAACAGAGAAACCGATATGATGGGTTTCTCTTTCTCTTTTTATGCACAGCCATCTTCCTCCATAGACCCCAATCTTGTATCTCCTGGTAAAAAAAAGAGGGACCACACCGGCCCCTCTTTTTTCTTTTACGCTTTAGAAGTCCCTTATCGGCATCACCAGGTACTTCTCCGCTTCTCCTTCCTCCGGTGCAAGCTGCAGTGGTGAGTTTGGCTCAACAAATTCCAGTTTGACCAGCTCACTGTCCATAGCTACTAGAGTGTCTTTTAGAAACTTCGGGTTGTACGTGGCGCGCATCTCGCCTTCGCCGGCCACTGATACCTTGTGTGTGAAGTTACCTTCACCGATCTTACCCGTAACGCTGATAACCTCACCATCTCTAGTCACTCTTACCTTATCGGTCCCCAGAGAGCGATTTACTGCCTCCAGCAGCTCTTCTCTATTGACTTTGAGTTCTGCTTTGAAGCCGCTAGGGAGTATCCTTCTATAGTCCGGGAACTCAAAATCCGGCCTCGGAAAGACCAGCTCAAAGTATTCAGACTGGACCTTCACCGCACTCTTATCTGTTCTGATACTCACTTCTGACTCCGGAACAAGCTTAATAATACCCTGAAGCAGCTTCGCGAAGTACAGAGGGATCATAACCGACTCACTCTTTGATACAACAGCGGGAGTATCAACATAACCGAGTCTGAAGCCATCTGAAGCCACGAAGCGGAGGCCTTTATCAGTGTTTTCCACAAGCACACCGTAAAGGTTTCTCTGGTTCTCAGAAGTTGCAGAGAGTGGGAGCAGCTTTGTTAGGGACTTCAGCAACTCTCTAGAGCCCACAGAGGCTACCTCAGACTTCACGTTGGGCAGCACCAGTTTAGCAGGGTTGTACGGCAGCATAATTTCACCGCTGGTTGTGTTGATAATGACTGCCCCGTTAGTAGCAATTTCGATGATTCCCTTTACACCACTCAGGATCTCCTTCAGACTCCCTAAATTGATCTCACAATCGTCCTTACCTATAGAGTCCGACGGTAGTGTGACCCTGAGACCGGTACCGCCGTAGATAGAAGCGATGCTTATACTCCCCTGCCTGACAGACAATATAGCTTCTGCAGTATTGAGTTTTATCCTGGAGAACAGCACCACTGCTTTCTTCAATTGCGTTCCCTGCACTCGGGCAATACTGTTAGCTATGTTTGTGTTCATACCACACCTCCCGCGGCCTTGTAGCTCTCGAGAGAGTATATAGGCAGGGAGTCGCTCTCGAGTGCGTTATCCAACTCGTCCAATATCAGGTCAAGGAAGTTTGTGTCGCTATCTACGCGGTCTATTCTGAATACACAGCCTTCTAGAGCCTTCCTCTGAAGACCGTTCTTTTCCACACTTTTGCCAATGTAGCCAATGTCAACGCAGACAATGGTGGACTCACACACGAAGGTCTGGTGGCTCAGATCATCCACGTGCCACGTGTAGAAAGCATCAGGGTTGTCTGCAATCACCCTAAGAAGCCGGATCTCGGATTGACTCACAATAAGCGATTGGACTAGCTTTTCGTTGATGAAGAATGACAGGCCTACATTTGGCTCCTGCCTCTCTTCCGCTATGTCGGGATGGTACCTCTGGGCCACTATTATGAGCTCTTGGGGCTTTCTATCGCGGGTTTCAATTGTTGCTCTCTGCATATTCCTCACTCCTTTCATAAACTTTCAGTAATGAGTTACTGATCTTGTCTATCACTTTACTTGCCTTCCGCAAATCCTCTGTGCTGTTGATGTACCCGGCGATATACCCTGCCGAAGGTGCTGTGGCATCAAGACCGAATTTAGATGCTGCTATGAATGCTGAGCTTTCTACAATGACTTCCTCCAATTCTTTGGGAATTTCCAGCTTGTTTTTCCACACGAGGTAGTGGCCGGTCTCGTGTAATAAGGTAAGGGTTCTATCGGCTTCCGAAAGGTTGGCAGAGAGTGTTATGGTGAGCTCCTTAGGATCGAAGTAACCGCTCAGCCCTTTGCGGAGCGGGCGTTCAGTTACCGGAATCGGGGAAAGCTCTACCAGGTTCTGGTAACCAGGGAAATCACGGTTCAGATGAGCTATCAGAAAATCAGGTGGCGCATCGGTTTGAGACACATCGAAGACGTGGCCTGTGGCGAAGCCAACGAGTTCATCATCCTTTGTACCGTCTTTCTTCTCAACCTTACGGAATCTTGGTACTATGATGGCCAAACCTCTTTCACCCTTCAGCACTGAGATTCCCAGGGCATTCCACTTCTTGAATGGTAGAACATATGTCACGTTCTCTCTCTGGCTCTGGATCAGGATGCAGTTCAGGTGCGAGTAGTTATGTTGAAGTGCCTTGAACTTCAGCGCTCTTGCAAAGACCTCACAATTTACGATGGAATCGAGTTTCGTGTCCAGCTCTTTCTTAGTAAGTTTCATCTTTTCACCTCCAATAATTAAGGGCCCCCGAAGGGACCCTCAAATCAGTAGTTCTTCCGCCAACTTCAATAACTCATCTTCTGGCGACACGTTCTCACGCCTCTCTGTGAGCTCTTGTATGGCTTCCTGTATGGACTCGATTGAGTTCAGATCGCAGTTCTTTTTGACCTGCGTGGTCAGTGTAGTCATATCCATACCCAATAACTCGGCGGTGTCCTCGATCTCTGTTTTAAGCTTGTATCGGGCAATCAGAAGATCCGTATGGGTTATGAGAGCCTGCAGGTCTTTGTCGGTCGCCGTGGCGAGGTTGGTATTCTTCATATGGCTGACCTTATTTAGAACACTATCTGCAGTGCTATTTGACAACTCCGCAAGTTCAGTAGCCTTTACCATTAGAGTCTCTTTCAGCTCCAACGACGCTGTAGCCGACCGGTCAACGGAGACAACCTCGACCTCTGATTCGCTGACCTCCTCTGGTAGGTAGAGTCCGGAGATGTCGAATGCACGCCTCAGTGTTGAGGCCTCTGCCACCTTTTGGATCATTACGCGTCTCTTGGTCGGCCACAGCCCCTGACCGGTGCTGTATTCGCTTTCCCAAACCTCACACACGAAGGGCTGCTCCATATCCTTCCGGTACACAGTACACACAGCCACGAACTGCGAAGGTCTTTTGAGGACCTCAACCTTCTTCTCCTTGCGGTTATAATAGCGGATCTCGAAACCTATCGGCTCTTCCCTCAGTGTTGTCTGCATCCCATTGAAAGCCCCGGACCTGTGGGCAATGTGGAGGAAGCCGTCTCTACCCGTAAATATGTGGGCGTCGTCACCATACTTTATAAACCAGATTTGCCGGGTGAAGGGGTCCAGATCGTACCTGGAGGCCAGATGCAGAAACAACTTCAGCTCATCATCACTGGCCCCTTTGGCAACAGTACGTTTAATGAGTTCAATTTGCTCTTTTGACCACGGATTATCATTTGCTATTACCGGCAGCATCTGCGCTCACCTCCACAAAAACTATGGATTGCTTCTCTTCCACGGTAAGGTACTCGCTCAGCTCAGAAAGAGCGGGGAGATCGGGTTGAAGCATACGGAGCCTGGAGATAATGCTGATCTTTGGTTTGTAAGTAGTGGAGAAGATTTTAGTAGCGACATCCGGATACTTTGAAACTATGATCCGGGCATCTGGTTGGCTGATTTTGGCCTCTGTGGACCAACTTAGTTTAGCTGTGAAATCATTAAGCTCCACCTGAAGGGATTGGCCCCTATCAGGCCTTTGCATTGAGGCGAAGACTTGAGCTTCAATTTCTTTCTTCTTTTCCCTGAGCCGGTTCTCGAGGTCGCGGATCTGTTTTAGCTGTAGCAGAAGCGCCGGTGTGTTGATAGTTTTCACATTCATAGACATTC
>Ga0209407_1001283_pt1 | contig 26805 bp, 21 predicted proteins | sample AD_JPNHG3_MetaG_FD_184410 | JGI IMG/M metagenome (GOLD analysis project Ga0209407, IMG submission 184410) | Active sludge microbial communities of municipal wastewater-treating anaerobic digesters from Japan - AD_JPNHG3_MetaG (SPAdes) (version 2) | ecosystem: Engineered > Bioreactor > Anaerobic... | reverse complement strand
CCGCGGGAACGGCGGCGAACGCCCGCCGCGCAACGGCAAACGACCGAACGGTCCCTTCATCGGACACCTTCACCCATTCCATGTTCTCGGTGAAGCAGCGCGGACAAATCTTGCGCGGAGGAAGCCATACCGTTCCGCAGTCGCCGCATTTGGTCGCGATGATTTGCTTTTCATCGCGCAGCGTCACAAAAAACCGGGTCGCCGTATCTCCCGCCCACCAGGAATAGGGCACATTGATCTGGCTTCGGTAAACCATCGGCTCAATGCCTTGAAATTGATCGGACATGATTTTTCTCCTATGGGTTGCGCCACCCCCGCGGACGCCGCGGGAGGAGCAGATAAATTGGCCTATCTTCCTATGATATACCGATGCGGATCCACTTCCTCGCGAAGAATCCGCAGTTCATTTTCATGGGGCGGCTCCGTCTCCGTGATCCGGTCGGCCCAGAGAAGTTCAAAGCCGCAGTTGTCCTGGATATCCGTCCGGTTGTATCCGGGGTTGATGTTCAGCACCTTCATCCGCTTGGACGTGTCGTCAAAGCCCATGATCGCCATATTGGTGATGATCCGGTAGGGGCCGGTCCCCTTGGGAAGCCCCGCCTCATAGCGCGAATTCCCGCCGGTCAGGTACCCCGGAGAAGTGATGAAATCGATCTTGTCCGTGAAGCGCTTGGAATCCTGCGGCGTCATCACCATGGTCCGCCAGCACAGGGAGGCCAGATCGTTGGCGCCGCCGGACCCCGGAAACCGGACTTTCGGCTTCGCGTGATTGGTGCCGATCATGGTGGAATTGATGTTCCCGTACATGTCGATCTGCGCGCCGCCCAGAAAGGTGTAATCCACCATGCCGCGCTGACAGGTCTCCATGATATCCGGCATGGAGCTGGCCAGAATGGCTTTGTGAAACGTCCGCGAGTCCCCCACGGAGATCGGCATGGACGGCAGAATCGGCGCGACGCCGCCGGCTTCAAACATGATGGTGAGATTGGGCGAATGCGTTTTTTGCGACAACATCGCCGCGGCGCAGGGCGCTCCCGTTCCCACGACGACCGTGGCGCCGTTTTCCAAATTTCGCGCGGCCACGCAGATCATCAGTTCCATTGCATTGTAATCCGCCATATTGCTCCTCCTTATCGATTATGCGTCAGATGCTCGATGGCGCGCAGCTTCAGCATTCTCGCGATGCCCCCGTTGAGCTCCAGGTATTCATAGAAATTCTTCGTGTCCAGAATCTGCTGCTTGAAAAATTTTCTGAACTCTTCAGGATCCCGCTCGATTTTGAGCCACTGCCGGATATGCTCCTCGTCGGAAAAATATTCGTAGGGCATATTTCCGGGATAGCTTCCATAGGGCACTTCCACGACCGCATCCACACACCAGAACGGAATGAAGGTAGCCGTCGGCTGCCGCCGTATTTCATCATTGGAGATAATTCTCTCGGTGGTGATCACCACGCGTTTGGACGCTTTGGCCAGGTCCTGGTCCGACACGGTCGATCCAAAAACATGCGCGTTTCCATAAACATCACACTCATGCACATGGATGGCTGCAAAATCCGGATACAGGGCCGGGAAAGCGACAAACTTCTGATTCGTGAAGGGGCAGAGGATCTCCTTGGCCGCGCTGTATTTGAACGTATCGGTTCCCATGATGTTGCGCGCCGGAAGAAAGGAAAGCCCCATAGCCGCCGCTTTGATCCGCCAGGAAAGGGTTGCGTTCGTCCATTCCGTAAGCTTGATTTTCCCGCTTTCCACCGCGCGGCGCGCGTTAGGGGAAAGGCCGCGCGCCTCCAAACCGATGATGTAGGCGATATCCAGTCGGTCAATGCATTCCCCGCCGACCAGAATCTGCATGTCGTGCGTGGCGGTATGGCCGGCAAACGCCAGATTTTTCTTGCCCTGGCGGGCGATTTCATGCAACACCGCCGTCGGAATGCGATTGGCGCCGAATCCGCCGATGGCGATATAGTCGCCGTCTTTGACCAGCCTTTTCACCGCTTCGTCCACTGTGGTGACTTTGTTGACCATGGCGCGTGATTTATTGCGGAAAAACTCCCTCGCCTTGTCCGCGTCCGGATCGGAGAAAAGTTGATTCTGTCCCTGCTTCAATTCGACTTCTTTATTCATCGTTCTCCACCTTCATGACTAAGGTTTTTAATCACCGTCCTTCGGCTTACGCCCGGGACTGCTTTTGCCCGTAAAGCTCATCGACTGCTTCTTTCCCGTACATCTCGCTAATCAGATCCTGATACTTCTCGTTAATCACCTTGCGTTTCAGTTTGAGCGTTGCCGTCAGTTCGCCGCCTTCCTGGGAAAAATCCGTCTTGATGATCCGGTAATCCTTGATGGTTTCATATTTGGCCAGATGGGTGTTGCGCTCCTCGACATGTTTCCTGACGATCGCCAGGAAGCGGTCATTGTCCAGCAGGTCCGCCGGTTTCTGATAGGGGATGTTCTCATCGTCGGCGATCATCGCGGCAATATCCAGATCGATGTTGCACAATCCGGTCAGATATTTTTTCCCTTCCCCGATCACGATAAACTGGGTAAACAGCGGATCGGACTTGAACAGCCCTTCGATCATCTGCGGAGCGATGTTTTTGCCGCCGGAGGTGATGAGGAGATCCTTCTTGCGGTCCGTAATCACGAGATTGCCTTCCTCATCGAACTTCCCGATGTCGCCCGACATAAAATATCCGTCCGGCGTGAAAACGGCGCTGGTTTCCTCAGGCAGCTTCCAGTATCCCTTCATCACATTGCCGCCTTTAATCAGAATCTCTCCGTCTTCGGCGATCTTGATATCCTGTCCGGGCATCGGCTTGCCGGTCGTGCCGATGCGGAAATCGGCCAGGGACTGGATGGACGCCGGAGCCGTGGTTTCGGTCATGCCGTATCCCTGAATGACCGTAATTCCGGCGGCGTTGAAAAACCGAATAATCTCCGGCGCCGTGGGCGCGCCGGCGGCCGTCATCCATTTCAGCCGCCCGCCCAGCTTCTGCTGGAGCTTTTTGAAGATGACGGCATAGGCGATTTTGTATTTCAATTTCAGCCCGAGCGGAATGGGTTTGTGATTCTCGCGAAGTTCGCTGATCCGGCTACCGACGGACTGACCCCAATGGAACACCTTCTGCTTGAAGGGGGACTGTTCTTTCACCTGGGTGATGATCTTCTGATAAACTTTTTCGCACACGCGCGGAACGGCCAGAATCATGGTCGGCCGCTTCTCTTCGAAGTCCGCCAGCAGCGTGTCGATCGACTGGGCATAGGAGACGGTAATCCCGCGGTGCATGGCGTAGAAATGGCCGGGAATTCGCTGAAACACATGGGAAAGGGGAAGAAAGGCCACCAGAACATCCTGATCGTCGGCAAACGGAGGCTGGACCGCGTCCAGGGATTTCACGATCCAGAAAACGTTTCCGTGGCTGATCATGGCGCCCTTGGGCAAACCGGTCGTGCCGGAGGTATATACCAGAGTGGCCAGATCATCGACCGTCACTTCCTGCGAGAGTTTCTCAAAGAGAGATGGGTCTTCGGCATGCTTTTTTCTTCCCAGTTCCGTCAGCGCCGCAAAGCTCATGACGGCGGGATGCCCCTGGGCATCCTTTTCCTCCATCACGACGATCTTTTCAACACCGGGGCAGCGGTCGATGACGGCCAGCACTTTTTTGAGCTGGCCGCGGTCTTCCGTCACGATGATTTTCGATTCGGAATTGTTGAGGATGTACTCGATTTCCTCGGCCGTCAGGGTCGGATAGATCGGGATCACGCAGGCGCCGATGCCCAGCGCGCCCATGTCGGTGTAGATCCATTCCAGCCGGTTTTCGGAAAGAATGGACACCATATCCCCTTTTCGGATACCCAGGGCATACAGCCCCATGCCGACGGCGCGCGACCGCTCGTAGTATTCGTTCCAAGTGGCGGTGTGCCACACCCCGTTCATCTTTTTTTCAACGGCAAGACGGTTTTTATATTTTTGAACGCGGTTCCTAAAAACATCGTTCATCGTTTTTTCTGCGATTTCCATTGCGCGTCCTCCGAATCGATCCCGGGCGGTTCGCCGCAGGCGCCCTTATCCGGCATCCGCAGCGAACCGCCCGTCGTTTATCGCTTCCTGAGTCCCATGATCAGGCGCGCTTCATCGGTCGTCGCCACCGGGCGTCCCAGGCAGTTGGCGATGTTCACCGCCACCTCCACCTGCTCGTAGCTCCCCTTGGCCAGCTCTCCGTTGGGCATCCGGATGTTGTCCTCCAGACCGACCCTCATGTGTCCGCCGAGGATGCAGGACTGCATGATGCAGGGATACTGATCCGTCCCGACGCCGCAGGTGGTGAAGTTTGCTTTCGGGGGAAGCGCATTCATCATGGCAATGAAGGCTTCGGTCCGGAACTGCTGACCGCCGGCGACGCCCCACACGAAATTGAAGTTCATCGGGTCGCTGAAGATGCCCTGCTTGCCGATCATCAGGGTATTGTCCAGACCGCCCATGTCGTAGCATTCGATTTCCGGCTTCACGCCGTTTTCTTCCATGGCTTTGGCGAAATCCTGCAGCATGGTGAAGGTGTTCTCAAAGACGTAATCAATGAAGATCTTGCCTGTTTTGCGGTCAACAATGCCGAAATTCATTGTATTGGTGTTCAGCGAAGCCATGTCGGGTTTGACGTAGACGATCTGGGAGATCCGCTGCTCGGCGGTCTTGCCCATGCCGACGGCGGAGCTCAGGCAGACGATGAGTTCCGGACACTTATCCTTGATGGCGTCATAGGTCGCCTTGATCCTCGCGTGGTCATGGGTGGCCATTCCTCCGTCTTCCCGGGCATGCACGTGCACCATCGCCGCGCCGGCCTTCCAGCACTTGTAGGCTTCTTCCGCGAATTCCTCCGGTTTGTAAGGTACGGCCGGGTTCTGATTTCTCATGGTCGCGGCGCCGGTCAGCGCCGCGGTGATGATAACGGGCTTGGACATATCGGGTTTCCCTCCTTTTCTTTTGGCGGTTTCCTCCGGCTCCTCCGTTGGAACCCATTGTTTTCTTCTCTTGTTCACCTCGTGAATCGACGCCTTTTCAGCCGCGGGTTTGAAGTGATCAATATCGAGAATGGTATTGGTCGTTTCTTTCGCGAATACCGCCTCGACCTTCATCCCGATAGTAACGTCTTCGATTTTGCACTCCTCCAGAATGTGCGCAAACGGTGTGCCGGCCCCCTCCAGATGAATGAGGGCCAGTACAAACGGCGCTTTTCTCGGCAGATGCTTGTCGTCATAACGCACGACCGTGAAATTCTTCACCGTGCCGGTGCTTCCCAGTTCGACCCACGCGTCGCGAATATCGGTAAAGTCCACGTCGCAAACCTGCCGCGGCGGCACATAGACCGTATTGCAGGTAGGGCATTTCACTCCCATGATTTTCTTCTGATCCCGGAGGGTCGTAATGAATTTGCTGCCCACCCGGCCGGCAAAGTATGAATAAGGGAGCGCCATTTTGCCTTCGATCTGATAGCTGTCTTCGACTCCTGCCGTCTTTTTGGTTGTCATATCGCGTCTCCTTACTCGTCAATCTCGAAATATTTAATGTCCCAGATGTCTCCAATCCGTTTTTCCTCCCAGACGGGGCGGACGCGGGTCCCCTTCTTTTCATTCCAGCCCCTCTGAATCTTTTCGATCTGATCCTTCCGGATAAAGTGCGGCAGGGTCTCGTTGCCCTTGCAGCCGTCCAGACGGATAAAGATGGATCCATACGGGGTTTCCCGGGCCACGCCGGTCAGCGGATCCGGCATGGCGTAATAGACCACATCCATGTATCGAACTTCCCCCTTGGGCCCGACTTCCACAAACTCACCGGCGCGCACGCGGCATTCCGCGCACACTTCCCGCGGCGGCAGTTGCAGCCGGCCGCACTCGGGGCACCGGTTCGCGAATATTTTCTTGTCTTTCAGCCCCTTGAGAAACTTGCCCATGATGGGGCCGGTTGAAAACTTTTGTTCCAGCGAGATGGTCTTTTTGAGCACCAGCAGTTCCTGTTCCTGAACAGCGCCCGCCATGGGGTCTTTGTATTTCTCAAACAGGATCGGCCATTTCGACGCCATCATGTTGATGTCGCCCTTCGCGGACGCTTTTCCCGCCGCCAGAATGCTCTGCGCGTCGATCTTGCCCAGAATGAAATCAACATAATCTTTGGCATCGTTGAATTCCAGCGTGACCGTCGGCTTGCCTTCAATCGTTTCCGTAACCGTGCAGACCTTATCCTTAATAAAAACGGTCCACTGGCCGCCATCCGGTCCGCCAAGATCGAACCCAAAGGAAGCTTCGAGCCCCTCGGCTTCCTGGGCCTTGAACCGGGGCACAATGGTGGCAAACATGTCCGCGAGATATTCTTTGGTCGTCATCTCCTTTTTGGCGAGGACGAATTTACGGAAAAGCTTTCCGGTCTTTCCGAAGGCGCCCATGTCGCCTTCCACCTTAAATTTGCCGCTCATAAAGGCGTTGGTCGCATCGACCTTGCCCGTGTTGACCCCGACGAAGGTCTCGCCGTCGGCCGACATGGTTGCGATGCAACCGGATAATTGATCCGTCTTTTCGAGCGTCATCGCATTGTTCTTTACCGTCAGCTTCCATTTGCCCTCTCCGGCAATGTCATAGCCGAAAACCGCATCGACATCCTTGGCGCCTTCGGGGCGGAACCGGTCTTTCATCGTATTGAAGATATCTTCTACCTTTACTCCCCAGTATTCTGCCATGATCGTCCTCCTACCAGTTAAGTTCCTTTTCGAGCATTGTCAGCACCGTCCACATGGTGCCGCCGAACCCTGACGCAAGAGCGTGATTGACCGGGGTCGGGATCTGATGCGGGCCCGCATTGCCGCGCACCTGCAGGGCCGCCTCGGCCACCCGAATCAGGGCCGTCGCGCCGATCGGGTTGGATCCGATCACGCCGCCGGACGGATTAATGGGCATCTTGCCGCCGATCATGATCTCCTTGTCCTCGATGAGTCTGAGGTGCTCGTCCCCCTGCAGATTGAAGAAGTCCCGAATCCAGTCGATGGCCCACCAGGTCGCCGGATCATACATTTCGAACACGTCAAAATAATTCAAAGGGTCCTTAATGCCGTTGCGTTTGAAAAGCTGCTCGGCCGCGAATTTGTGCGTCTTGAGCACCGGATACTTCCGGTCATAGCCGAAGATCGTAAAGTTCTCTTCCTTGTGGACGGTGATATGGTCGCGGATCCAGACCGGGGTTTTGGACAGCTCTTTCGCTTTTTTCTCACACGCGTAGATCACGCAGCAGGCTCCGTCCGACTGGGAGCACATCTCGATGAGCTTCAGTTCGCCGACGAGCTTCGGTGAAGTCCGGATCAGATCGTCGATCTGACTGAAGTCCAGGCCAAACGCCCGGTGGGCGTTGGGGTTGAGGCTTGCGTGCTTGTCCATGATGATCCGGTACATGAGCGATGCGCGGTCCGCCCTCTCCAGGCCGAATTCCCGCTCCACGTCGTAGGCTGAGGATCCGGTAAGCGCTCCGGCCTGGATTTTTCTAAACCAGAGGGGGCAGGCCATGTTGGTGATGCCGCCCGTGGTATGGCCTTCCTGAAGCTTTTCAAAACCGATAGCCATGACGATGTCGTACATTCCCGACGCCACCAGATTATCCGACGCGCAGGAAAGGGTGGCCCCGACCGTCCCGCCGGTGGTGATCCGGATCGAGTCCTTGCCGTAGGCGCCGGTTCCGAGCACGTGCCAGAGATCCGGCGAGTGGACCATCTCAAAAAGCTCCATATTGCCATGAACGACGCAGTCAATGTCTTTCATGGTCAGGTTCGCATCTTTCAGGGCCAGGCTGACCGCTTCATGGATCAATTCAGGCTGGTTGACATCCTCGCGATGACTGGAATGCTTCGTCTGTCCGATGCCGATAATTCCAACATTTCTGTTTTTCTTATGTGCCATGATTCAACCTCCCTACGCTTCCATGACGATGACGGCCTGATGCTGCCCGGCCCCGCCGGTCGCCGCCTGGGCCACTGCCCGTTTTGCACCTTTGACCTGCCTCTCGCCCGCCTGTTTCGACAACTGGTAGTAACATTCAATAGCCCTGGCCGCGCCTCCCAGGAGAAGCGGATTTCCGTTGAGCTGTCCGCCGGACAGGTTCACATTGAACTCGTCCATGCCGCCATCGTCGATCCACCGGCCTCCCCCGCCTTCTTCGGCAATGCCGACGCCTTCGGCCCACATCGGAAGCTGATACGCGGCATGATCGCTCAGTTCAAAAACCTGAACGTCTTTTCGGGGATCTTTGATGCCGGCCATGGCGTATGCCCGCTTGGCGGCGTTTTTGAGCGAAAAATTCGAAGTGATGTCCCGGTCGCCGAGAAAATACCGGTCCATGCAGCTGCCGTAGCCGGTGATCCATACGGGTTTTTTGGTGAACTCCTTGGCCCGCTTTTCACTGCACAGAAGCATCCCGTAGGCCCAGTCGGTGACCGGATAGATGTGCATTTCCCGAAGCGGGTCCGAATACATCGGGGAATTCAGCACGTCTTTTTCACTGACGATTTTGTTTTCACGGCCATAGGGATTTTTTTTGCCGTTGGCTCTGGAACGGACCACGATTTTCGCCAAATGCTCGTCCGACACCTTCGATTTTTCCATGTAGGATCGGGCTTGCAGCGCGTCCACGTTGTGGTAGTCCATGCCCAGCGGTCTGCAATAGAAGGGATCATAGGCAAGATTGGAAATCATCCTGCGGCTTTCCCCCTGCGATTCCTTGCAGTGGCCCATGAAAAGAATCAGGTCGTCATGGCCGGAGAGGATGCAGGCCATGGCGTATCCGAGGCCGTTGATGCTTTCCTGGGCCATCTTTTCCTCGCCTCGAAAGTGCGCCCCGACGACATCCGTAATTCCGTTGTCGGATATGGTCCGGGCGTCGAACACGTCGTCGGAGCAGGTAATGATCGTCCGGATGCCCTTGTCCATGTCGAACGTCACCTTCGTCTGCTCGATGATCGGTTCGAAACATTCGAGCAGCATGTTTTGAAAACGCCAATCATGATAATCTGGATGGTTTTTAATCTGCGCCACCGCGCAGATAGCCAATCTTTTTCCCATTCCCCGTCCTCCTTCCTGTTTCATATGACCGAATAATGACTGATCAAACTGTGCGGCGTCCGCCCCATGGGCGTCCGCCAAACTCAACTTAAGTAACAATTCCAGAATTCACCGCGCCGGATCGTTTTGATGATGGAGTCTTTTTCCCGCTTCGCATCCAGCTCCACCCACGCCCGGCCGATTCCCGTCCGCGTGTGCGAGTCGTCGGAGGCGATTTTGGGATAGGGAAGATCCAGTGCTTCAAAAACCGCATCGCGGAATCCCTTCTTCGTGATTTCCACCGCATCCAGGGGGTACATTTTTTCAAGCTGCCGCAGCCGCACGATCAGCTGTTGAGGCGTGAAATCATACTCGCTGATGTGATTGAAAATATGGAGTTGTTCCCGGCTGCCTTCAATTTTTGCCACATGAACGTTTCCGTTGACGAAAACCGAAAGCTCGATGCCATAGAAAAGCATCATGCCCGTTCTGACCTTGCTGTAGACCTCCATATAGTTCGGCTTCAAAAGGTAATCGTGATCTGTAAAGGCAATGAAATCATAGCCTTTCGATTCATAGGCATCGGCTACTTCCTGGGGGGACATTTTTCCGTCAGAGCAGGTTGTGTGAGTATGGAGGCAGCCTTTTAAAAGCATAGAGTCCGTCAAAATCGTTCTCGTAAATGACCAAGCCGCAAACCGGCTCCGATGATGCGTTATTTTCTTATTGGACGTTCAACCCAATTCTTGATTGGACGTTCAACCAATGGCTACTCGATACTCTTCCCTGTTCCGATTGTCAAGAAAAAATTTTTATTTTCGGCAAAATAATTGAAGAGATTTGAATTTGTTAAGAAATTTTTTTCACTCGTCGATTTTCGAGTGCCGCTTGCTGATTCTTTGGCCCCTGTCTATGCCCCCAGATTCTTTATTCTTGCAGCATTTCGTTTTGCCCAAAACCTTTTCAGCCGCAGAGAATTGCCTACCACGGAGACGGAACTGAAAGCCATGGCGGCCGCCGCATATTCCGGACTCAGCTGGATTCCGAAAAAAGGGTAAAGGACGCCCGCGGCAATCGGAATGCCGATGACGTTGTAGATAAACGCCCAGAAAAGGTTCTGGCGAATCACCCTTACCGTTGCGGCGGAAAGCGCAATGGCTTCCGGCACGGCCTTCAGGTCGTCGCGCATCAATGTGATGTCGGCCGCTTCCATCGCCACATCCGCACCCGCTCCGACGGCAATTCCGACATCGGCGGTGGCCAGAGCCGGCGCATCATTAATGCCGTCGCCCACCATGGCCACGACTTCGCCTGAAACCTGCAATTGCCGGATCGCGTCGGCCTTGCCCCCCGGCAGCACCTCCGCCATGATCTGTTCGATGCCCAGTTCCTTGCCGATACTCGACGCCGTCGGAGCATTATCGCCGGTAAGCATCGCTACTTTCAACCCAAGACGATTCAGGCTTTCAACGGCCTGTTTGGCGGAGTCTTTGGGTGCATCGGCCAGGGCGATGACGCCCATCAAACCGTTCCCCCCGGCAACATACACGAGCGTTTTCCCCTGCTGGGCCAGCCCGGCGGCCTTCGTCTCCAGAAGATCAACCGGATGCCCCCGATCCATCATCAGGAAACGGCTTCCGGCCAAAACCTCCTTTCGGTCAACAAGGCCTGCGGCGCCCATGCCGGAGAGCGCTTCGAATTTTTCAACCGGAGGCGTTACAATGCCATCATTTTGGGCCCGTTCAACAATCGCTTTTGCCAGAGGATGCTCCGATGTTTTTTCCAGCGCCGCCGCCACGGCAAGCACCTGTCGCCCTATAAAACCTTCAGCGCAGACCACATCCGTCACTTCCGGTTCGCCACGGGTCAGTGTGCCTGTTTTGTCGAATACGACCATGGTCAGTTTATGGATTTTTTCCAGCGCTTCACCGCCACGGATCAGGATCCCGCTTTGCGCACCCAGCCCCACGCCGACCATAATGGCCGTGGGCGTGGCCAGTCCCAGCGCACAGGGGCAGGCGATGACCAGCACCGCTATAAAATGAATCAGTGCGCGGCTGAATTGAGGCTCGGCGGGGCACCAATACCAGACGCCAAATGTGATGAAGGCAATGATAAAGACCACCGGAACAAAAACGGAGGCCACCTTATCCGCCAGACGCTGAATCGGCGCTTTGGATCCCTGCGCTTCTTCTACCATCCGGATCATGTGCGCCAGCATGGTGTCCGAGCCTATCCCGGTGGCGCGCATCGTGAAGCTTCCGGCCTGATTGAGGGTGGCGGCAAACACTTTTTGACCGGCCTCCTTGGTCACCGGCATGCTTTCACCGGTCAGCATGGACTCGTCCAGCGTCGACTGACCCGCCAGCACCAGCCCGTCCACCGGCACTTTTTCTCCCGGCCGCACCACGATCTCATCCCCGGCTTGGAGCGCTTCCACCGCCACTTCCACTTCCACGCCGTTTTGGATGACGCGGGCCGTTTTCGGCGCCAGCCCGATCAGTTTCCGGATCGCCTGAGCCGTCTTTCCCTTGCTTACGGCCTCCAGAAGGCGGCCCAGCAGCACCAGCGTGATAATCATGGCGGCTCCGTCATAATACACATGGGGAGCGATGCCTGCGCTGCCGAAGAAACGGGGGAAAAAAGTTGCGGCGGACGAATAGGCGTAGGCGGAGAAAGCGCCCACCGCCACCAGCGTGTTCATGTCCGACGTTTTTTGTTTGGCGGCTTTCCATGCCCCGATAAAAAACCGGCTCCCCACCCAGAACACCGCCGGGGCCGTTACGACGAACATGACCGCGAGCATCACCTGACGGGGGACGGCCTGCAAGAAGCCGAACCAGTGCTGCATCGAGCCGAAAAATATCAATACGCTCAACACGGCACCGCAGATCACTTTCAGCTTCAACTCACCAATTTCCCGGATGCGGGCAGCCTCCATCGGGTCAACGGAGGTACCGGAGATTTCGCCCAGAAATTCATAGCCCTGTTCGGTGATCACGCGGGCCAGTTCGGGCAGGCCCGCCCAGCGGTCGTAATGAACCACGGTGGCACGGGCGGTGGCCAGATTGACATTCGCTTCCACCACCCCTTCAACTTGCGCAAGCGCGTTTTCCACGCGTCTCACACAAGCCGCACAGCTCATGCCGCCCACCGAAATCAGCACTTTATCCGGCAATGTCGTACCCCGCCTTCCGGATTGCCGCGGCAACAACGGATGCCTCCACGGGCTTCACTTCCTCATAGGTGGCGATCCCTGTTTTTAAATCAACCTGTACATGGTCAATTCCTTCAACCGCGCCGAGTGCCTTCGTAACCGCCATAACGCAATGCGCACAAGTCATGCCTGTGATTTTGACGCTCTTCATGGGAAACCTCCGATGCTGCTCTTTTTTACCCTAAGATAATGACGCCCGGCTCAATGGCAAGTCAAGGGACGGTTATTTATGATCTCCCGCTTGAAAAAAAACCAATATTCTGTATGATTATGCCGACAGGGGACGATGTATGATCATACGTTGCTGGGGGGCGAGAGGTTCCATACCGGTATCCGGCGATAAATACCTTCGTTATGGAGGCAACACGACTTGCCTGGAACTCCGGAACAACCGCGACGATATTCTGTTGGTTGACGCCGGATCCGGCATCCGCGAAGCAGGAAATGAGTTTCTGGCCAACGGCCGGCACGATTTTATACTGCTTTTGACCCATGCGCACTGGGACCATATCATGGGGTTCCCTTTCTTCAAACCGCTTTACCTGCATAAAACAGACATCGACGTCTGGGGCTGTGCATTCGCTCAGGACTCCATCCGGGAAATGCTGGCGCGCGTCATGTCCGCTCCCTACTTCCCCATCAATTATGACGCCATTCATGCCAATGTAACCTATGCGGACATCTGCAAGGAAACTTACGTACTGGGGGGCATGACCATTGCGCCGGTCGCGCTCAACCATCCGAATCAGGGAACCGGCTATAAATTTTCAGAGAACGGCAAACACTTTGTTTTTCTGACCGACAACGAACTGGGATTCCGGCACGAAGGCTCGCTGGCCTATGAAGATTATGTCGCTTTTTGCCGGAACGCCGATTTACTGATCCACGACGCTGAATACCGGAGCGAAGAGTACCCGAAAAGAATCGGCTGGGGACATTCCACCATGGAACAGGCGGTGAAGCTCGCATTGGATGCCGGCGTCAAACAACTGGGGCTTTTCCATCATAACCAGGACCGATTCGATACGGCCATCGATGAAATGGTCGCCGCCTGCCGGCGAATCATTGCTGAAAGCCATTCCCCCCTGGAATGCTTTGCCGTTTATCAGGGACTGGAATTGTCCCTGTAAACTTGCTTCAGAAAAAACCCGAATCCGTCATTGCAGAGAGGCCCCCTATTATGCCGATCCTTGTTCATCTGTTGCTGATGATTGCTGCATTTTTATACCTTCTGGCGGGAGTGAGCATCGCGATGTTTGGCAGGGGAAAAAGGACGTGGCTTCGACGGCACAAAAATCTCAACACCGCCGGATTTGGCCTGCTGGCCGCGGGCGTCGTTATGGTGTTTACCGGCATCTTCCTGTCGGGTGGGGATCATCTGGCGGGAATCCACCAACAGGTGGGGGCCATCGCCGTAATGCTTGCGTTTCTGACGGTTCTTCTCGGATACGATTCCTTGAAAGCCGCAAACAAAAAAATCGTTCGTGCGGCGCACCGCTGGTCGGGACGGATCTCGCTTGTCGCGATTCTCGTTGCGCTCGCGCTGGGGCTCTCCATGATCGGTATCCTGTAGATGTTTCTGCCGACCACCGCCGAAGAATTGAAAAAAAAGGGCTGGAATTGCGTTGACGTTATCTTGGTCACGGGAGACGCTTACATTGACAGCCCCCAGATCGGCGCGGCGGTGATCGGCCGGGTGCTCGAAGCCGCCGGCTACCGCGTCGGCATCATCGCCCAGCCGGACATGGCGGACGATGCCGACATCCGCCGTCTGGGAGAGCCGCGCCTGTTCTGGGGTATTACCGGCGGCTGTATGGATTCGCTCGTCGCCAATTACACGGCGCTGAAAAAAAAGAGAGCGGGAGATGATCTGACCCCCGGCGAAAAAAATAACCGTCGGCCCGACCGCGCCGTCATTGCCTATGCCAATGGAATCCGCCGCTGTTTCAAAAACACAAAGCCGATTGTCGCCGGCGGCATTGAGGCCAGTCTGCGGCGGATCGCACATTATGATTTCTGGTCGGATACCGTCCGTCGCTCCATTTTGTTCGACGCGCGCATCGACATTCTGGCCTACGGGATGGCGGAAAAAGCCGTCCTGGAAATCGCCCGTCGGCTCAAAGCCGGAGAAAATCTCCGCAACATCCGCGGAACCTGCATCCTAGAACATGAGCCGCCCTCCGGTTACGTGGAACTGCCTTCTTTCGAAAACGCGGCGGCCGAAAAGAAAGCCTTTCATCAAATGTTCGGCCTTTTTTCCGCCAACCAGGACCCGATCACGGCGCAGGGCCTGGCCCAGCGTCATGCCGACCGTTTTCTCGTACACCATCCGCCGCAGCCGCATCTGACCGAAGCGGAACTGGACGCGGTTTACGCGCTTCCCTTTGCGCGAAGCGTTCACCCGTTTTATGCAAAGCAGGGAAAGGTCCGCGCCATGGACACCATCGCCTTTTCCATTACCACGCACCGCGGCTGCTTCGGCGGGTGCCGGTTTTGCTCCATCGCGCTGCACGAGGGCCGGACCATTCTGAACCGGTCGGAAGCCTCCGTTCTGGAAGAAGCGCGGAAACTCGCCGCACGGCCGGACTTCAGAGGTGTTCTGGCGGATGTGGGCGGCGCGACGGCCAATATGTACGGCGCCGTCTGCCTGCGCCAATCGGTTCGCGGCGCCTGCGCGGACAGACGGTGCCTTGATCCGCAGCCCTGCCCGTCGCTAAAAACGGACCACGCCCGGCAGATTCGTCTCCTGGCAAGACTGCGCGGCATTTACGGCGTGAAAAAAGTTTTTGTGGCCTCCGGCATCCGCCATGATCTGGTCCTGGCGGATCGAAAGCACGGCGTATCTTACCTGCGGGAACTGGTGAAACACCACGTTTCCGGCCAGCTGAAAATTGCGCCGGAGCACACCGCTCCGGCCGTTTTGACGCTGATGGGCAAAGCGCCGACGCGGGCGCTTACCGAATTCAAGACGCTCTTTGCAAGATTAAATCATGAGGAAGGCCGAAAACAGTTTCTCACCTATTATTTCATCGCCGCTCATCCGGGATGCACCGAAGAAGATATGCGCGCTCTTCAATCCTTCGCCGCACGCGAGTTGTATACCACACCGCAGCAGGTGCAGATCTTCACGCCCCTGCCCTCCACCTGGTCGGCGCTGATGTATTGGACGGGCGTTGATCCGGCAACAGGCAAAAGGGTTTTCGTGGAAAAGGATTTGAAGAAAAAACAGAGGCAAAAAGACATCGTGACGTCCGACCGGAAAAATTCTAGACTTAAGAGTAAGGTGTCAGGCGTCAGGAGATAAATCTTGTTGACATTAGGAATAAAGCTCACATGCTTTCTGATTGAATCTTCTAACCGTAATAATCAGTTCTATTGAATGTCCAACGCTCAACACTTGTAGGTGAAGCCCACTACTTCACCGCCTCCTTCAACGCCCTTGCTGGTTTAAATTTTGGCAGAACCCTAGCCAGTATCCTGATTGCTTCCCCCGTTTTAGGATTCCTACCTTTTCTTGCTTTTCGTTTGACAATACTGAACGTTCCAAAACCAGAAAGAAAGAGACTGTAAAATAATCTGTGTAAATAGAAAACTGCTATTTCAAGACCTGACCCCGATTTTGCTTGGGGCTATCGCCCTCTGTGAACATGGTCGCCCTGGGCGAACAGCGCAGCGTCACGCCGGAGCGGGTGGAAAAAATCCTCGGGCGCTGCCTGTAAATTCCGCTGCGGTTCTTTGCTTCGCCGGTGAGCGCCGGCGAAGAACCGTCGGGCTGTTTCGCCTGCGACCCGGTGGTGGATGCATGGGGACGCAGGATTCGCCAGCCGTCTTTTTCCTTTCTGATTTACCGGCGCTCGATGCGGATATTAAAGAAGCGCACTTTCTCGCCGGTATTTTCCTGCACCCATAACAGCGGCGCGCCGACAGCATGGCTGGTGTCGGTAAAGCGGACAAGAAACCGTCCATTGACGTAGATCGTGACTTGCTTGCCCACGGCCTCGATGCGGACGCGGTTGACCGCTTCGTCGAAAACATCCGCATACCGGTATTCGTATTTTTGCCAGTCGGGAATCAGGGGATACCAGTTGCCAGCCATCCCGTTGTAAACGTTGTACGTCTTGGCAAACGTGAAATTGAAGCCATATCCCTGATTGATCGACGTGGCGTTGCGGAATCTCTTCTGTCCGCCGGGCACGACCGAACATCGGGTGCTGATGCTGACGCCTCCCCCCCTCGGGCCGCTCAGATGTTCCGCTGTCACGTCCAGGACGTAGTCCCGGAATTCTTCTTTGAGGAGGATATGCCCGTTGGTTCCGATAATCGATCCGTCGGGCGCGTTTTTCCACTCGCCGTTCAGAATTTCCCAGTGGTCGAGAGACTGCCAGTCGGTTTTTTCGTCCATCGGCTTTAAAGCGGCCGATCGGCCCGGTTTGTCGGCGGCGGATCCGGCTCTGCCCGGCCCGCTGCCAAAGAGGTTTTCCACCAGCTCGTTACTCATAGCGGTGAGCAGGTTGAGATCCGTGCCCGTGACGTTTTTCCCCAGTTTGGCTTCGCCCGTTTTGACGTCGATCAACCGGGAGTTGATGGTGTAGGCGTTGCCGATTTTGACCACGGATCCGACGATGATGAAATCGGCGCCCACGATCTTGCCGATTTCCACGGCGCTTCGATCGTCAATCAAACCGGATTTCTGAAATTTCTGCTCCGCTAGGGCTTTCGCGATCTGGGCTCGTTCCACCACGCGGTAGCCGGCGCTGCTGACCAGCGCCGTCCGCATGATTTCCGACACCGCCCGTCCGAGATACTCGTCGGTGCCCATGCTTTCAAAATCCAGGACGGCCACCGAGGCCTTTTTATCGGAGGCAAACGATAAGGCGGCCAGGACAACCACAAGCGCGACCAGAACCAGAACCTGTTTGATTTTCATCATGATCCTCCCCTAGGCGTAAAAAGAACGCCGCCCGTGAACCGGCGGTCGTGTCCGGAGAAATGACGGCCGGCCGCCGGGTTTGAAAAATATAACAGAAAACGGACCGTTTGAAAATTCATCATTTTGGTGGAAACGAAAGGTTGGAAAAATCAATGCCGGGAACCGTTCCGCTAGAGGCGTAAGCTTCCCCTAAAGGCAGTCATGTCAAAAGGAGGATTTTCCGGCATACCATCCAAATTGATAAGAACTTCCTTTTTGTTGGATGAAGAATATTAAGCTGTCTCTTGTGTGTCAAGGAGATTTTAAACACAGGAGATTTAAACAAGGAGGCAACATCAACATGCCTTCCTGAAACAAAGTATCCAGCAATTCGGATATGCATACGCTCTTTCAAACAATAATTATTAATATCGAGTTTCTTTCCATCGGACAAATATTCCACAAAAACCCCGCGTGGCTTTTAGTCCTTATTATCGTGAAAAGCCTGACGTGGTTTTTTCGATCAGGCTGTTTTAAAAGGATTTTTCCTTTTCAATATAGATCAAAATGCGTATAAGAATAACAAAATATCGAAAAAAAACCGCACACGGTAGATTAATCGTTATGCGTAGAAATGATAGTGGCTGAAAAGAGGATATAATATGATTCGTTTATTAAGCGAGTGCATGATTCGCTATGTCCGAGCGATGTTCGGATATCTGGACACGGATGCGATGAACTGGCTGAGAATCGTCGAACTAATTGCGTGTTTTCCGTAAAACTCTCGCTGAAATTGGAGGTCATAATATGGGAAGATTAATCTCTTCAATGAGGCAAATCACCTTACTGCTCTTTTCGCTGATAGCGGTTTTCGCTGTATGTTCGTGCAGTGGCTTGTCGCCATCATTGTCATCATCATCAAAATGGACGCTATTCGTCAATGGGACAATCTACATAGATGCCGATACGAAAGTGAACAATCTCCTTGTCCGAGATGGGGTTGTGGCTGGATTCGATGTAAGTCCGAACAAATTCCAGAATGCAGAGATTGTTGATCTGAAAGGGGCAGCGGCATATCCCGGCTTTAACGACAGTCATGTGCATCTTATCAGTATGGCGGTTACGGGGAGCATCATGGTTCCAACGGATGGGGAGACGGATCCGACAAAGATAGTGGCTCGTGTCGGGACTCGTTGTCAACAAGTCGCCCCCGGTACCCCTGTGATGGCACATGGCTTTGTGCTCAAGGATTACGATAATGACTGGAGCCTCGCTAATCTTGAGACGCTGGATCAAGCAACCGGACCTAACTGCCCGGTAATGATCGCCGATCAGTTGGGACACAGCTATATCGTAAACACTGCCGCCATGAAACTGAGCGGATTGGATGGTTCTACAGCCGATCCGCCCGGGGGGAAAATAGTGAAGAAAGGTGGCAAGCCGACCGGCATGCTCAGGGAGACAGCCGGTGCAATCGTAGGGAACAAGACCATATTCCCCCTGGTGCAGGACAGTCAGGTGAAGCCATTGGCCGCCTTCTTGATGAAGAAATGGGCGAATATGGGATATACATCAACGGTCGAGTTGATGGGGGGGCCGATGGGGCGGACCATGAAGCCGGAACTGTGCAGGCAGTTGGAACGCGAGGGTGCGCTTCCCCTCAGGATCAACTATGCATACACATTCTTCAGTCTGGATGACATCGCGCCCCGCGATACGGACAGGGACACCGAGCTGGTCCATTTTGCCGGCCTCAAGCTTTTCGTGGACGGCGCGGCCGGCCAGGGAGGAGCCTGGACGAGCTGGCCGAACCAATACTCCCTGAATGCCGTTACCACTGACGATTCACAGGGCGAAAAATACAACATCTTCAGGATCCTGGAAGAATCGGAAAAACTTGGCCTCGATATGCACTATCATGTCGGCGGGGATAAAGCCATCGATGCAGTTCTCAGTGCCATTGAAGCGGTGAAAACGAAGAAAGGTCGTTTGACAGGCAGACACACTCTTTACCACCTTGGGTTTATTACGGACGATCAGATCACGAGGATGAAAAATCTGGGTTCCAGCGTCATCGCGGGGGTACAGCCTTCGCTTCATTGGGAAGCCGAAAAAGAGCATACCAAGTATTATTACGGCGATCATGCGAAAGGATCATATCCGTACAAGAAGATAAGGGATGCCGGTATCACCCTGGCTTTTTCAACCGATTATGCATCGAACACCGAAGCGCTTAGCTGGCCGACGGAAATCATGAGAGTGGCGCTTACCGGTGCTGACAACCAGTATAATGAGCCATTAACGATGCGGGACATGATCAAGGGTTTCACCGAGGGCGGCTATGCCACGACCCGCGAAGCAAATGTAGGCAAGCTCCATATCGGTTATAAGGCCGACATCGTCGTGTACGAGAAAGATTTGTATTCGGTACCACCTTCAGAGCTCTCGAAAAACAACCCGCGTGTTCTTTCTACATGGATCGGGGGGCGACGAATTACACAGTAGGCAAAACAAGTCGGGTAATCGGGGGACATCTTACTGTTTATTGGCCGGAGGAATTACGGATAAAAAATGTAAGCCCTTGACAATGGACATGGCCGCTTAACCACGCGCTCCACCCGATCGCTGCGCTCCGGGTGAGTTTGTCGTTGGACTAAAAAAGATGATAATGATCGGAGCTGCAAAAGAGAACAAGGGAACATCCTCATGTGTATGTGCAGACTCTGATTCAAAGGTAATGGAAAAGCTGTCTGTAAATTACCTGTTATCGACCGTGCTGTAAAAGCGGGTCAAAGCCGCATGCGTGGAATAGAGGGAATATGAGCTGGCAAAGAATTGAAGAGGAACTTCGAAGCATCAATGAACAAGGGCTTCTGAGGGAATTCAGGTATCTGGAATCCGCGCAGATGCCGCGTGTCAAGATCAGGGGCAAGGATGTCTTGCTCCTATCTTCCAATAACTATTTGGGGCTGTGCAACGATGAACGGCTCAAAATCGCAGCTAAAGAGGCCATCGACCACTACGGCGTAGGCTCCGGAGGATCGCGCCTCACCACAGGCAGCTATGACCTGCACAGAAAGCTAGAGCAGGCTATAGCTGATTTCAAGAATACTGAAGCCGCCATTGTTTTTAACACGGGTTATATGGCCAATGTGGGCGTCATCTCCGCAATTGCAGGCAAGGACTGGATTATTTTCTCCGACAGCCTCAATCATGCCAGCATCATCGACGGATGCAGGCTCAGCGGCACGAAAACCATTATTTACAAACATGTCGATTTGCGAGATCTGGAGAACCAATTAAAAGAGCATCGGGGCGCCCCGGGCTTGATTGTTACAGATGGCGTATTCAGCATGGACGGAGATATTGCGCCCGTGCCTCAACTGGCCGAGATGGCGCACCGGTACGGTATGTTAATCATGGTGGATGACGCTCACGCAACCGGTGTCCTTGGACATCAGGGAGGAGGCACGTCGGAATATTTTGGACTTCAGGGTGTGGTCGATATTTCGATGGGAACACTGAGCAAATCTCTCGCCGGTGAAGGCGGCTTTGTGGCAGGAAGAAAACTGCTGATCGATTACCTGAAAAATAGGGCAAGAAGCTTCATTTTTTCCACGGCCATGTCTCCTCAGATGGTTGCGGTATCGCTACGGGCCATCGAAATTATGAGACAGGACGCGGCCGCACGGGAGACGCTCATGGAAAATGCCCGATGGTTCAGACAAGCGCTGCGACAAGTCGGATTTCAGGTCCCCGAAGGCATCACGCCGATTATTCCGGTGATCGTTGGCGACGCCCTCAAGACGCTTCAATTCAGTCTCAAACTTCTGGAAGAAGGCATACAGATTTCGGCAGTGCGTCCTCCGGTGGTGGCCGTTGGGACCAGCAGATTGCGAATAACGCTGATGGCGAACCATACGCGCGATGATCTCAATTGCGCCCTTGAAAAAATAAAATCCGTCGGAGGAAAACTGGGCGTAATATAGAAGACATTGCAATTCCTAAGGTTTGCATGATTTATGATTTAATTTTCGCAATAAGTGTGATGACAATTTCATGCACATTCTTTCAATGCGTAGCTTCCTGAAACAAAGTATCCAGCAATTCGGATATGCATACGCTCTTTCAAACAAAAAATTATTAATATCGAGTTTCTTTCCATCGGACAAATATTCCACAAAAACCCCGCGTGGCTTTTAGTCCTTATTATCGTGAAAAGCCTGACGTGGTTTTTTCGATCAGGCTGTTTTAAAAGGATTTTTCCTTTTCAATATAGATCAAAATGCGTATAATATAATAATCAGAAAAAACCATACACGGTAGCTTAATTGTTGAACTTAAAAGATGATAATGATCGTTGTGCAAAAGAGAACAAGGGGAACGACGTGGTAGAGGCCATAGGGACGCACCGTCCTTACCGAGCCGCATTAGGACTTTCTGCCGCTTTAGAAGAGATTGCCTAAAACATGGGAATCCTCTATGATCCGAAAGCGGTGGATGCCTGTCTGTCTGTGTCTTTTCCGGGAAAAAAGTTTTCAACTCAAAGGAGCATGACAGTGTCATTTCAATCGATTATCAGAAAACATTCTTTATCTTTGATCATTTGGCCGCTGCTCTGTGTTGGGCTTTATCTGACGAGTTTATATAGTTACATTCTATTTCATATTGTCGCAGAGAGTTTTTCCATCGTCATTGCCTTCTGTCTCTTCATGATCGCCTGGAACACCCGTCACCTGACAAAAAACAATTATGTGCTGTTCATCAGCATCGCCTTTCTGTTTGCCGGCATCATTGACTTTGTTCACACCCTGGCCTACAAGGGCATGGGTATTTTTGTTGGATATGATTCCAATTTGCCAACGCAACTATGGATTATCGCCCGTTACCTTCAAAGCATATCTTTCCTTGTTGCTCCATGGTTCATGTTCCGAGAGCTAAAGCCAATCGCTGTTTTTAGTTTTTATCTTTTTGGAACCCTACTACTGATGGTTGCTGTCTTCTCCGGCGCACTGTTTCCCGATTGCTTTATAGAAGGCAAAGGGCTGACCCCTTTCAAGGTTGCCAGTGAATACATTATTTGTTTTATCCTTGCATGTTCTTTGGCTTTGCTATTACGCTACCGTGAGAAGTTTGATCCAGAAATTTTAAAACTTATAGCTTTGTCGATACTCTGTACAATCATTTCGGAACTGGCCTTCACCTTTTACATCAGCGTCTATGGCTTATCGAATCTGATCGGTCATTTCTTTAAGATATTTTCGTTCTATCTCGTTTACCAAGCAATCATCGTCACCGGCTTAAGAAACCCATACAGCCTTCTTTTCCGTGATTTGCAAAAAAATAAAGAAGAACTACAGACCATCATGGACTCTTCGCCCATCATGATATTTTACAAAAACGATAAAAACACCTTTATTCGTGTCAATAAAGCGCTAGCAGAGGCAACCGGCCTACCTAAGGAAGAAATGGAAGGTAAAACAGTCTTTGAAATTTACCCTCATCAGACGAAGGACTATTGGGAAGATGATAAAGAGGTTATCGCATCGGGTAAGCCCAAGATTGGTATTATCGAACCAATAGACGCAGCAATCGGTCAAAGGTGGGTTCAAACGGATAAAATACCCTATCGAGATGAAAAAGGACGCATTACGGGGATTATAGGTTTTGCAGTTGACATCACCGATATCAAGAAGGCGGAAGAAGCGTTACGGGAAAGCGAAGAGCGTACGCGCGCCATTACCAACTCCGCCCAGGACGCTATTCTAATGATGGATAATGAAGGTCGGATATCCTATTGGAACCCGGCCGCTGAGAGTATTCTTGGCTACACGAACGAGGAAGCCATTGGCCAAAGACTGCACGAGTTAATAGCGCCCGAACATCATCAAGAATCCTACCATAAAGCATTTCCAGCGTTCCAGAAGACAGGACAAGGGGCAGCAGTGGGTAAAACAAACGATCTGGAGGCCCGTCGAAAAGATGGGAAGGTAATTTCGGTGCAGCTTTCGCTTTCAGCCGTTTATATGAAAGGTGCGTGGCATGCCGTAGGGATTCTTCGTGACGTCTCCGAACGCAAGTTGATGGAGGAGAAAATCCTTTCTATGTCTATCACCGATGAGCTCACGGGCCTGCACAACAGGAGGGGGTTTTTATCTCTGGCGGGGCAGCAATTAAAATTAGCGGAAAGGAATAAGAGTGCCATGCAGCTCTTTTTTACTGATCTGGATGGGTTGAAATGGATTAATGATACGCTGGGGCATGAGGAAGGAGATAAAGCGCTCATGGAAGCGGCAAACGTGCTCAAAGAGACCTTCCGAACCTCCGACATCATTGCCCGTCTGGGCGGAGATGAATTTGCGGCCCTTGCCATTGATATAACCGCAGCAAGTCCCACGATCTTTACTGGCCGATTACAGTCTCTGGTTGACGCTCGAAACAATCAGGAAAACCGGCGATACAGACTTTCAATCAGTGTCGGCTATTCTTCCTATGATCCTGAACATCCATGTTCTATTGATGAACTCATGGCCTCCGCGGACAAATTGATGTATGAGCAGAAGCAAAACAAGAAACGTCTTATTCCACAAGGGGCTTCCCTTTCCAACGGCAATCCACACCCTTCAATGCACGATGAGAGTAGGGACTTGTAGGTGAAGCCATTGCCGATGACAAAACCTGATTGGACAGCACTTGTCAAGGTGCAGAGCACATCAAGCGTCAGCAGTTTGTGATCTTTCACATTCAATTTATATCAACACCATTATGGCTTCAAAGGATAACGAGGCGGCAAAGAGGAGGCGGCGGAAGCGTATTTTGGATATGTTGATGACACTGGCGATGATGTCGGCAAAATAATCCGAAGAAAACAAAATGGGGTTATACCCGTCCGTACTTGTCTTCCAGCCTCTCGATGTCATCCTCGCCGAAATAAGTCCCGGTCTGCACTTCGATGATCACCAGGTCTTCGCTGCCGGTGTTTTCCAGGCGGTGCGTCGCCCCCTTCGGAATATCCACGGCGCCGCCCGCGGAAAGGGGACAGGCTTTGCCGTCAATCGTGGCCGTACCGCTGCCCGAAACCGCGTACCAGTGCTCCGCCCGCTTCGTGTGGCGCTGCAGGCTCAGGGTGCCGCCCGGCACAACCAGAATTCTTTTGACCTTGTGATCCGCAACATCGGACAGAATTTGATAGTAGCCCCAGGGACGAAGATTTTTCTCTTCCATTTTTTTCACTTTCAGGCTTTTTGCCGATTGGCCTATCACAATCCCCTGAGAATGAAAAGAATCTTTGCCCGTTGGCCGGGCCTTGTTCCTCTCGGATCGCTTTCGCGGAGGGAACGGCCGCAATCCCCCTGCGGGTTGCACAACCGTTATCCACGCTTCCCGTCTCGCTTTTTCCTTCTCAATGTGCTAACGTTTTGCTCCATAAAAGCCATGGATATTCAATACTCGTTGATACGAAGCCCAAAAAGAAAAAAAACCGTCTCGCTGCAAATCGGCAATCAATCGGAAATTACCGTTCAGGCGCCGGTTCATACGCCGGCCGCAGAGATTCGGCGCTTTGTCGAAGAAAAACAAGCCTGGATTGAAAAATCCCTGCGCCGGCAAGCAACGCTGCAGGCCTCGCATCCGAAGAAAGCCTATGAAACGGGCGAAACTTTTTATTACCTGGGAGAGGCCTGCTTCCTGGAAGCTTTTTTTGACCCGCTGGAATATCCGGGAGTGGTATTTCGGAGCAACTGCTTTTTTCTGAACTGCCCCCCCGACCGTCAGATGAGAAAACATTACCTGGCGGCCTGGTACCGGCAACAGGCAAGGTCCTACCTCACCCGGCGGGTGGATTTCTACAAACAACGGCTTGGGCTGACGCCCGGCGGCCTTCGAATCACCTCCGCCGAAAAACGTTGGGGATCCTGCTCTGAAAAGAATCATTTGTCCTTCGCTTTTCGCCTGATCATGGCGCCGCCGCAGGCTGTTGATTACGTGGTCGTTCACGAAATGATGCATATCCGGGAGAAAAATCATTCTTCAAAATTCTGGAACTTGGTGTTAGAAGTGATCCCGGATTATAAAATGCAACGGCTTTGGCTCCGCGAGCATCAGCGGGATCTTGATCTTTGAGCAAAGCATCGGAAAGGGCTGAAGAGATCTGACGCTATGGACATTACCGAAACCATCGAACTGGCCCACCGGTCATTTCTGACGGAACAGTTTCATCAAATGCATCTGAACATATCGGACTACACCTTCGCCAATGTTTATCTGTTCCGCAAGCTCAGCTGTTATGAAATCCTGAAAAAGGAATGCGGGGTATTCATTTCCGCCCACAACCGGCAGGGGCAGAACTACGTGATGCCGCTCGCCGACCTTCGTGTTTGCGATTTGGCGATGCTTCGGGGGCTGCTCAACGGACGCAACTTTATCTTCCCGGTTCCGGAGGAGTGGCTGCCCTTTTTTCCCGAAAACGAGTTTTCGGCAACCTTTGACGAGAGCGAATCGGATTACATCTACCGCACCGCCCACCTGGCGTCCTTTTCCGGCAAGACCTACTCGCGCCACCGCAACCATCTGAACCAGTTTCTGGGCACGTACCGTCCGGCGGCAGAACCGCTGGGTCCGGACAATCTTCAGGATGCTTTGACCGTCCTGCGGCGCTGGCAGGATGAATCCCGCAGCGCCCAAGGCAAAACCGATTTCTCGGTCTGCGAGGAGGCCCTGCAGCAATTCTCTTCGCTGGCGCTGTGGGGAACTCTGTATTCCATCGAAAACCGGCCGGCGGGCTTTGTGATCGGAGAAGCGTTGAACCGAGACACCTTTTGTCTGCATTTTGCCAAAGGATTGAAAACCTACCACGGCATCTATGAATTCATGTTCAACGATTCGGCCGTCCGATTGCAGCCCCGATACACGTACCTGAACCTGGAAGAGGATCTGGGCAATAGAAATCTGCGTAAAACGAAAATGTCCTACGGTCCGGAACGGATTTTAAAAAAATACCGCGTCAGCCTCAAGGAAGTCGTTCAATGAACAGCTTGACGGTCATTACCGATTTGCGGGAAGGCGATGAAGGTGTCATTTCCTCGATCGACGGCGGCTCGTCGCTGACCAGCCGCCTGGCGGGGATGGGCATGGTCGCCGGCGCCCGGTTCCGCATCGCGCAGATCAGCGGCGGCCTGGTCGTCGTTTCCGTCGGCTCCACCCGGATTGCGCTGGGCCGGGGTGAAGCATCCAAAATTGCGGCGCGCAAAATCGATCCGGCCGACGACACCTGCCTCCCTCCGGTCGAGAAAGAAATCTCCGTCGCTCTGGTCGGCCAGCCCAATGTCGGCAAATCCACCATATTCAACATTCTGACCGGACTTTCCCAGCATGTCGGCAACTGGCCCGGGAAAACCGTCGAGAAGAAGGAAGGCGTCCACCGCGCCCCAAATGTTTTACTTCGAATCGTCGATCTGCCGGGCACCTACAGCCTGACTTCCTTTTCCGAGGAAGAACGGGTCACCCGGGATTACCTCATCCGGGAAAAGCCCGACCTTGTCGTGCTGGTGCTCAACGCGGCTGCGCTGGAGCGAAGCCTGTATCTTCTATCCGAGGTGCTGCTGTTG
>Ga0209407_1001280_pt1 | contig 26861 bp, 20 predicted proteins | sample AD_JPNHG3_MetaG_FD_184410 | JGI IMG/M metagenome (GOLD analysis project Ga0209407, IMG submission 184410) | Active sludge microbial communities of municipal wastewater-treating anaerobic digesters from Japan - AD_JPNHG3_MetaG (SPAdes) (version 2) | ecosystem: Engineered > Bioreactor > Anaerobic... | reverse complement strand
TCGCCGTCCGGCAGCCAGATCGGATCGACATCCGCAACCTCCCGCGCGGAGGTGAGTTGGCGCAACTCGGTTCCCGCCACAGTCATCGTGTAGATGTGATAGTTATCCTGCGGTCCTTTGCGCATTGAGAACACCAGCCGCTCGCCCGCGAAATCCAAGTCCGGGTCCCGAACGGTGACGCCCGGCCCCGGCGCGAAGAGGGTCGTGACCGTACCCCGCCGCATATCCAGAACCTTGAAGGCACCCTCGGTGTCATAACTGCGGGCGTTGATTTCACACGACACGAAGAGGGTAGCCGTATTGTGGTGATCCCGACGGTACTGCTTGCGCGTCACAAACAACAGCGGCGCCGTGTTGAGCAACGGATTTTCGCGCACCAGTGCCTCGCGCGCAAAGGCGTTCAAAACATCAGGATCGCCATCCTCGTCCAGGGTATCGAGCCGCCGCAACAGCGTGTCGGCGGGGTAACGCCCTTGGAACATGTCGCCCAAATCGCGGATGCCCGCACGCAGACGCTCGACCGTTATCGCGTTACCGGCGCGCGCCACCTCACGCAGACGCGTCTTGAAGCGCCGCGCCGAGGCCTCCTCGTCTATCCGGCCCTGGCACACCACATGATCCAGCGTGATATGCCCCCACCCTCCGCTCGCCCGGTCCACCACGCGAAAAAAGACCGGCTGGCCCACGCAGGCGGGCACCGACATGCTGCGCGCATGAAGAGTCTGCGAATCGCCCCCGCGTGCCGTAGCCACCTCGCGACCGTCCAGCGTGCAGAGCGCGACATAGACATCGGGGCCCTTGCCGCCGCCCACGCGCAGCGTGATCTCCGGGGCCTCCAGAATCACAACCGGCGATTCGATCACGCCTTCAAAGCGATCGTCCGGATACTTGCCGTCTGCGCTCTCCAGCGTCGAGAGGAAAAACGAACCGACCTTCGTATACGGCCCGCCACCGTGGTGCTCGCGCGCCCGGTCGCTCACGATCCGTCCGAACGCCCCCTCCACCACCCGCCAGCCTTGCAGGTCGCCGGTCTCGAAATCAAAACGTACTTCAGCCGCAGGGCTCGCGCCGACCACGCCCGCCGCCAACAAGCCCAGGCTCCACTTTTTTAAATACGCGTTCATTCCGCAATCCTCAGTCGTTTCAACTCACGAATTTCATCCCGCAACATCGCCGCGCGCTCGAACTCCAGCACATCGGCGGCGGCCATCATCTCGGCCTCCAACTCACCAATCACGCGATATAGGTCATAGGTCTCGGGCGTCTCGGCCGCCACCATGCGCCCTTCGACACGCTGCGCTTCCGTATAGAGCGCCAGCGATTCGTTGATCGCGCGTTTCACGCTACGCGGCGTGATGCCGTGCTCGCGGTTGTACGCCTCTTGTCTGGCGCGGCGCGACTGCGTGACCTCCATCATCGTACGCATGGCATCGGTCACGGTGTCGGCATACAGAATCACGCGCCCCTCCACATGACGCGCCGTGCGCCCGGCTGTCTGAATGAGCGACGTGCCGGAACGCAGGAACCCCTCTTTATCCGCATCGAGCACCGCCACCAGCGCCACCTCCGGCAGATCGAGCCCCTCGCGCAACAGGTTGATCCCGATCAGGCAGTCAAAAGCGCCCTTGCGCAGACGCCCCAAAATCTCCACGCGCTGGATCGCGTCGATGTCGCTGTGCAAATACTCTACGCGGATACCGGTTTCGCGCAGGTACGCGGTTAGGTCTTCGGCCGAGCGCTTGGTCAGGGTCGTGACCAACACGCGGTCGCCTTTCTCCGCCGCGCGCCGTATCTCCTCCATCAGATCATCGATCTGCCCTTCCAGCGGACGAACCTCGACCGGCGGGTCCAGCAGGCCGGTCGGACGCAGCACCTGCTCGGCGATGACTTCGCTCACTTGTCGTTCGTAGGCGGAGGGCGTGGCCGACGCGAACACAATCGGGCCGACCTTCTCCAGAAATTCATCGAAGTTAAGCGGCCGGTTATCCTTGGCCGACGGCAGCCGGAAGCCGTGTTCCACCAGCGTCTGCTTGCGTGCTTGATCGCCGTTGTACATCGCCCGCAACTGCGGCAGCGTCACATGCGACTCATCAATGATCGTGAGAAACTCGCCGTCGAAATAGTCCAGCAGGCACGCGGGCGGCTCGCCGGCCGCGCGACCCGCCAGATGGCGGGAGTAGTTCTCGATGCCGTTGCAATAGCCCAGTTCGCGCAGCATCTCAAGGTCAAACTCGGTGCGCTGCCGCAACCGCTGCGCCTCCAGAAGCTTATTCTGACGCTCCAGCTCGGCGAGCCGTTCGTCCAGTTCGGCGCTGATCCGCCCGATCGAAGCTTCGATCCGCTCCTTGGGCATCACGAAGTGCTTGGCCGGGGAGATTATCGCGCGCGGCAACCGCACCTTGGTCTTGCCGGACACCGGATCAAATTCGCGGATGTCCTCCACGTCATCACCAAAAAAATCGACCCGGATGCCGGTGGTCTCGTAGGACGGGAAGATATCCACGCAGTCGCCGCGCACACGAAACGTACCCGGCTGCGGTTCGTAATCATTGCGGGTGTACTGGATATCGACCAGCCGCTCCAGCATCGCGTCACGACCCAGCGTCTCGCCGGGCACGATGTCCACCAACATGGTACGGTAATCCTCCGGCGAGCCCAGACCGTAAATGCAAGAGACCGAAGCCACGATCACCACATCACGTCGGCCGAGCAAGGCATTGGTCGCGCCCAACCGGTAGCGCTCGATCTCATCATTGATCGAGGCGTCCTTCTCGATGTAAGTGTCGGTCTGAGGAATGTAGGCTTCCGGCTGGTAGTAGTCGTAATAGCTGATAAAGTACTCGACCGCATTATGCGGGAAGAAGCCTTTGAGTTCCGCAAAAAGCTGCGCCGCCAAGGTCTTATTGTGGGAGATGATAATGGCCGGGCGTCCCCACTCGCGGATCACATTAGCCATCGTAAAGGTTTTACCCGAACCGGTCACACCCTCCAGCGTCAGACGCCGCGCGCCGGCCTTCAGCCCCTGCGCCAGCTTCTGGATCGCCTGAGGCTGATCGCCGGTCGGTGCAAAGTCCGCGACCACCGAAAACTCTGCCACAGCGTGCTTCATATACCGTCATTGTCCCATCCCGCGCCCGTCTTGTAAAGTGAGGATGGTTTCGGGTTTCATTTTATTTAACGCAGAGGCGCGGATTTGTACTTCAGAGTGAGGTGTTCTACGTTCTGCGTTCTGTTCCCTTGACGTTCCGCCCCTCTTTCAATTACTCTCGCATTGTTATGTTGAAGAGCCACTTTTCCTGTTTCGTACTTCTCGCTTTCGTACTCGTGCCGGACTTGGTTGTCAGAGCGCAGACGCGCGTCTGGCTTGACGAACTGGATCTTGCCCACATGAGCTGCGGATGGGAGCGTCCCCAAGCGCGCCAGGCGGTCGGCGGCAATCCCCTGAAAATCGCACGGAAAAAGTTTGAGCGCGGTGTCGGCACGCACGCGCCGAGCTGGTTCGCGATCGAGACCGGCGGCGAGGCGTTGCGCTTCGAGGCGCAGGTCGGCATGGATGACGAAGAACTGGTCCGAGGCAAGGGCTCCGCCATCTTCCGCGTGTACGCCGACGGTCGGCTCGTGGCCGATTCCGGCGTGCGGCATGCCCGGCAGCCCGCGCACCCCTTGACGGCGGAACTGGCCGGTGCCAAGGTGGTCGTACTGGAGGTCTCAGACGCCGGCGACGGCAGCACACACGATCACGCCGACTGGTGCGATGCCTTTTTCACGGTGCGTGACGGCGCGGTTCTGAAACCGTTGCCGCGTCCGCCGACGGAGCAAGTGGGCATCCTGACGCCGAAGCCATCGAAGGCACCGCGCATCAACGGCGCGCGTGTTTTCGGTGTACGTCCCGGCCGTCCCGTGCTTTTCACCATCCCGGTCAGCGGTGAGCCTCCCTTCTCCCTGACGGTGGACGGACTACCCGAGGGCCTTGCGCTGGATAGCACGCACGGCCTGATCACAGGATCGGTCGCAGAGGCGGGTAGCTACCGCATGATCTTCCGCGCCACCAATGCGCACGGCACCGCCGAGCGCGAGTGGCACCTGGAGGTCGGTGAACGCATCGCACTCACGCCGCCGATGGGCTGGAACTCGTGGAACTGTTTCGCACATACGGTTTCGGATGCCAACATCCGCACCGCCGCGCAGGCCATGGTCGAAAGCGGCTTGATCCGACACGGCTGGAGCTATGTCAATATCGATGACTATTGGCAGACCTCGCCGGGCGAACGCACCGACACCTCGCTCATGGGACCGGCACGCGACAGTGCCGGACGCATCCTGCCCAACGCACGTTTTCCTGACATGGCAGCGCTCTGCCGCGATGTCCATCGGCTCGGCCTCAAAATCGGCATCTACTCGTCGCCGGGCTCAACCACATGCGGCGGATGTGTCGGAAGCTGGGGACATGAAGCGCAGGACGCGCAGACCTACGCCGCATGGGGCTTTGATTATTTGAAGTACGATTGGTGCAGCTACGCGCAGCGCGCCCGCGACGATTCGCTCAGCGAGTTGATGCGTCCCTACCGCGTGATGAGCCAGGCGTTGCGTGCGCAGCCGCGCGACCTGCTTTTCAGCCTCTGCCAGTACGGCATGGGGCATGTGCCAGCTTGGGGCGCGAGAGTCGGCGGACAGTGCTGGCGCACCACGCACGACATCGTGGACACATGGGAGAGCGTGATCGGGATCGTGCGGGCGCAGGAGGGCTTCGAACTGTTCGCCGAGCCCGGCGCTTGGAATGACCTCGACATGCTGGTGGTCGGCACTGTCGGCTGGGGAACGCCGCACCCGACACGCCTCACGCCAAACGAACAGTACAGCCACATCTCATACTGGTGCCTGCTCGCCTCGCCGCTGCTGCTCGGCTGCGACCTGACACAACTCGATCCCTTCACCCTAAACCTGCTGACCAATGATGAAGTACTGGAGGTCAACCAAGATCCGCTGGGGCGGCAAGCGATATGTGTGCAACATGACGACGCACAGGAAATCTGGGCGAAAACGATGTCGGACGGCAGTACCGTCGCGGGTCTCTTCAACCGGGGCTGTCTGACCCGCACTGTCACGCTGCCGTTTGCATCGCTCGGGCTAAAAGGCCCGCAACGCCTGCGGGACCTTTGGCGTCAGAAAGACCTCGGCGTCATCACCGCCGATACCTTCACGGCGGAACTTCCGGGACACGGCGTACTACTGCTCAGTGTGCGGCATTAAACCTGTCCACCGCTTATCCACCGTGTTGACAGCCTTGATTTGTCTATAACGAATTTGTTATAGTGCCGGCGTGAAGGAAAGAAAACCGCTGGTCATCTTGGGGGAGAAGATCAAGTCGCCGCCTTTTTCAGTCGAGGCGAGGCTTGAAGCAGGTGTTCTGTTAGGCATGTTGCAAGTGGGGCTGTCCATTTCAATGCCCCATGCGCGTACGATGCCGTCAGTAGGAAAGCGATGTCTGGAGTTGCGAATCAAGGATGAGCAAGCGGAATGGAGAATCGTTTGTAGGGTGGATTCTGATTTGATCTTACTTATCCATGTGTTTTCTAAGAAGACCGAAAAGACGCCGAAAAGCGTGATCGAATTGTGTAAGCAGAGACTCAAACGGTATGACTCGTTGATAGGAGGCGATCGATGAAGGAAAAACGAAAGAAAATTGAAGCAGCGGGTTATGAGGTGACGGATTCAGCCGACTGGCTCGGATTGGATACTGCGGAGCGAACCATTGTCGCAATGCGAATTTCGCTTGCCGAGGAACTTGACCGCCTCCGTAAGGAGAAAAAACTGAGCCAATCTGATTTGGCCAAGATTCTGGGAACCCGCCAACCCGGTGTTTCCCGGTTGATTTCTGATCCTTCTGCCACAACGCTAGATGCACTGGTTCGTGCGTTGCTTACTCTTGGAGCGACAAGTCGACATATCGCCGCTTTTCTTTGATCCATAACTCATGAGCACTGGACTTGATGAGAAGAGCCTATTACTTTCGCTCGCGCAAGCGCTTCGATCGCGCCGTCGACCGTAGCCTCGGCGGCCACCACGTCGGGGGCGCGTCCATGCGCTGTCAGCGCGGCGGCTGTGGGCTTGCCGATCGTCACCACCGTCTTGTCCGTTAAGGCGGCAACTCCCGCCTGCGCGATGAACGCCTCCACGGCCGAAGCACTGGCGAAGAAGACGGCGTCGAACGCTGGCAACTGTGGATAGACGATCGGTTCGTTGGTGTAGAGCTGCACGTCATCGACCTGAGCACCCTGAGTGCGCAAGACCTCCGCCAGTAGCGGCCCCGCCTTCGCGGAACGCAGACGCAGCACCGACTGTCCGGCAAAATCATACTCGCGCAGGAGCGCCGTCAACCCTTCGGCACTGTAATCCATCGGCGGAGTCAGCTCCGGCGTGAAGCCATGGCTTTCAAATGCTGCGGCACTGCCGGGGCCGCATGCCATTAGCTTCGGCATGCATCGCCAATCGAGACGGACGTCACGCGCCATCGCCATCAGGAAATGGACGGCGGAGGGCGAGGTCAGCACCAGCCAGTCGTAGGTCGCCAGTCGTTCAACGGCTGCCGTTGCCGCTGCACAAGGCGTGAGGCGGATCATCGGCTTCAAGAGCGGCACGCCGCCGAAATCGATGATCTTCGTGGCCGCCTTCTCAAGCAGCGCCTCACTGCATGTCACCAAGACCCGGCACCCGCGCAACGCGCCGGTGTCGCGACGGAAGACGGTAGCGGCAGGCGAGCCGATCACCAGCAGTCCGGGAGCATCGGTCTGCGGCAGTTCTGCGGTACCCGCACGCAGAGCTGACAAGGTGGTGCGGCAGACCGTCTCGTCATCCGCACCCGCGTTAAAGATGACCGCGACCGGCGTGCCGGCATCCCATCCCTCCTCTAGCAGGTCACCGGCCATCGCGTCCGCAACGCGCACCGACATGAAAAGCACCAGCGGCAATTTCTGTCGTATCGTCTGAGCAACGCCTGCCACCGCGCCGCCCTCGGCGCGCGGCGTCAAGGCCGTGAAACCGCGCGCGACACCGCGCCGCGTCAACAACATGCCGGTCGGCGTGGTGGCCACCGTCAAGGCACTGACCCCCGCCAGCACGCAGTAAGGCAGCGCGAGCCGATCCAACTCGTCGGTCTCCTCGGCCAGCCGTCCGAACAGCCCCGGGTCACCGCCTTTCAGACGCACCACCCGCTTGCCCTGTCTGGCAAAATCCGCGATCAGCGCGGTGATGTCCGGCTGACGCACGGTATGTTCGCCACAACGCTTGCCCACGAAAATCTTTTCAGCATCTTCCGGCAGGAAGGTCAGCAGATGATCGTCCATCAGCACGTCATACAGGCACACTTCCGCATGGCGCAATGCCTTGATGCCGCCCCATGTGCAATAATCGGCCGACCCCACACCCGCGCCGACAAAGCGCACGGCTTTGACGAAATAGGCGCGCAGCGCAGACAGCACCGGATCGCCCAGTCGGAAGGTCACCGCCAGCCGTCCCTGGCCGGCAGGCACCGGCAGTTCTGAAAGCGGTATCCACTCGCTCACGCGTGCTTCCAAGCCGAGCCGGTTCAGAGCCGCGCCAGCCATCAGCAGGGCGTCATAGCTGCCGACGTCGAGTTGTTCCAGACGCGAAGGGATCGCGCCGCGGATCGGTTTAAGCACCGCTTGCGGAAAGCGGCGCAGCGTGCAGGCCGCACGACGCTCGCTGCTGACCCCCACCACCGGTTTCTCCGGCAAGTCGGCCCACGTTTTACCTTGCGGCAGAACCCATGCATCGCGCGGGTCTTCGCCCCAAGGCAACCAAAACCAACCAAGATCATCAGGGAACGGATCAGGCAGGTCTTTGGCGCTGTGTACGGCCAGATCGATACGCCCCTCGCGCAAAGCGTCATCCAAATCGCGCGTAAAAAAGTCCGGCGGACTGACGCGCAGGTCGGTCGCCAAATCACGGTCGCCGGGGGTGTCAACCGTGACCGTCTCAAAGGTCAGCGACGGAAACAACGCGGCGAGGCGTTCGAGCGCACCCTGCGTCTGCAACACCGCCAGCCGACTACTTCGTGTCCCAGCTTTTAATTTAGCCATTGGCCTCTCCTTGGATGCTGAGGCGCATGCGTTCGTAAATGCTACGGTGATCGGCGAGGATCGCGCGGCAGGCCTCCAGGATTTTGTCGAGCGTACCGTTCGCAGAGCGGTACCAGTGCTTCAAGACATCAAGATCGGCCACATGGATGGCGCCACCACACCGGTCAAAAGCTGGATCAATGTTATGCGGCATGCCGAGATCGACCATCACAACGCCTTGGGGATTCAGGCGTGCGGCATGTTCGACGACGGTAAGGACCGGCTCGCGCACATCCACCGCGCTCACGATCGCTTCTGCTTCTGGAAGCACGTCGCCCAACTGGTCGAGCTGCACCACCCGTACGCGTTGCGCCTCCTCCCCACTCACTGCGGGTGCATTGCGGAAGTAGGCCCAGTCGCAGTCGCAGCCGCGCGCGAGTAGCCCCGCGACGACCCCCTGCCCGACCATTCCGCTGCCGATCACCAGCACGCGGCGGCGCGACAAACCGGGCAGCTTATACTCGAGATAGCGTAGCGCCACCTCTTCGATCTCCGCGATGTCCATCAACGGATCGACCTCATGGTGGATGTCCTTGGAGACGTGCAGCGCGGCGTCGGCCAATTCGCGGATGATCGAACCAGCCCAGCCGAACGTGACGGCCTCATCGACCGCTTCTTTCAGTTGCGATACCACGTGACTTTCGCCGGGGGTCTGCGAATCCATGCCGGCGGTCACTAAGCAGAGGTGCGCAAAAGCATCGAAACCATGTTTCATGTAATAGAGATCGGGGCGGAGTTGATCCAAGCGCAACAATCGGTGCAGAATGCCACTGGTCGCAACCTCCCGCGAAACCGCAGCCACAATCTCAATGCGGTTGCAGGTGTTGAGGATCAGGAACTCATGCACCCCCCAGACCTGCCGGATCATGCCGCCCAGCAGTTCACGTTCACGAGATGCAAGGTGATAGGGCGCGCGCTCTTCCGCAGATAGATGTTCGTGGCTTGTGCCAAGCACCAACAGATCCGAGCTTTCGATGGAATCGAGATGTTTACGCAGGTTATCCTTGATCAGGCGCGACTGCCGGCACGATTTACCGCTGGTAGAGACCGCGATCGTGACATCGCCGGTGCGCAGCACTGCGGGCGTTACAAAATCCCCGTCCGCCCAATTGCCGTCCGCGCAACAACATGGCACACGTACCGCTTGAGCGACCTCCAAAACATGCCGATTGACATGTTTGTCATCAGTACAGGCAAACACCAGCATCTGCGCCACGACATCTGTGTCTTCAAACGGACGACAAACGTGGCGGATACGTCCGGCACGCGCCAAGGCCGCCAACTCATCGACGCACTCTGGGCACACCAGTGCTACATCGGCACCAGCATCCAACAGCAACTCCACTTTCCGCTGTCCGACACGCCCCCCTCCCACGACCACAACGGGACGCCCCTCCAGCATCGCATTGATCGGAAACGTTTTGCGAATAGGCCTACTCTGTCTCATAGATAGGGATCAACCATAACAGATCGGCCGCAATTCTGCCAGAACGGCGGATTATTATTACGTAATCGGTTGGTGACAGGGGGGGCGAAGACAATGCGTTTCTGGTGAAAAGGAGGGCAGAGAGTCGGGAAGCGCGGGCGTCCTCGTCCGCAACAACGTGTCTTGCAAGAGGTTGACGCGCACACTTCCCCAGGGAACCAAACCGCGCATCGGAATCTCGATCGGCCTTTCACAGAGCGGGCGGGGACGCCCGTGCTTCCGACTGCACACACACAAAACACGCACTAAACTCGCGTGCCCCCTGTCACTAACCGATTACTGTTATTACGCAGCCCGGTCTGGCGTTTTTTCCAAAAGATGTATACAGTGTGTATGTGACGCTTGCAGAACACGCGCCCACGACAAAGGAGATACCATGAACGTCGCTCACAGGTGGTTGGCTCTCATCGGACTCGCATTCGCGGTACAGGCACAGGAGGCTGCCCCGCTCTTCCCCTTTGTGATCTCGTATGACGGACCGGACAATGCGTCGAGCGTGGCGCATCTGCTGGACGCACCTGCGGGCCGACACGGTTTTGTAAGGGCGCAGAACGGTCATTTCGTTACCGATGCTGGACCGATCCGTTTTCATGGGACAAACCTGACTGGTCCCGCGAACTTCCCTTCGCGCGCGGACGCCGACAAGTTAGCCGCGCGGCTCGCCCGCTTCGGCATCAACTGTGTGCGCTTGCACTTCATGGACACCTGGTACGTGAATTTTATGACGCGACCCACCCAGGGGATTCTGGCCGACGACACGCATACGCAGCGCGAACTGGATCCGAAGCAGCTCGACCGGCTGGATTACATGATCGCGGCATTCAAACGCGCCGGCATCTACGTGAACATCAACCTGCATGTCGGTCGCACACTGGACGAGCGCGACGGCCTCCCCGGCATCAAGGGCTTGTCGTGGGCCAACAAAGGCATCGGGCAGTTTGAGCCGCGCATGATTGAATTGCAGAAAGAGTACGCCCGCAAACTCCTGACCCACGTCAACCCCTACACCGGCAATGCCTACACCGCTGAACCGTGCGTCGCGATGATTGAAATCAGCAATGAAGACTCCCTGCTCTTAACCTATCTGGGCGGTACGCTTGACCGTCTGCCTGATCCTTACGCCGCCGATCTGCGCCGCCAGTGGAACGACTGGCTGCACGAAACCTACGCCGACGCCGGTGCGCTCCAGGCCGCCTGGACATGGAAGAATGAGCCGCTGCGCGACGAGCAAATCAAGGAAGGCCGTTTCGACGCCCCGCTCGTGTTCGACAACAAACGGTGGTCCTTCCAGCCCGGCGCCGGCACCGGGCTGGCCGCCGTTGAAAACGGTGTGCTGAAGGTGGCCGTGACCCGCCACGGAGGCGAATACTTCGCCAAAGTGATCTGCGGACAGATCGCGTTGAAAAAAGGTCAGCTTTACACCCTCTCCTTCCGTATCCGGCGTACCGCAGGCGAAGGGCCGTGGAAGCTCAGCGTGGCGGTCGCATCGACTGCGGACGGCTGGCGCTCACTGGGGCTTCAGGGACTGGTCAGCGTCGGTTCGGACTGGAAAACCGTCACGCGCGTGTTCGAGGCCAGCGAAGATACCGAGCGAGCGATCCTGCAACTGACGCGGTTCAAAGTCGGTCAGTATGAACTGGACGATCTCTCGTTGCGGGCCGGTGCCGAGCTGGTGGTCGAGCCGCTCCAAGGATTCGATGAACGATCCGTCCCCGCCATCGCAACCACCGCCGAAGCGGTGCCGCCACAGGCGCAACGCGACTACCTGCGCTTTCTGCTGGCGACCGAAACCCGCTATTGGACCGGCATGGCGTCTTTTATACGTGACGACCTGAAGGCCCGGCAGCCGATCTCCGGCACGCAGCTCTACTACAGCCCGTCGTACATCCAAGCCAAGCTCGATTACGTCGACATCCACGGCTACTGGCGTCATCCCACTGGCGGCTGGATCTCCTTGACTGCCAAGGAACCTTGGAAAATCGGCTGTGATTCAATGGTGCATTCACTCGCCAACATTTTGGGCATGGCAGGCCAGCGCGTGCTGGAGAAACCCTACACCATCAGCGAATACAACCATCCTTACCCCAACCCATTCGGTGCCGAGGCGCAACCGATGCTGGCCATCTTTGGACGGTTGCAAGGGTGGGACGGCATTTTCCAATACAGCTACAATCACTACGTCGACGACTTCGAGCCGCAAGCCATGCCCTGGTGCTTTTTCGACTTGATCGCGCGGACCGATGCGCTGGCGCACTTCCCGGCCTGCGCGGCGATCTTCCTGCGCGGCGACGCAAAGGGGGCGGTGCAGACCGTTGCCGCGGCGACTGACGAAACGACCTATCGCGAAAGGGTCATAGCGACGCGCTCGGCATCCTTCAGTGTTGGATCGGCCGGCCACGACGCGCGTCTGGCGGCACTTCACCGAGTGGGCGTGACGTTTGGTGACGGCGCGTCCAGCGAGACACGCAAAATACCGGACGGGCAGCGGGTGCTCGTCAGCGACACCGGCGAGATCGTCTGGAGCCGGGAGCGCCCCGGCGCGGCGTATCTCGCCCTGCGCGCGCCGAATACCAAACTGTTCACCGGTTTCCCGGACGGACGCACGATTGACCTCGGGCACGGCGTGTCGCTGACGGTCGGCGCGACGCGGCTCAACTGGGCGACGGTCTCGCTCGTCTCGCGCCACGCGACCGGTTTCGGCGGTGCGGGCCGCTCCGCGAGCATCCTGCTGGCGGCGACCGGCGACGCGGGCAACACGGGCCGCGTGATGAAGCAGGTCGACAAGATGCACATCACGCTGACCGACCGCGGGCACGCGCCGATGCAGGTCGAAGGGATTCCCGCCGCATTGACTCTGCCCGCCGACCCTAAGCGGACGACGTGTTACGCGCTCGACGAGCGCGGCGAACGCAAAACTGAGGTTAAGGTAGAGGCGGCACCCGGCGGCGCAAAAATCGTCATCGGGCCGCACTTCCAGACGGTTTGGTACGAAGTTGTCATTGGTAAATGATGGCGTCGTGACATTGCAAGAATCCCTCATTTATCAAGGATTGACTATAGTGAGGAATTGGTAAGGCAACCAAGGCCGCAACGAAAGGATGGCGGTGCGGTTGAAAAACGACAAAGCCTTGTATCGGTCGACGGTATGCGTATTGAGGGTGCTGGAAAAATGAAATGTCTAATGTTAAAGACGAGGGAAAGATAACAAATGACATCAATCAATGAGCCGAGATCCATTGTTATGATTCTGTTTTGGGGGACCGAAAGTGTAATTACGATAACGCTCTTCATCAGTTTGCTTGGGCGTGTGTTTCTCAAAAGAACAAAATCGCCTCATGTGTTGGCCATCTGCAATAAAATGATGTTTAATGACCGATCAATAAACCGGATGGCATTGTCTGGATTGGTTCTTCCACTGGTATTTTGTGGCTTCATTTTCATGGACTCAGTTATGTCTCAGGCCTTTCGTGAAATCAGCAGAGAGTCGCAAATGGCTGTATTAAAATCATGTCTTTTGGGGGCAATACCGATTGTGGCGGTAGGTTTTATACCTTTCGTAATTGGCCGACGCCTAGTCCGCCGCAAATAATGTTGGCATCAGGAGGGGATTGGTGCGAGCGTTATGGCTATAGGATGTAACCTTTTGCCTGTAATTTCACGGAGAAGCGGGGTCGTATTTTTGCTAGTGCGGAAGTAATGACAGGGAGACTTGACAGGTACAACTAGACTGTTAAACTAGTTGCCATGAACACAATCACAGAGATAGGTGCCTTCAAGGCCAAAACGCATTTATCCGAACTGCTGGAAAAAGTGGCGCAGGGCAAGACATTCCACATAACGAAACGCGGACGCCCGATGGCGGAATTGCGCCCCGTTCCAGTTGAATCGCGCCGCCTAAATTTCGGTGATGATAAAGACACGATCATGATTCGTGACGACTTTGATGCGCCGGTTCCTGAGATGAAGGACTTTCTGGCATGAAGGTTCTTCTTGATACCCACGCTTTTCTCTGGTTCATGGCGGGCGACACGCGACTGAGTCCCAAGGCACGCAAGGTTATGTCCGATGCGAACACAGAACTGCTTCTGAGTGCGGCAAGCGTATGGGAAATGGCCATTAAGGCTGCTCTGGGGAGGCTCGTGCTTCCGGTGTCGGTCGGCGACTACATTGTTGGAAAAGTGCGGAACGGTCTGCATATCATGCCGATAGAGTGGATGCATGCAGCCGCAGTGCAGGACATGCCGACTCATCATCGTGACCCCTTTGACCGCCTGATCGTCGCGCAGGCGATAGCCGAAAACCTGCCGCTGGTTTCCAGTGACCGCCTGCTCAAAAAATACGGACTGACGTTGATTTGGTAAAAAACACGGGGAAGCGCGATAGGAAAGGCACCTGAGCCAGTGTCATTCTGTCACTGATCGATTACGGATTGCTAGCGTGGTGTGATTGACAAACCGACAAGGCTAGCGTAACGTGGTTTGCGTTGTGAGTTGAGAGGAGTTCTTGCTTTGGTCATTAACACAGACGCGATAAGACTAGCGCTTTCTGCACAGACAAAGGGAAGCAAGAAGGCCCAGCTTGGGCAGTTCTTGACGCCCTCGTCTGTCGCGCGCTTCATGGCGTCTCTTTTTAGTTCAGGCTCGTTTTCAAAGTGCCGTCTTCTGGATCCCGGCGCAGGCATCGGTACGCTTTCTGCGGCCTTTCTTGACCGATGCGTTGCGAGCAAGCTGAGCTTTCACCAGATTGATGTCGATGCCTTCGAGATCGACAACTTGCTGCAACCCCATTTGCATCGCACATTGGAGGCTTATCGTTCGCACATCAACTGCGGCGTGAAGGTGTGGAACACCGACTTTGTAGAAGCCGCAGCCTCGTCACTTGCGGGAGATCTTTTCGCCCGGCCGTTGCCTAAATATACGCACGCGATACTGAATCCGCCCTACAGGAAGATTCGGAGCGACTCGGTTCACCGTTCGATATTACGCCGTGTCGGCATTGAAACGGTGAACCTCTATTCCGCTTTTGTCGCGCTCTCATTGGGGTTGTTGGAAGAGGGTGGGCAGTTGGTTGCGATCATTCCCCGCAGTTTCTGCAACGGCCCTTATTACAGACCGTTTCGTGAGTTGATGCTTAGCCGTGCGGCGCTCAAGCACTTGCATCTGTTCCACGCCCGAAACAAAGCCTTCCGCGACGATAATGTCCTGCAGGAGAACATCATCATTCAATTGGAACGCGGGCAACAGCAAGGTTCCGTTACAGTGTCCGCATCTACTGACGACAGCTTCAGTGATTTTGTCAGTCGGGATTATCCTTTTGACAGCATCGTCTTCCCTGATGACGCCGAACGTTTTATTCGCGTGCCAACGGCTTTAAATATGGCGCCGGCCATTCAAGCCGCAACGTTGATGTCAAGCCTTGCAGATTTGGACATTTCCGTTTCAACCGGACCGGTCGTCGACTTCAGGGTGCGGCAGCACTTGCGCCAAGTCCCTGAGTCCGGTTCGGTTCCGCTCCTCTATCCTGGGCATTTTTCTGGGGAGAGGTTTGAGTGGCCTAAAGACAAGTTCCGTAAGCCAAACGCGATCATGCTGAATGCCGAGACAGAGAAATGGCTTTATCCGAAAGGCTTTTATACGGTTGTTCGGCGTTTCTCTTCGAAAGAGGAAAGGCGGCGTATTGTCGCGAGCGTAGTCGACCCTGCGGCATTTCCCGATGCCGAGTGGTTGGGGTTCGAGAATCACCTCAACGTCTTCCATTGCGAACGGCGCGGGTTGCCGGAGGACATTGCCTACGGGTTGACCGCCTTCCTCAACACGCGCGCCCTGGACACCTATTTCCGTAGTTTTAATGGACACACGCAGGTCAATGCGACCGACCTCCGGCAGCTACGATATCCGAGCCTTGTGTTGTTGTCCCGTCTCGGACGTTGGGTGCGTAAAAATCCGCAAGCGGATCCCGATCAGGGCGTTGTTCGCGATTCTTTCCCCCCTTGACCTCTCCGAACGCATGTCGCATACTTGTGGCACATCAATTTTTTGAAGGACGTTATGACGCTAACAGGCACATTCACTGCATTAGTGACCCCATTCAACACCGACGGCAGCGTCGACTACCCCGCACTGCGCGATCTGGTGAACTGGCAAATCGAAAACGGCGTGACCGGCCTTGTACCGGTCGGCACCACCGGCGAAGCGCCGACACTTGACTTCGCCGAACACGCCCAGGTCATCGAAGCTGTTGCCGAGGCCGCTGCCGGCAAATCTGTAATCATCGCCGGCACCGGCGCCAACTCAACCGCCGAGGCGATCGATCTGACGCGCGACGTATTGAACGCTGGCGTCGATGCGACGCTACAGGTCACGCCCTACTACAACAAGCCCAACGCCGAAGGGCTCTACCGGCACTTTATGTCGGTCGCCGAGTTGGGCCTGCCGGTCGTGCTCTACAACGTGCCGGGACGTACCAGCAAGGAGATCCCGCTGGATGTGGTGGTACGGCTGGCGGCACATCCCAACATTGTAGCGATCAAGGAGGCGGCCGGCAGCGTGGAGCGCGTCAGCGCCATCCGCAACGCCTGCGATCTGCCGGTGCTGTCCGGCGATGACGGTCTGGCGCTCCCCATGATCAGCGTCGGTGCCTGCGGCGTGATCAGCGTGGCATCGAACGTGATCCCCAAGGAGATGTCGGAGTTGATCCGTCTCGCGCTCGCAGATGATCTGGCCGGTGCGCGTGAGCTGCACCGTACTTACTACCCCCTGTTCCGCGACCTCTTTATCGACACCAATCCGATTCCGGTGAAAACGGCACTGACGCTGATGGGCCGGGTCGGCCCGACGTTCCGGCTGCCGCTCTGCGAGCCCTCGGCCGCTGTCCGCGATCAACTGAGCCGCACACTGCGCAGCTTGAGTCTTCTTTAATCCCCAAACATGGAAATGATCTTGATGAAAATTGCGATTCTGGGTGCGGCAGGCCGCATGGGTGAAAACCTGCTACGCTGCGCGGGCAAGTTCGAACAGTGCGAGATCGTCGCGGCCACCGAGCGCCCGGGCCATCCGGCGATCGGTTCGCGCGTGAAGGCGGTCTGCGGTGCGCTGATGAACGTTGAGGCCATCCCCGACGACCTTTGCTATACCGACCAGTGGCCGGGACAGGCCGAAGCCGTCATCGACTTCACCTTCCACACCACGGTCACCGACCATCTTGCAAACGCTGTGAAAAACGGCCAAGCCTATGTGCTGGGCACCACCGGGTTGACCGATGCCGAGAAGCAGAGCGTCCACGAGGCCGCCGCCAAAATCCCGATCGTCTGGGCGCCCAACATGAGTCTGGGCGTGAACTTGTTGTTCGAACTCGTACGCCGCTCGGCCGCAGTTCTCGGCCCTGACTACGATGCCGAGATTGTCGAGATGCACCACCGTCTCAAGAAGGACGCGCCAAGCGGCACCGCGCTCGGACTTGCCGAAGCGCTGGCCGCAGGCCGCGGCGTCGATCTCAAAGAGGTCGCGTGCTACGGACGCGAGGGCATGCCCGGCGAACGGCCGCGCGGCGAGATCGGCATCCACGCCCTGCGCGGCGGCGCGGTCGTCGGCGATCACACCGTCATGTTCGTGGCCGACGAGGAGCGGATCGAACTGACGCACCGCGCCAACAGCCGCGAGGCGTTCGCGACCGGCGCGTTGCGCGCCGCCCTTTGGCTCCAAGGCCGCGCACCCGGCATCTACACGATGCGGCATGTGCTCGGCTTTGAATCCGTGTGAGGAAACGTGTGCCATCATCCACAGCTTCGCGAGTCGATCCTCTCGCTCGGTAGTAACGAGGGAGACCGCCTGCTGTGGCTGAGCCGCGCCCGCGCGGCACTCGCCGCCGAAGACGCACTCACGGTGCGGGCGTGTTCGCCGGTCTACGAGACCGACCCCGTCGAAGTTCCCGACGCATTCGCACAGCAGCGTTATCTCAACCAGATCGTCATTGTTGAAACCGCACTTGAGCCGCAGGATTTTTCGCGCCGCATGCACGCCATCGAACAGCGACTGGGGCGGACGCGCGGCGCTGTACGCAACCTGCCGCGAACCATTGACATCGACATCATCACACTTGGGGATATCCGCTCAGCAGATCCCGAACTGACGCTGCCTCACCCCCGCGCCGGAACGCGCCGGTTCGTGTTGCAGCCGCTCGCCGACTTGCGCCCGGACGCCTGCCTGCCAGGCGACACGCGCACGGTCAGCGAACGATTGCGCGACCTGCCCGACGTTCCCCGCGTCACACTTTTCGCGCCGCCCAGCGGCGATGCAAGCGTTCGTGGCATGGGCGTCCCGCCCATGAAACACGGGCAAGATGCCCGTGCCACACCTGCAAGCAAGAGATTTTGCAAGAACCTCTGTAGAAAAGGAGAATCACCATGAAACAGCTCGCCCCCTACTCAATGGGTATCGGCGACCGGTTCGGTCAGCAAGGTACAGCCCAACTTGAAGCCTTTCGCCTGCTGGCCGAGCACGAAGGCGTGACCGTCGTGCCGGTCTGGAACAAATCAAACCGGGAACACACCCTGATCGGCACGAAGCCGCAGGACGTGCGTGACGAAGCCGACGCGGCGGTACACGAGGTTGCTTGGTCGGCCCCCTACTTCGTGGACGCCGACCACATCACCCTGAAGAATGTCGATCCGTTCATCGAGGCCTCGGACTTCTTCACGCTGGACGTCGCGGACTACATCGGCGAAACTCTGGGCGAGAGCGAGATTTACGCGTTCATTGGACGGCACGAGACGCTCGTCGGCACCCACGCGATCGAAGGGCTTGAAGAGCCGCTGACCTTGACACGCCACCATTTGGCCGAATGCCTGCGCAGCACGCTCTTCGCGGTACGCCAGGCCGGACGACTCTACCGACACATCGCGGAGATCAAGGGAGCAGACAACTTTGTGACCGAGATTTCGATGGATGAGGCCGAGTTGCCGCAGACCCCCGAGATGCTCTTTGTGATTCTCGCCGCCGTGGCGGCCGAAGGCATACCGGCGCAGACGATCGCGCCCAAGTTCTCCGGACGCTTCAATAAAGGTGTCGACTACGTGGGCGACCCGCAGGAGTTCGCGGCTGAATTTGACGCCAATGTTTGCGTGGTGCGCGAGGCGGCACGACGCTTCGGGCTGCCTGCCTCGCTCAAGCTCAGCGTGCATTCCGGCAGCGATAAGTTTTCGCTCTACCCCGCCATCGCGGACTCCTTGGCCAAACACCATGCAGGCGTGCATATCAAAACCGCCGGCACCACCTGGCTGGAAGAGTTGACCGGACTGGCCAAGTCCGGCGGCGAGGGACTCGCTATCGCCAAAGAGATCTACCGGCTGGCGCTGCCGCGTTTCGACGAACTGTGCGCCCCGTATGCGGCCGTGATCGACGTGCAGCGCTCGCGCCTACCGCGACTCGATGAGGTCGAGGGCTGGAATGCGGGCCGCTTCGCCGCGACGCTCAAGCACGCTCCCGCCGACACCCAGTTCAACTCCGACTTCAGGCAGTTCATGCACGTCTCCTTCAAGATTGCCGCTGAACTCGGCCCGCGCTATCTGGACGCGCTGCGCGCCTGTCAGCCGGTGGTTGCCAAACACGTCACCGAAAACCTTTACGTGCGCCACCTCCAGCCGATATTCGGTGCATTGCGCCCGTCGTAATAGCATGCGCGCATAACCCCCCAACCGAAAACGAAAGGAGCGCGGACCGATGAACGTCTCAAACAGATTGCGGACACAGGGCTGGTTCTGGAGTATCGCGCTGATATGGGTCGCCGCCGCGTACGGCCGCGAGCCGCTGTCGGTCAGGGTCGCGACAACTCCGGGCGGACCGCAGATCCATGTCAACGGAACTCCAGTGCCGCCGCGCTTTTTCTGGGGTTCCGAAAACAGCGGAAACATCCGGGCCGATGCCGACTGGTCAACATGCCAGTTCGATCTCACACCGGAACGGGATGCGCCCGGCAACGCCACGCTCCATTTCCGCTTCGCCGACACACCGGGAGAGGTCTGGATCAAGGAGTTGCGATTCATCGATACGGTGACCGGCGCTGACGTGCTGCCGAGCGGCAGTTTCGCATCGGAAGCCGCGTTCCAACAGTGCTGGAGCGTCTGGCCCCAAGGTGCCGAGAACACGGTGGGAACGCTGGCCTTCACCGACAACGCACTGCACGTCACGCTACGCGCGCCTGCCGCCGGTACCGCGCGACCGGACTTCCACCTCTACAGCCGACACCTGACTTTCAGCAAGGCCCGCACCTACCGCTGTTCCTTTGCCGTGAAGGCCGCGCCAGCGCAAAACGTGCTGCCCTGCGTGTACCGTGTCGACAACGGGCACTACTCGCGCATCGGCGGGCCGCCCGGTTCGTTCTACACGCAGATCGCGCTGGCACGCGATGCCGGTGTCAACTTGGTTTCGTTTTCGGCCCCGGCCTGCTGGGCACCGCCGGAGAAAGCGCAAGACTGGTCGCCGCTCGATGCCCTCTGCCGCCGCATCATCGCGGTCAACCCCAATGTCCTGCTGGTTCCCCGCGTCAGCGCCAACGCCCCCGATTGGTGGCTGAAACGCCATCCCGACGCGCGCATGGTCTACGACGGCCAAACCCCGTACCCGATCTCATGCGTGTCGCACCGCGCTTACCGTGCCGCCGTCTGCGCGCATCTGGAGAAACTGACGCAACACTTGCGCGAAGCCTTCCCCGGCCATTTTGCAGGTGTGCATCCCTGCGGGCAAAACACCGGCGAATGGTTCTATTACGACTCTTGGGAACCGCCGCTCAGCGGCTACGACCCCGCGACGTGCGACGCCTTCCGCGCCTGGCTCGCGGCGCGTGGCGTCCCGGATGCGGCAACAGCCGAACCGCCTGAACACCAAGCGCGGCGGGCGCACCCCTACGGCCTGCTGCGCGACCCCGCGCGTGAACGCCGCTTGATCGACTTCGCCTTGTTCCAGCAAGAGGAGATGGCCGACCATGTGCTGGCGCTCGCGGCGGCCTGTCGCCGTGGCTCCGGCGGACAGGCGCTGACACTCTTCTTTTACGGATACGGCTTTGAGTTCGGACCGCTGGGCAACGGCGCGCCAACCAGCGGTCACTACGCGCTTGAAAAGGTGCTGCGCTGCGGTGCGGCAGACATCGACATCCTCTGCTCGCCAATCTCCTATACCGATCGCCGGTGGCTGGGTACCGCCCCAGTGATGAGCGCCGCCGAAAGCGTGACGCGCAGCGGAATCCTGTGGCTCAACGAGGACGACTCGCGCACGTACCTTGATCCGCGCAAACAAGAGCACGTCCAGGAAGGCGGACTGGTCAACCTACAGCAGACCCAACAGGTGATGCTGCGCAACACCGCGCAAGCCGCGCTGCGCGGCTTCGGTACCTGGTGGATGGACCTGCCCGGCCAAGGCTGGTTCAACGACGCCGCCATCTGGCGCGAGATGGTGCGACTGCGGCCGGTTGACGAGGCCATGTGCCGCAGGCCGCAACCGTTCACGCCGGAAATCGCCGCCATCATCGACGAGACCAGCATGTGCCACCTGACCGGCGGATCAGCGACGGCGGCGCAACCGCTCATCTACGAAGGACGCGCCGCGCTAGGTCGCTGCGGTGCGCCTTACGGCCAGTATCTGCTGGCGGACGCACTCGCCGGGAAAGTGTCGGCGCGCCTACTGTTTTATTTGTCAGCCTGGCATCTGGACGACGCGCAGCGTAAGACGCTCGCGGCGCAGCGGCGCGATGCAGGCGCGACCGTGCGCGTTTGGTGCTGGGCACCGGGCTATCTCCGACCGGATCGTGCCGATCTCGGCGGCATCGCGGACGTGACCGGCTTCAAGGCGCGTCCGGCGGATGTGGAGACGGCTCAGGCGACACCCACCGCGCGCGGGCGGCAACACGGCCTGACGCAGGCATGGGGACCGGTCGCCAAGGTGAGGCCGCTGTTCACGGTCGAGGCCGCAGACGACGAGGTCTGGGCCACGTACACCGACGGCTCGCCCGCCGTGGCGATACGCCGCGCCGCTCAGGGTCACGACGTGTTTGTCGGCGTCCCGCAACTCACGCCCGAACTGGTGCACGCGCTTGCGCGGCTGGCGGGTGTCCACTGCTACACCGCGCCGGGGCCCGCGCTGTGGGCCGCGAACGGTCATCTCTCCATACAGGCTCACACCGACGGCGCGGTACGCATCGACACCGGGCGGCAGAACCGCGTCACCGATGCGTTGGACAGCACCGAACTCGGCAAAGGCCCAGTCATCACGCTCCACATGCAACCGGGTGAAGTCCGCGTGTTGCACGATTGATGAAGAAGTTCACAGGTAAACCGAGGTTTGCGATGAATATGACGTCTAACATGACAAGGCTGATCATAGGATGCCTCATGGTGTCCGCTTGGACTAGCCTTGCCGTTGACCCGTGCGATTTGCTCGGGAAGCCGTTCACGTTGGAAACGGCTGTGTCGCTCTGGCCCTCCAACAGCGTCATAAAGGTACAGAGCAGATCATTTAGCATTGAACCCGTGAATATACTAAACCCCATATGGAAGCAGGAAGCGTATCTCGTTGACCGGCCGGAAGTAGACGACGACGCTGTCTGGTACCAAAAACCAGTCATTAAGTATGACGTGTCAAAGAGCCCGACGAACACAGCCGGAATCTTAATGAAGGTCCATGTGTATACACACGACACGAATCAGCCACCTGTTCACAGCCTTCTCTCGAAGTATCGGATAACAACCCCATCGCTGACCAATATGTGCGTGCGTTTCCCGAATCAGGCATGGACAGGGATTGACGAGGTCACTTTTCACGAGGACAGAACGATTGGAATAAGTAACTTGCCGCCAGTCAGGGTCTCGTATTGCTTTAAGGATGGCTGGTTGGACCGGGTTTCTATTGCATTACCGTCAAATGCACCTGATTTCCGTCGTAACGTGGCGGTGAAAACATATGACTCATCTGAATCAATCATCGACCTACCGTTCCTAATGCGTCCGTCCATTCATGTTTTAGGGGAGCACGATATAGAGTGGTCTGAATATGTAAAAAACTCTCGCTTGGAAAAAGTGAAGTTGAAAGTGAAGGAGTTGAAAGAGAGTGACAGAGCGAAAGTGGGAGAGAAAACATTTGGTTATTTGAAGGAACTAGGCGTTTATCCGGTCGCGTACATTTATGACCCTCGCTCGCGACCTCCAGAAAGCGACGGATTTTATGCTTCTTCCACAATGGGCATTGTCGTTGAAACAGCAGTCTCATGCCCATTTGGGCTAGAATTCGAAAGCATCCTGTATATATTCGTCAATTTTAAAAAAATGGGAAAGGACATCAAGATACGGATCGCCAAAGACCGATTCCTTCCGAAAACGGAGGCGGAATGCAAGAAAAGCCTAAAGATCAATTTTGAATCGCGCCGATATGATGGGGAATACAAAATATGGTTATGCAATAATAGGATAACGCTCCTTATTGACAAAAACGGGGATGTGTGCATGGTGGGGGTGGATTATTTTCGTACAGACTCTATAAGCGAACCGACTGCACGGTATTTCATACGGCGTATGATACGGTATCATGAGGCTCAATCACTCATGGATCTTTATGACTAGTGGCGAGAAACTGCGGTGGTATGAGGCTGAATCAATTTTACGGTAGACCCAAATAGTATGACCCGATCTTTATTCATCACAGCAACGCTGTTGGTTATCTTGGGTTGTTCGCCAAAAACAGGTACGGTATCTGTGGAAGATGCGGAGTTTCTGAGTTTTGCCTGGTGGTGTAACGGCGGTGAAGAGAAAAGCCGGATCATTTACGATAGGTGATCAAGCACACGGCGGGTTAGGGTTGTGAGCGGCAGTTCCTGCGGCGTTGCGAAACGTGCGCCCGACGGACGCGGATCGACCGTAGGGATAACGCTGAGCCCGACTGCCTCGAAGAGGTGCCACACCTGTTTGAAGTGTGTGAAGGTGTGGGTGAAGCATCCCCGCGCTTCGATGCGCGTAACACGCATCCCGGTCGCCGTGCGCAATACACGCGCCGCATCACGCGCGGTCGGCGTCCCGCCGGATGCGCCGTTCGGCAGTTCCCACAATCCGCCCAGCAGACCATCGGGCGCACGCTGTGTGAGCAACACACGTCCGGCTTCATCGCGCACCAGCACCGCCACCGCAGTACGCGTCGGCAGGGCTTTGCGGGGCGGGCGCGTCGGCAACGCGGCCTGACGCCCTTCACGGCGCGCCACGCAATCGTTGCGCAACGGGCACTCTTCACAGCACGGTGAACGCGGCGTGCAGCATGTGGCTCCCAGATCCATCATCGCCTGATTGAAATCGCCGGGGCGTCCGGACGCCACGATCCACGGCTGCAGCTCGTGGGGACACTCGCCCTCCAACCTTCGCGTCGTGTGAGTGTGAGGGTTACAGACTTCGTCCACGTTAGCGTTGTCGAAACATTTTGAGCAATGTCGCGAGGATCAGAACCACAGCCGCGATGAGTCCGATGCGAGCGGCCATCGCCAAGCCGGGCGCACCGTCCTTGGCAAACACCACTAGCACGACCGACCCCAGAAACAGCGAAACGCTGATCACGCTCAACGCAAAGTACGTCGCCATGCGGCGGAGTTGATGCGTGTACTGTTCCATGTCGCGATGCTGCGATTCGATCCGCAGGACACCGTCATTCATATTCGTCAGGAACGTTCCTAGCGCACCGGGCAGTGCCCTGATCGCACGCGTCCCATCAGCCGCCAGCCGGCCCAGTTCATCACGTACATTGTTCAGCGAAAAGCGGTTCTTGATGGCCTCCTTGATAAAGGGCGAAAGCTCAATCACGAAGTAGATGCGCGGGGACAACGTGCGCACGATACTCTCGGTCATCACCGCCGCCCGACAGAGCATGATCAACTGCTGGGGCACCACCAGCTTGTGCGTGGCGAGCAGGTCCATGATCGTCTCCAACAGGGTCTCCACGCTCAGGTCTTCAGCGGAGAGGTCGTAATAGAACACCAGCAGTTCATGCAAGTCACGGGCCAGACGCTTCGTATCCGGTTGATGGCCGGGCTCGGTATATGCCGCAAGGATCCGGCTCATACGTATCGCGTCCTTGGTCACCACCGCCACGAACAGGTCGATCATCAGCTTCTGCGTTTCGGGGTCGATGGTGCGCACCATGCCGAAGTCAAAAAGACCGATGGTCGGCCCCGGCATCACAAGGATATTGCCTGCGTGAACATCCCCGTTGTAAATACCGTGCGTGAAAATCTGTTTCGACAACAACGCCACCAAACGCTTAGAGAGCGCGTCGCGGTCATAGCCTCGACGGGCAAGCTCATCGACCTGATCGATCTTGACGCCTTTCAGCTCTTCCAGTACCAGCACCTTATCCGTGCAGAGTTCTTTGTAGACAAAGGGGATTTTGACGGTCGTATCGCCATCGAAAATTTTACGGAATTTCTGCGTGTTGTGCATTTCACGCTTGAAATCCATCTCCATGCGGATCGTCTTATAGAACTCCTCAACGATGCTACGGAGGTTCAGGTGACGCAACTCCACGACATGCCGTTCAAGCAAGGGGATGAAGCGGCTCAGCAAATCGATGTCGGTATCGACCAGCGCCTGAATACCGGGCCGCTGGATCTTCACGACCACCGCTTCGCCGGTAGCGGCCAGGCGCGCCGCATGTACTTGAGAAAGCGATGCCGCGCCCAGAGGGGTTTCTGAGAAATCAGAGAAAATCGTGTTGAGCGGTTGCCTGTACTCGCTCTCCACCACCGCAATCGCATCGGCCAGCGGCATGGCCTCGACACCGTCTTGCAGCCGCGCCAACTCGTCAGCGACACCATCCGGCAACAGGTCACGCCGCGTGCTGAGCACTTGACCGAACTTGATGAAGGTGGGGCCCAGACGTTCGCATGCCGTACGCAAAGCAGAGCCGAGACAGACGGCGGTATCGACCGAAACACCGGTTTTCTTCATCTCGCGATATAGCCGCATCCGGGCGCGTATATAGGCAAAGGCACAGCCCAAGGCAACTGCAACAATACGCCGTAGCCGTTTCACATTCCTGTATGGCTGAAGTCTGCCTAGACGAGTTAACCGCATCGCTGAGACATTGACATAACACAGCGCGGGTGTCAATGGGCACTTGATACAGTTCATCAGCGCCCCAAGACAACATGCCCCGTTATTCGCCATTCGTTATTAGCTTCTCAGGCGTCAGGCACACGTCAGGCCGGAAGGTCTGCCACACATGCGGGCTGCCCTTTGGAATCTGCTGGCGAATCGCCTCGTAGTCACTCTCGGATAACAGCGGATCTACGCGCGTGGTGCGGAATTGATGCGCCACGCCGGAGCCGGCGATCAGCGCAACGCTGTCTTGCAGTGCCGCCACATCGCAGGCGGGCAGACCGGTCAACGCTGCGTAACGCGCCCACGGTGCCTTGACATCCATCGCGACATAATCGAGCAGACACTCGTCGAAGAGGGCGCGCAACACCGCCGGACGTGCCCCGTTGGTGTCGAGCTTGATGCGCAGCCCGAGCGCACGGAGGCGGCGCAGGAACGCCGGCAATTCGGCGGCGTGCAGGGTCGGCTCGCCGCCGGTCACCACCACCCCCTCGACACGCGTACGGCGCGACGCGAGCATATCGACCACCGCGTCCTCATCGTGCGCGACCGCACCATCAGGCGGCGTGGCCGGCACGAGGTGCGGATTGTGACACCAAGGACAGCGGAAGTTGCAACCCTGAGTGAAGAGCACCGTGGCAACACATCCCGGATAATCACAGAGGCTAAGCGGGACAAAGCCAGCGAACGTCATTAGGCGAGCGCCTGAGCCACCCGGTAGGTTTTGCGCTGGTGGAACTCGTTCTGCTTGCCCGCGTTCCACTGCTGGATAGGCCGGATGTACCCCACCACGCGCGAATAGACCTCGGTGTACTGTCCGCAGTGCGGGCACTCATGTACCTCGCCGGACAGGTAGCCGTGATCCTCGCAGATGCTAAAGGTCGGCGTCAGCGTGAAGTACGGCAGCCGGTAGTTCTGGCAGACCATGCGCACGAACGCCTTGACCGCCTGCGGATCGCTGACCGCCTCGCCGACAAAGGCATGCACCACGGTACCGCCGGTGTACTTGGTCTGGATCTCGTCCTGCAGGTCGAGGACACGCAGAATGTCGTCGCTGTAGTTGACGGGAAGTTGGGTCGAGTTGGAGTAGAAGGGTTCGCCGTCGCCGCCGGCCGCGATA
>Ga0209407_1001279_pt1 | contig 26894 bp, 22 predicted proteins | sample AD_JPNHG3_MetaG_FD_184410 | JGI IMG/M metagenome (GOLD analysis project Ga0209407, IMG submission 184410) | Active sludge microbial communities of municipal wastewater-treating anaerobic digesters from Japan - AD_JPNHG3_MetaG (SPAdes) (version 2) | ecosystem: Engineered > Bioreactor > Anaerobic... | reverse complement strand
CGGTGCCCGGTGGAGCGAACGCGGAATCGAAAACGTCCTGACAGTGCTGTTCCATTACAGGCTTAATGAAAAACCTATAGTGCCCCTAAGAGCGTATCCCGTAGGTAACGCGTTTTTGTTGCAATCATTTTATTAGAAACGCTCCATGGAGCAAAAACAACTCATAGGATATTGTTCCTAAAAAGCACAGAAATAGACTCTGGTAACCCTTTGTACCGATTGCTCCTATAAGAATTATTAGAGCAAAGCAGAATAAAATACTGATTCCCTCGTCTAATGCCTTGATCATGATGGTGGGCACGTAGGGGTACAATACACTTGAAGAGGAATACTTGTATAGTACAACTCCGAAAAGAATAATTGTTGCTATTAAGAAATAGAAAAGGGGCCTTCGGGTAAAAGCGTTGTTGATGTCCTTGTAATAATGGCTTATTGCGCAACCTGCGGGGAAGGCAAAAATCTGGTAGAAGCCCAGATGCGTAATGTAATAGTCCAATGGAAAGATAATGGCCGCACAGACAATCAGAAAAAGAGCTCGCAGTCGATCTTTAAACAGCGAAAATGAAATGAAAAATAATATATACCAAATAAGGATAAATGTTATGAACCATCGAACATAATCAATGTATCGCGTTGTCACATTGATGTTGACCCCGAGCATCGTCATGACGATATCCTGTAAACTGTAGGTTCGGTTCAATATAAAGTAATCGAGAGTAACGAGGAATACCGTAGTGACCCAATAGGGGATCATCACCCTTCTGAGACGCGCCATAAGATAAGCACCGGGTACCATCGCACGGTTTTTATAAGAGGCTGTCAGTCCATAACCGGATAATAGCAGAAACATGGCAACACCCTCACCACCTAAAAGAATCTTTGGGAGGGAATCCGCTACGTGAACCCAGAGGTGGCCAAGAATGATTAAGATGATAGCTAATCCTCTGAGTTGCTTCGATTGGTCTACCGTTAATAAGTTCTGGACTTCTGCCTTTCTTATACCGGCACAAGAAAAAAACAGTACCAGTGCGATGATGAGCATATTGATGAATTCCGGGTTACTAACGGTAAGTTTCAGCGTTTCATAATTATTCATAATAATTTCATTATTAAAGACTAAAGGTCATTTTGATGGAAACCGGTTATACTACCTCTGCGGCGTCCACATGGTATCCGATATGCCTGCGAGGGTTCGGAACCAGGCGGTTAATTGGGCCAGCATGGTCACCATAAAGAACTTTGCGATCTCCCCTACCCTCCCTCCTCTGAAGCCGAAAACACTGCCCAGAGCAACTGCATAGGCGGCAATCTGAAGCCCGAATGTCAGGCTGTATAAATACAACGTGCCAAGCAACATCAGATTGGTCCCGAATGTCACAATCAGAAAAAAGGGGACGAGAAATCTCATAATTTTGTGAGAGGCGAGAAAATACGCGAACCAACCATATCTCAGAGGATTGAGAAACTCGGGATTTCGCCGTATGGCGTTCAATGTTCGATTCGTGATGCGAACCTGGCGATGGTACTCTTTCCCTGCGTCGTCGACCGATTTCTCGTAGCAATAGACATCGGGATCCATGACGGCTCTTCTTCCCTGCCTGATGGCATGGAGCGGAATAACAAAATCGTTGATATCGTCCTCGCGAAGAGCCCTGAAAAGCTCCTTGCGAATAGCAAAGACGGCGCCGTCCGCACCGACACAGGACGAGACAAGGCTTTCCCTTGTTTTCGTCCACCGTTCGAATCGGGAATAGAGTCCCGTCGTGTCATCGTCCTGACCGGCATCTCCATATCTAGTCCAGCCTGTTACAAGGCCGATTTCTTTGTCAGCAAAGTTATCGACCACCTTCAGCAGAATGTCTGCGGGGAACATGGAATTCGCATCGGTGAACAAGATAATCTCGCCGCGCGCTTCAGGTACGGCTCGGTTGAGACACGCCGTCTTTCCCGATCGTTCCCTGTACGCTTTGAGCACAACCCGCTCATCTTGATAGCCTTGAACGATCTTTTCGGTATCGTCCGTTGAGCCATCGGATACGACCAATATTTCCAGACGACCCGTTGGATAATCCAAGTTCAAAGCATTCTCGATCTTTTCAGCAATGACCTTCTCCTCATTATAAACGGAAATGACCATCGAGATGATCGGCCTGATATCTCTTTTCTGCCACGGTCTCCGGAACATTATCGGCAAGAACAATAGGGTCAGCGGGAACAGCAGGTATGAATAGACGGATAGTCCAATAAAGATCCAAAAAGTTATTTCCATATCATTTTCCAGAGTCGCTTTTGCCGTTGACGTAGAAGTCGAACCATCTCTGGAATACCAGGAGAGACCAGATGAGCGTATCGTGTATTTCTCTCCCGGAGAAGTGATCATCGAGCACGTTTGCGATTGTATCGGCATTGAACAACCCATGCTTTGCCAGATTCTTTGCTGAAAGTGCTTCCAGGGTGTACCCTTTCAGATCTCTCTTCAGCCATTGTGCCATGGGCCCCACAAACCCCTGCTTGCGGTGACCAATCACTTCCCGAGGCAGGATTGGACGCATCGCCTTCTTCAGTAGATACTTCTTCCGAAACCACTTCATCTTCATTTCAGGGGGAATGGTCGCACAGAACTCCATCAGCGGATGGTCGAGGAACGGCACCCGTACCTCGAGAGCGTGATGCATGCTCATCCTGTCTGTCACGGCCAGAATGTCTTCCGGCAGATAGGTCTTGATGTCGCAGTAGAAGACCCTGTTCAGCGCGTCCCGCTCATCCCCCGCAGGGACTCTGTTGAAGTAATCGAGAATAATTTGTCTCGGGGCATCAAGGTATTTCCCAATCTTTGACTCTCGAGAAAAAAATGTTTCCCCGATGCCCGTAGTAAGCCTGGTGATGAAACCGTAATATGCGTTACCGTCATCCTCGGATGAGGACCTCACAAACCTTTTCATGTGATTAATGGTGTAATGACCGTCGGAACGTTCGGACATACGTTCCACGAAACGGCGGATCAGGCGCTCCCGCACGACACCGGGCAGTTTGCCGTAGTGTGCCCTCGCCCGGAACCCGAGATACCTCTCGTATCCGGCAAACGCCTCATCGCCTCCCAATCCGGACTCCGCCACGGTAACGTTTTCCTTTGCGATCTTGCATACAAAGTACGACGGGATCGCTGAGTCATCGGCAAAAGGCTCGTCGAACGAGCATACAATCTTGTCCAGCAGATCCTCCGGCTCCGGGTGAATCTCGTACTCCTTGTGGTTCGTGTTATACCGGTCGGCAACCAGGCGGGCGTAGACCCTCTCATCCAGGTAACCTCCCGCATTTCCACCGAATCCCATGCAGAAAGTGTTCACGGGTCTGTCGGTTGCCATGCTCATCATGGCAACCACCGCGCCCGAATCGATTCCGCCACTCAGGAATGCCCCGAGCGGTACGTCACTGATGAGATGCATTCTGATCGCTTCATGAAACAATTCCATGAAGCGATTGATGAAATAATCTTCGCCTCTGGACCTGTCAGGCTCATAGGCCATGTCCCAGTACTGATTTATTCGAGTACGTCCATTCTGCCTCGTCAGGGTATGTCCTGGCAACAGTTTGCGAATGCCTTTGAAGATGGTCATGGAATCCGGAATATACGAAAGAGAAAAATAGCAAGCGAGAGACGCCTCATCCATGTCCCGCCGCAATGCCGCATCAGCCAGAATGGCTTTCATCTCCGAGGCGAAGTAGAAGGCATTCCCCTGTTCCGCATAATACAGGGGCTTGATGCCAAACCGGTCTCTTGCCACGAACAGCTTTTTGGACGTCCGATCCCAAATCGCGAAGGCGAACATGCCGCGGAGGCGGATCACACAATCCTCTCCCCACTCCTCATATGCATGGAGGATTGTCTCCGTATCGCTTCTCGTTTTGAATCGGTGCTGTCTTGCGACCAAGTCGTCACGTAGTTCCGGGAAATTGTAAATCTCTCCATTGAAGACGATGCACAGGGACTCGTCCTCATTGAACATGGGCTGACGGCCGCCTTCGAGATCGATGATGCTCAGCCTGCGATGGCCCAGACCGATGCCATCGTCGACGAAATAGCCTGATGTATCGGGCCCCCTGTGCGACAGCAAATCGGTAGCCTTCCGCAGATGAGCTTCATCAATTTTGTGACCTACGATGCCAAAGATTCCACACATACCGGGATATTGCCTGCTCGGATATCTAGAGAGAGTAAAAAGACGTGCTTCGGCCCCACATGACTTTCTAAGTGTCCACAATCATGACACATTTTGGCTTGATATTCTATCCAATATTCTATTATGCAAAGGACCCTTGACTCACCACCTTTTGAATCTCGTCATATATCAAAATTCAAATATTTTTTCTTTCGGATAAGCTCCCATTCCATTTTAAACCAGGGTGTAAACAGGTTCGGATTCGACTTTAATAATTCATTGAGTTGAAAGATTTTGATGAATTTCCAATCGTCTATTTCTTCGGGATTGGCTCTTACCTTGTCACTTGTTGAACCCCAGTAGATGTAACATATCTCATTCTCAGATCCGACATGATCATAGGAAGCTTGATACTGAAACTTGAACAGATATTTTAAACTCGGCTTGATCGACAGTTCCTCCTTTACTCTTCTCCGAGCAGCCTTGTCGCACGATTCCCCTTTACGAGGATGACTGCACACACTGTTTGACCAGAATAACGGCCACAGCAATTTATTCTTGCTCCTTTTCTGGATTAAAAGTTCTTTTTCTTTGTTAAATACAAACACGGAAAATGCCCTGTGCAAAACACCGCGTCCTCCGTGACATGTTTCTTTGCTCGCGTATCCGACAACGTGATCATTCTGATCAACCAATATTAATGGCTGGCCTTCCGTCTCTAATCGTCTATTCATCTATTGTTTCTCTTCTTGTGACTCAGGTTAGTCAAAGTCCTGTTCATCTGATATCTGGTATTTAGTGGGTGCAGTCAAAGAAATAATGCGGGAATATTCGTAATGGATAATAGATAAAGTGTCTGAATCGTTATTGATATTTTTTCTCTAGTAGATCCATTACGCCTTTTGCTCCATAGTATTTTCTCGTATGAGATTGCAGTTCACGACTATTTTTAAGATATTTGCTATCATTTAAAATAATGTCTACTTTCTTCCATATATCTTCCGGAGCCAAATCGAATCTATCTTGTACACAATACGAATATGTTCCGTACATCCACCGTGCTTTTACGATTCTATACGGGGCCTTGCTCGGCTTTAAAACAATTCCACAGCCCGTCTTCTCCAATCTTCTTCCGTTCCCTTCTTGCTCCGAATGGTAAGGAATCACAATGGATGGCTTTCCGCATGACAGGCATTCCATCATGGTGCTATATCCGCCGTGAAAGAGTATCAGATCTGCCCGGGATATCATCTCTCTTCCCGAAACCCACGGATAAATGGATATGTTCGAAGATTCACAGGGTAGTTTTTCTTTGGATACTTTACCCCCTGTGGAAATGACAACATCAACATCTTTCTGTGCAAAGGCCTCCACTATAGTGGAAAGGATTGTTTTGTTTCCTAAACCCCTCGCTCCCCCACCGACACTTACATAGACCATCTTCTTCCCTCGTATTGCGGTATCCGACAAAGTCGCTTGTAAATGTCCATATCTGTTTTCATTACTCGTCATCGCCCCGACATACGTGGGTTGGTTTTCACAGGGGCTTGGATCGATTTCAGGAATGCCGGGTACCAGATATGCATCTCCTCGTAAGAGGTCTTCGGCCCTTGAAATAGGCTGAAGATTCATTTCCTCCAAAATCGGGTTAAACAGCAGGCGACCCTGAGGGGCTACCATTTTTTCATCCCCGGCTTCCTCCCACCAGATCAATTTACCGTAATCCGGGTGATACGCACCCTGAATAACCTGAACTACTGGAATTTCAATTTTTCTTGCCACTATCCATGCAAGAAGATTCGTATCACCTATAATGAGATTGGGTTTGTATTCTTTGATAATGTCGACGTAGCGTCTGATTTTTTTCAATACTGACTCACGGTCCACTAAACCATCACGGATAATTTGATAATCTAATCCTGATATTTTAAGAAATACGGGTTCAACCTGCCTGCATAAAATAAATAAAGACTTAAATATAAACTGAAACGTTTTTTCGTTACGCATACTTCCTTCAAAGAATATTTTTACTTTAGAATCTATTTTCCCCCTGTGCTTTCCTTCACTCAAAACCATGGCACATTCATGATCTCGATTCTGTGCCTCCTGGATGATGGACAAACACCTAGCAATATGACCGAACCCCCCTCCCTCGTCACTCGTGAAGAATAATAATCTCATATTCTTATTCAGTAGTGTCTCAACGTTAGCTGAATAAATTCAGCTGGTTTTCATAATGGGGGGTTGTCCTTTGGTATCCATATGACTAAGTGCCTGCAAAAGCGGCATTTTCTCGATAAGAGTGATGCTCAAGATCTGTAGAATCGAATAGAGACTCTGCTCGAGCCTGAGTTGTTTTTTGATGATCGCCACGCGCACATAGATGGAGATCGCGATCCAGATCTGAGTTTTCACGGCATTTTCGGACGTGCCGTAAAAGGTGAGTTGAGCAAAGACCATGCACAGAAACGGGTCCCAGCATGAAAAGCCTTTGATCTTGTAATTTCTATCGTAGCGTTCGACGCATTGGCGGGACTCGTAAGCGGGCAGGAAGCTCATCCGTTGAGAGAATATCGTTCTTCCAGCATTAATCGGCCATCTCCTCGCATAGGAATGCGGGAGTATAGCATTTTGTGAAAATGGATATCAAATCGATAAATGAAAGATCGGCCAATTTGCTTATTGTTTTCACTTAGTTACACCGTGTTTTAAATAATACGTTGGGACACTACTGATTATTATTACATTCTTATCTCGTATAGGAGCCCAACAGTTTTATTTTAACCGGGAAGTATCCCCTGACATAATCCAACTTAAAATAAAACAGCACTACGGAGCATATGAGGGTCGATACTCCCGCTCCAATCATTCCAAAGTGCGGAATGAGTAACAAATTCAACCCTATATTCATACAAACAACGAAAACTGCTCGTCCGATAAAGCCGGTCACCTTATCTCTTTCCATTAAGATTAACAGAGTGTAAGGAGCACCCATCATAGAAAATAAAAAAGACCATATTAAGATATTCAAAACATACGAACTACCGACGAAATTATAACCGTAAAAAATTGTTATGATCTCGGAGGCGAAAAGATTTACTATCAAAGCTGCTCCTAAACCCATAATAATATAAAATTGGAATGATTTCCTGAGAGTCGTTCCGATTTCTTCTCTGGATTTTTCCCATTGAGAAGATAAATATGGGAAGAGAGCCATTCCTACACTGTTACTTATCATGGCTAAGTTATCAATAAACCTGACGGCTAATCCGTAGGCGGCCGTATCCTCCATTCCCTTGATTTTAGAAAGCATGATAACATCCAATCGATTCAATAGAATACCGCTTGTAGCCAAGGCAGCGATCGGGAGCACCTCTCTGATTAGGCCGCGAATTCCGTAAAGATTCCAATTTCTTTTATCAAGCGGTAGTCCCAACGGCATGGCTTTTTTCATGAAATATATCCAGTAGGCCGTTCCCTGGATAACCAAAAGGATGATCAGCACGTTCAAGCCGATGCCTAAATACAATCCCCAAATTCCTAATAGCCCGAACATGATCGTAACCTGCGCATTCCCGATGGCGACGATTTTCATCTCCTGCTTTGCCTGGATATATCCGGACGTCATTTGTCCCCAGGACTGAACCCCGATATATAGCCCCCCCATGGCCAAAAGCCACACTACCTGACTGGAGTAGCCCATAAAGTACCCTGACGCCGTAATGAACCCCCATAAAGATACCCATAGAATCGTACACAAAATTATACTCTGGTTGTATCTTTGCAGATTTTCCTCCGGGTTTCTGGAGATATCCCTGATGATGACCTGGCTGATCCCCGGATCGGATAATGCTATGCCGATTGAAAAGAAAGTAATGACCGTAATATATATTCCTGTCTCTTCAGGCGTTAAATATCTTGAAAGAAAGGCCAAAAATACGACATTTACAACTTTGCTTACAATGTCAGACGCAAAAAGGAATGACGAATTCTTAATGATTTGATTCAACGGCATTACTTGTTATTGGTAACCTCAATTACTTTTCTTCTCTCAAATGATCTCGCCATAATCTTGTATAGTTTTTTATAAATAACGAATCTCAGAACTCTAGGGAACATATTTGATCGATAAAGTCTTATCCACATACGAATGATTGGATTCGCCCATTCATTCCAATCCTTTGTATAGATCTGAACGGTCTTATCCTTGATTAGTCCATCCCCTTTCGCTTTTTCATACATACTTGTCCCGGGAAATAGCATGAGAGAATAGATTGGATTATCCCACGGCCTTTTCAATCCCACAGCCATCTTCAGCGTATCCAGTGTTTCTTCAATGTCTTCATACGGATTATCTACAATAAATTGATATGAAGGCGGCATAGGCATTTTCGACCTGTAATTCTCCAGCAGCGAAATAGCTTTCGGTACAGCTTTGTGGAAGTGTTTCCGATTATACATCTCTGCAATTCGGCTGTTTGCAGTCTCGATTCCCATAGATATTTTTTGGCAGCCTGAATCCAATAAAATATCGAGCCTTTCTGCACTGATTGTTAGTGGGCTGCATTGGCAAAAAAAAGGCACGTTAATTTTTTCCTTGTAAATCGCGCAAAATTCAGACAATTCTTTTACTGGCCTGGCCGTAAAGTTGTCATCCACAAAGATGACGAAGGAAATAGGGCCTAGTTCCCGCTGAATCATTTTCAATTCCCCGACTACATTTTCGGCACTCCTCCATCTTAAGCGCTTTTGCCCGGGGTATAATTTTTCAAATACATTATTGCAGCAATACGTGCAGGAATAGGGGCAGCCCCGACTCGTCATGATCGGGTATCTAATTCCTTTTTTATCCTGTTTGAATCGCTTTCCCTCATAATGAAGTACTTTTTCTACAATTAACGGTTTAATGTTCTCTTCTTCTACAATAAAATGACCTTCACAGCTGTAATCCGGGAGTGGAATTTCATCCAGATTCCCGACTAAAGGACGAAGGTCATTACGAACGATTTTCCCATCTAACTTGAACCACAGGTTCTTCACCCTGAGATAATCTTTTCCACCCGACATATTCTCCGCAAGATCCGTGATTGCCCCCTCGCCTTCTCCAAGGCACACGATATCGGCATACCTCAGACATTCGTCAGGTTCAATGGTGGGTTGAATACCCCCCCATATTATTCTAGGAGCCCCCATTTTCTTTAGAGCTATAGTGAGCTGAATCGCTGGAAAGAACTGATTGGTCATCAATGATAATCCGATTAATTCAGACGTCTTGCAAATGTCATATATTTGTTGACAAACAATATCAGAAAAATGCGCAGTGGATATCCTCTTATTTTTTATTTTTCTCCTGGGGGGGAGAAACATGCACTGCACCTCATGCCCGGCTTTCTTAAGACAGGCAGATAAAATCCTGATGCCAGCGCAGTAAAGTTCATAATCCAATGAGATTAAAGTGATTCTCATCTCAGTCTTAGCCCAAATATCAATCAGAATTAGAGGTTTGCTTTTGAAGAATAACGATTTGGCCTCTTTCTCCATCTACTCTTATAAGATCACCTGAATGAACAAGTGCAGTCACGCCCGTCACATTTGCGACACAAGGAATCCCATACTCCCTCGCGACGGTGGCTCCATGAGAAAGGAATCCGCCGATTTCCGTGACAACGCCCTTGCAGACCAAAAATAGCGGGACCCAGCCTGGATCCGTGAATTTTGTTACCAATATTTCCCCCGGATTCAATGAACCTGATTCGGTTGTATTCAATATTACCCGTGCTATGCCTTCTGCAATGCCCGCACTACAGCCTATCCCATTCAGTCCTCGATCCTCACCGACTCTCATGGCGTCATGCCGCCCTATAATCATTTCAGGAGCATCTTCAGATTCCCATAATTTATGTCGTTCTTTTCTTTCTTGAATCAGTTTGTCTATCTCCTTTGCGGTTTTTCCTTGAATGAGTGAATGAATTTCACCCGATGTCAAAAAAAATATATCGTTTGCATTTCTTAAGAAGCTCCTGTTCTGTAAATCTTCTCCAATTCTCAAATACATTTTCCGAAGCATATAATACCCCTCCATTAATTTGTACTTGAGGTTTTCTCGTTGGGTACTAAATGCTCTATAGGATTCCAAAACCCTCATAAATAGCCAGCGTCGGTGGGGATTATTGATCGATTTCTTAACCCGCTGAATTGTTTCCTGCAGGGATTTATTCCTTACTTCCGAATCTTCGAACTCTTTTTTCCCTGGATCAGATGCTATCAGTTGCTTTATGAAAGCTATAATTAAGAAGGGTTCTTCACGCCAACGCGGTACAAGAAGTTCAAATTCCTCTGTAGCCCGTGCACCATTTTTGTCCAGGAAAGTTTCAACCATTCTTAAGAATTGATCGCCCTCGGGAATTGTTTCTGCATCTTCCCTGAATTCTTTCCAGAACGAATTCTTCTCCACCATTTCTCGTAATTTTGGGTTTTGCTTTACGAATTGAGCAATTTCTCCTAGTACTCTCCCTTGGGTGGCTGTCTGGTAATCACCGGTCCCTCTCATGAGGCGCGCCATAACTTTGTCAACTTCATCTGGAATTTCCGCACTCAAAATTTTTTTTAGAAACGCATAAGCTGCAATTGCATATCCAGTGAATTTTAGATGTACTCGAAAGCATCGTGCATTCCACTTAATGGCTTTCTCGACCCCATCCTCGGCCTGGATGACAGGTGCACATATCTTCTGCCCTCTGCGCGAGACAAATGGGTGCAATAAAATCGCATTCAGAAAGAAATAAGCCTGGGCCACTCTTACCTTGATTCCTCCCGGTCTCTTATAGGGTGTGGTGTTTTCCGGGATTTTAACCCCAAGTACGTTATACATAATTTCCGGTGTGACATAAGGAAGATAGCAGTAAGCATCCAAAAACGTCTGCATCTGAATGTAGACTCGCCCCTTCAGCACATCGATGCCTGACCGTCCCTTGTCTTCTCCTTCATCTTCCTCTGGATATTTTAATGCCCTCTCCGGTTGATTCAGCAAAGTGGCTTGAAATATACTCCAGGTCAATGGTGTTATGACATTCGGAAGAACCTCTCCGACATTTGCCCTGGTCCAGATTTGTTTAAGCTCTATATTATTGCCATGCCCGGTTGAAATCGGCCTTGCCTGTAATATGAAGAACTCCTGACCATCGAAGGTCCATTCGATATCCTGTGGACTGCCAAATTCTTTTTCGATATTTGATGCAAGACGACAGATATCAATTACTCTCTCATCCTCAAGTCTTTTGTATTTTTCACCCTCGCTATAAATGATTCTTTTTGATGACCTGTTTATTCTGCAGAAGTTGGGGATTGTTCGCCCTGAGACAAGATCATCACCAAACCCCGAACAATACTCTATTATCATTTCATTTCCGTTTATAGATTTTGGATCTCTGGTAAAAATAATCCCGGAATATTCGGCGTCCACCATGGATTGAATGACTATGGCCATAGCCGCATCCCGGTGATTTAGGTTATATTTATCCCTGTACGAAATCGCCTTTTCGTTCCACAAAGAGGCCCAACATTTCTTTATTGCCTTTTCGATTTTGTGCTTTCCCTGAACATTAAGAAATGTCTCATATAGCCCGGCAAATGATGCGAACGAAAGGTCTTCATAATTCGATGAGGAACGAATGGCCCATAATCTATCATCCTCTCCGTATATCCCGTTTCCCGAAAGCTCACCTATAATTTCTTCCGGTACTTCGCCATCCATCATCTCGCTTTTTATTATTTCCGCCTTCTCGCTGGCGCTATCCGGTCCGAAGCTGAGGGTATCATCGATAAACTCTCTTAAATTATTTCGCCTTATAAATTCATGATACGCACTTGTCATCAAACAATACGTCAAAGGAACATGATACCCCCAATCAATTAGAGTTTGCAGATTTTCCCCTTTTGATCCTAGAGAATCCGATGAGTATTTGGAGGGAAGTTTCACCAGGTGGGAAGGATACATGGCTATTCGATTATAATATTTTGAGGCCGAGCTAGATCTTTCTTAATAAGAATCCCAACTTTATATTTCAGTGACCGAAGGTATATCTGCCGTTTTTTCATTAAATGCTCATTTCTTCTAATTCGATCTAAGAGTTGAACGGGTGATAAGTAAGCCAGGTCATTTTTTATGATCCATTCCCAAAAATAGTGGTTTTCGTTCCAAAAAGTTGCGCTGTTTTTATAAAACTGATCATAGGTTGATTTGTTATCATCATCCCAAGCCTCCTGAAATGCACCGAGAATGCTCAAGTCATCTTTTAATATTGCCTCGGCTGCAATTCGTCCTGCAAGCTTTCCATACTTAATAGCGGGTTCTATACCCATACATGTCCAATTTGTAGCCATACCTGCAGCATCACCGACAAATATTGTGTTTTGCGATACAAGATTCTTTTTGTATGTTACAGGGATAATCCCTTTTTCTACACTTTCAAGCTTGGCGTCCTTTAACAAATTAGAATACGGTTCAAATTCTCTGACAGCCTTATAAAAATTATTTTTTAATTCTTCTGTCCTCATGATCGATGAATTTGAAATCGTAGCATAACCAAAGCTGACCCGCCCGTCATTCAGCGGATAGAACCATCCTCCACCATTTCCGAAGGCCCCGCTGGGTAATAAAAAATACAGGAGATCTTTTCGGACATTCTGAATCCCCGAAAATATTGCGCCGTATGGATGGCTGAAATACTCTCTTCTTTTATCTTTCCCCGCGGAACTGCCGATATATTTCCCGGAGCAATCAATCAGCACTTTTGTATTAATTATCTGCTCGTTATCCAGGTTGACTGTCAGATTTTCGCCCACAGGGGACACATTACGAACGTAGTGATTTACAAATGTAAAGCTGTTTTCCTTTTCCCCTATTTGATGAAATATATTTAAACAAGCTTTCTCATAGTCCAATAAAACTAAAGGGTGGTCTTTAAAAACATATTCTATGCGACTACCCCGATGATTATGGAATGCGAAGCTTTGATATTTACCCCTGACGCAATCCATCAAATCATTTTCATTAACGATATCAGCAAAAGTTAACGGCGCGCTCTTATTAGCCCCGACTTTGTTCCCTTCAATCAAAGCGATATTCAGATTTCTTCCCTTACTTGCCGATAATGCGCAAGATACCCCTGCTAATCCAGCCCCTATAATTGCAATGTCGTAGTATTCTGTTTTCAAATTAAATTATTCGTTATTTTATCGACTATCATCAAATTCTTTTGATTGAATTGTCTATTGATTTAATCAGAAAACTGTTTTTAATCAGGTCAACTGAATACAATTTTCTGTATATTATAAATAGTATCGCAATCATGGCAAATCCAAGTCCTCTTGCTTCGTAAAGTAGAATTAACAACAAATAGAACGGTAGCACAACGGAAGGAAATGCGTGGTGGATGAACTGAAATATATCTTTCCGTCCCGCAATAAAAGGATTGATATCCTGCAATCTCACCAAGCTGTTTCGCCTTTTCAGACTGAGCCCATAAAGAATTATGTACCCGATCAATAATGGCAGAAGCAGTGGAATATTGTATAATTGTAAGTGTTTAAGTTCGCAATAAGTTATGATTAAGCAAAGAAATAAAAATATCTTCTCTGTTTCAAGTGTAAACCGAAGCGCATTTTCTGCCTTTCTTAAACCCGTTTGCATAGCAAATGTTTCAGTACCTGTCGTGATATCCTTTGGATAATCTTCCAGCTGATGGTTCAGATCAGATGACAGGCCACGTGCAAATATAAATGAAGTGAAGACAATCATATCGACTGCATCAAGGTGCTTGAACGCGGCAAATACAAGCAATGTTGGCAGTACCCGCTGAGCAATTACAACGAACAGTAATCCAATCCAACCACGTTCTTTCAATCGTATCGGTTTCAATGAATAAAAGGTTGCAATAAAAAACCAGCATAACCAAAGGGGAAGGAATAATCGGCTTTCAAAAAATTTCATTCCTGCAATGATAGATAACACCATAAAAACTACTACTATGATTCCTGCCTTCCATACCGAGTCATTTTTGAAGGTATTGTCTTTTCCATGAAGTGCATCCAATTCTTTATCGGCTAAATCATTAATGAGATAACCATAGGTCGTGGAAAACATGCTGAAAGCGATAAATATGAAAAAATCTTCTATAAAACTCACTGAATACAGGCGATCTCTTAATGCTATATAAAATATGAGAAACACATTCTCGGTAACGGAATTGTAATGTAACACAGACCAATTCCGCCACCCGAAGTAATGCTTAATGAAACCCGCAATTCTTTCCATGGTGCTATTTTGCACTAGCATTGATGAATTTTTTGTTTGACAACATTTCCCGGTATTTTGCCTGAACATAGGGGTTGCTTTGAATACGACAGTCAAAAGCGAATGTTCTGTCAGGGTAATCTTTCCAGGAAGCATTTATGTAACAAAATGCTTTGATATGAGGATATTTAGAGATTAAATTAAAATAGGGTGAGTACCAGATGTTCCATGCAGACCCTCCCCCGACTGAGCCAATATACCTTGGTGTTGATTCCGCTATCATTACGGGCTTTTTATGTTTTGCCGCCTCCCGAATGAATAATTCTATAAAAGTATTTTGATCGGCATTATTATGGAAAACATTTATTCCCCACCAGTCCACGTAATCATCGCCCGGGTAATAAGCATAAAAGTCACACTCGTCCAGAGTGTTCCACACGAATGCTACATTAATGACCCCTGCTTCTTTAAAAATATCGTGGATTCTCTTCCATGCTTCAACCCAATGCTCTTTGGCCGCGTATTGCCCCTGGCCGTTTCCCCCGAACTCATAACCCGGCCTTAGAAATACAGGTGATTTCATTTCTTTCAATATATTCGCTAATTCGCGAATCTTGCCGTCATGTCCTCCCTGTGATATTTCCCGCGTGATGTCCTTGGGTGATAGAATCGTGAACGATGGAGAATAATAGTAAAAATCCAAACCGATTTGGGGAACATAGTCATATGGCTGATCGGCCATTTTACGTATGCGGCTTTTTAATAGTGCAAACCCCAATACATCAAAGGTTATATAATGCATAATAAGCTTTGGCCGATGATTACAGGCTTTTGTGTATCCCTCAATCCCTTCCCAATCTACGTCCAGTTTCGTGAAACCCGCGGGTCTCACCTCTGCCTGTGCCCCGTGATAGATCTGCCCGTCCGGAGGCTCAAGCTTTGCACCGAAAAAGGCTTCTACTTGTATTGCCGGTACAATTAGAAATAAGATCGTCGGTATGAATCCGATCTTCTTAAAAGAATTTCGTATCATCCTTCTAATTTCTTCTCGCCAAAAGCATTTTGCCCAGCATAATTAATTTATCGTTACGTCCTGAAAATATATGCGTTGCTTCAATCGCTCTTTCGGCACATTCCTCGGCCAATTGCCTGGATTTTTCAGCGCCAAGCAGTTTAATGAAATTTCCCTTATCTTTTTGCACGGATTTTCCCATCTCTTCTGGCTTCCCATCGGAGTCAAGCAAATCATCCATGATTTGAAAGGCAAACCCTATGTTCTTCGCATAATTTTCCAGAGCCAGCGATTCTTCCTTTGAGGCGCCTCCAATAATTCCGGCGGATGTTCCCACTCCCATAAACAGGGAAGCTGTTTTACGAATATGAATATATTCAAGGGTTGAATATTCCATGGTTGGGGTGGAATGCTTTAAGTCCACGAATTGCCCCCCGACCATCCCTTCGATCCCCACAATATTCGCCAGTTTTTGAACAACTTTTGCTTTCTTGTCATCGGGCAATTCAGGATCCTGCAGGACAACCTCATAGGCCTTTGTCAAAAGCCCAATGCTTGCCAGTGATGCTACATCCTGTCCATAAACAATATGATTGGCCGGCTTGCCGCGTCTCACATCCGCATCATCCATGTGGGGGAGATCGTCCATAATCAATGACGCCGTGTGGATCATCTCTACCGCGCATGCGAGAGACACTAACTTCTTATTTGGTACCCCGAATATCTCTCCAACGATGAAGCAGAATAGAGGACGAATTCTCTTCCCGCCTGAGAACAACGAGTAATCAATCGATTCAATGAGAATTTTCAGCAGCGGCTCGTCATTCCTCATATATTTCCTGAGCTTCTGATCGATTAATTCCCTTGTTTTTCTGAATTCATTCATCATTTCTTCCATGACGTAAGCTACCTTCCTTGCTTTATTCCTTATCGAATATGCCCCGTGAAAAACCGATAACCCAATAGACCAAACCCAGTGCAAAAAAACCAAGTACGTGCGGCCGTTTGGATATTACCTCGGGATCATTTTTTAAAAACGTGTGAACAGTCCTTGCAAACTTTACAAAGGGCAAAAAGGGGACACAGAAAAAGGCCAGAATCGGGTTTTTTACGATTAAAGAACCCTCCAAGGGAATCTCCTTCAGTACCTTCGAGGTGATTTTGCCGATTCTCTGTTGATGCGTTAAAAAGTCACCCAATTTCGTCCTATGATGGTGATATACTTGAATGGCCGGATCAAAGATGATTTTTTCGCCCTCGGAATTGAGTCTGTAATTAAATATTAGGTCTTCCTGGGGATAATATTCCTTTTGAAATCCACCATATTTTTCAAAAATCCTTTTTTTATAAGAAATATTGCAGGTTGGAGCATGCAACACGGCACGTCTGGGTTGTCCGGGAGTAAACTCCCGGAACTCTGCAATGTATCCTGCCAGCCCCACCAGGTCTCCTTCCGCGTTTCCATTCCTTACAGCTCCCCCGATAACGCTTACCTCGTCTCTTTCGTGGGCTGCGGAAATTTTTATAAGCCATTCCGGGTCAGCTATACAATCTGAATCAATAAATGCGATTATATTTCCTTTTGCCTCGGTTACTCCTTTATTTCGTGCCGTCCCCGGATCGGTCTTTTGAGAAAAATGAATGAACTTTATTTCTGGATACTTCGAACGAACAATCACCGGAGTTTGATCCTCTGAGCTGTCGACCAAGACAATCTCATAGTCACCCCTGAATGATTGCCTTTTAAGTGAGTCAAGACATCTATGTATTGTATTTTCAGAATTATAGGAGGGAATAACTACGGAAATCATGAATGCTTAGAGAACATTGGGGATGAAGATGAAGTACTGGTGATGAGCCCATATCCTTTTAAAGAGCTGGGGTGAATTTTCTAAAAATGAATATCGAAGAATTTCTTCTTCCATACTTTGTTTCCTGCCGCTGTAATAATCCAGGATACAAATTCCGTTAGCGTCTCTTTTTTGAAATATATTTGCTAGCCATTTTAGCCCGATTTTTTCACAAAATTCTTCCTTTTTCATAGCAATGTCAGGCCAGGGTGGAACATCAAAATACCCTTTTTCAACCAATTTCCAGTTCAGCTTCTTCATTTCATTTATAATTCTGGCTGGTTCAATATTCTCCGAATTTAACCCCTGCTGTTTTATGCTTGCCTGTCTCAACCAATATCCAATATTTGTTCTGTTTGGAACACAGATGAAGATGACTTTTCGCGTGATCCTCACCATTTCTTTAAAAAACTGCCCAATGTTTGTGACATACCACAAACTTGCAAAATTCCAGCTCATGTCAAATTGTTCATCTCCATATTTCATGAGCAACATATCTCTTGATTGAAATTCAACTTTTGCCTGGAAACCTGTCTCATCCCATAACTGCCTGACGGTCTCAACTCTCCTTGCATTATCATCGACAACCGTAACTTGTACCCCCTTCATTGCCCACCAGATACTGTTGATTCCTGGCATCCCTGTCATGCCAAAACATGGTGCTTCGACTATGCTTCTTATCCCATAAGTTTCATTAATTTTGTCAAATATTTTGTGCAATATTACTCTTTCATAAGTAGTTCCGAGACCTTCATCTCTATCTATCGCAATCATACTACACACTATTATTTTTCTGGTTCCTCGCTACTTCAACTTCTATTTAGACGATATACAGGGTGTGTATTCGACTCTACCTCTTCCGCAAAACTAATATTTGCTCCGAGTTTCTCTGACAAATATTTGCTCACTCTGCTTACGAAACCTGCTCCCTCGTTATTTCTCCAATATTTTATCGGCAGATATTTTTTGACAAACTCAGAACGATAAACCTTCTTGTCTGCGAAATAGAATGTTCTTTTTTCAATTTTCTTCAACAATTCTTTCTCTACTTTTAAATAATTGGGCAGGTGATACATATTGATCCAATAACTTTGATTCAATCTGTGTAAACATTTGATGTCATTGTCGCATGACTTATTTACATAATCATGAGGTCTTCCTGTAAGAATAAAAATGTTTTTTTCATTTTTTGTCAGGTACCAATAGGCAACTCCAAATGTGTATTCCGCAACAAGTATTGAGTCCTGATCCGCAATCTTTTCGAATTGGCCAATTACACGCGTCATCTCCACAGAGTCTCTTTCCATCGGAGCGATAAGCAAGTTATATGACATACCGGCATAAACTGTGAACAGTAACACTGCAACCATGGTCTTGAGTTCGATTTTATTTTTTACGAGAGTATTGATTTGATTCAGTCCGGAGGCGACAAACACACTTAACGGAACAAATGTCAAAAGCAGATGATCACCCGACAGGAGACCCAGATTGAAGATGTACAATAAAAATGGAAGCAAAATAACCATCATCTGAAAGAACACTTTTTTTTCTTTTAAGAACAGGATGACTCCTCCGAACAAAGCTAATATCAGGAAATAATTCATCCCCTTCACATATACTTTAGAGAGATCAACAAGTATTTTTGATACGATATTCATGAACGTTATCTCATGAAAAAATAAGGTCGGCGAATAAATACTCGACCAGACCATCTCCCATATTTCCCGGTGTTTAAAAACCGTCGCAATACCAATTGTAATAAATATTGGCATCGCAAAAAGAACCATTTTGCGTCTGTCATATTTCTTTTCAATCAACATATAAATCAGTACAGGAAACAATAAACAGGAAGTAGGAGTTATGCTTACAGCAATAATAAAAAATAAGCTCGAGATAAGGGGGTAGCCTCGCATAATTGCGAGAAGGGTAATCAACTCAAAGGCTAATTGTGGAACATAGACCTCACCATGTTCCGCAAATACCCAGAACCAGCCGCTAAATAGTAAAGCGCCGGCAGCTGTCAGAGATCGTGGAATTGAGGGAGTGAGTTCATAGCTCAACAGATACATGCCCGCAACTGCTATCCCACCCGATATAACCGACATGGCTGTCAATGTTTGCAGCGGATCCATTCCGATTTTACTGAACACGCTATGAATAATGAACCCTAATGCATAATACCCCATATGGTATGTCGGGCCGTTCAATGTCTGTATGCTGTTAGCATAGACAAAGGTATCCCCATTTGCCGGGTTTTTGATTGAAAAGACTGCTAACAAAGCTGACGTCATAATAAAGATGATCAGACACAGATATACTTGTACATTTATGCGTTCAAGGTTAGATCTCAGAAAATCAAACCGCTGCATTCTTCAGATACCTCAGAAAACTCTGCTCCGTATTAGCGCATTGTACTCCAGTAAGAGACCGGATAGTGCCGACATCATAATACCAATCCTTTGAAATGAGCTGAATTCTGGTGGCCCACTGCTCGCAACCAGTAAGCCTGAAGATCACATACAAGGCGCGGAATAAATGGGGAGATATTGTATAATAATCAGGATAATTTTTTCCGAAATAGAACCGGTTGATGAGGTTCACCAAATCCCGTAAACGGATCGGTGATTCATCGGCCATCGTCATGATTCTTACTTGCAGTTTCTCTTCGTTGATCAGGTTGTTGAACAGCACAGCAAGACTATGAACATCAAGCAAGTGAACCCTGTTTTGTTTCTTTGGCAAAAGTAGTAACCCCGTCTTTACGAGGCTTATCAATGTTGCGGAAAATCCGTCATCTCCCTCACCATAGGTTATTGCTGGCCGAACAATGCAGGCATCGAGGCCCTTTTCAATGAATTCTCTTACTTTAGCCTCGGCGAGAATCTTGGATTTGTGATATTTGTTGTCCCCGTTCAATCGAGTAGCTGTCGTTGCAGGAAGTTCGCTGGGAATCGTGCCGAAAACACCAACGGAACTGCAAAAGACAAATCGCTTTATCTTGTTTCGGAGTGAGGATTCCAAAAGCTTTTCCGTTCCCTTGACATTCACCTCGCCGTAGCTCCCCTGCTTTCCTGCCCCACGGAGAGCGGCTAAATGAATTACATATTTCACCTTATGTTCCCGAAATACGGTGTCCAGCACTTGCCCATCATAAAAGAGGCCTTTGATTAATGAAACTTCTTCCCTTGATAATTCATCTGTATTCTTGTAGTTTTCGGTTTCACGCACAATGGCCACGACTTTGTATTTCCCGATGCGAACAATTTCCCGGGCAACATGTGACCCGATAAAACCTGTTGCCCCTGTTATCAGAACAACATCTTTATCCATTTGCCTTTGCCAAGTTCCATCCAACACGACACAATGTATTTAAATGATGCAGCATATTAGTGTAACTTGCGTTTGCCAGCGGACAATAACACTCCCCCTTTTTTATACGTGAACGCATAGCCCGTGCATCTTCAGAAAACCAAACCTTTCTGAGATCGTATCCAAAATTTCTCAGATTGCCGGCCGACTCGGCCTTTACACAGCACATCCATACATTTCCGTTGGGGGCGATGTGTCCGGACGCAATCCCCGCATAGCATGGTATAACTTGGCGTTTTTCCTTCAAAACCTTCTTTACCATTTGATAATATTCTGTCCTGAATGCTCGTGTAAGTCTTCCGACCCGGTTAAAAGAACTATCTTTCAAATGTGTGCTCAAAAAATCGACGGCAAGCGCATAATCCATTGCAGAAGGGGTGATATCCGCTCCGATCGTCCCCAGTTCCTCTCTTTCCTCTGCGATCTCAGTTACATAAGAATCCGGATTCAAGGACATCAAATGTTCAGAGATGACCGGAAGCCTGGCAACATTAAATCGAGAAATTACCGTATGAATCCCGATTGACAAGTTGGGTTTTTTAAGTTTTTTAAGGTCTTTAAAAGTTTTAAGAGCGCGGTCGTAATTTCCCGAAACCCCGCGGATTCCGTCGTGCTCTGCTCCAATACCGTCTATCGATACATTGATAACAACACTTGTATGACGGCAGTAATCAGCAATCTTACTTGCAACGAAGGGAATCCGCTCCTGGAGGATTCCATTGGTTGGAATATTTATAATCGAGGGACAACATTGATCATAGAGCGCGCAGATCAGTTCGGGAAGATCTCCCCGAAGAAATGGCTCCCCTCCACTAATCGTCGCCCAAAATAAGTTCTTTCCAATATTTCGAAACACCTTTTCCCATTCTTCAAGCGACAATTCTTCGGTCGTTTTTTTGTATATATTGCAGGTTTTGCACTTCGAGTTGCATCTCAGGGTCACGCTGAAAGTCAGGTTCATGGGCAGCAGCTCAGGCCAACCGGTTCTCCGATAAAAATAATAAAAGGGGATTCTGGAAATAAGTTTCAGCATGCTAATCCCACTTCTTGGTTGTCACTGCAATATCCCAGATAAAAGGATTTTTCTTTTTGATGTAATAATCGTAATATCCAAGTACGCGTCCGATGACCTCAAGACCTATCCCTCCGAGAGTCCATAATGTATCTTTTAATTTCCATGTATGCTCCTGCAATAGTATCTTAAGAATCCTCATCGGGTCTGTGGTACTGACGACATATCCCTTTTCATGGGCCAGGTGCTTGTGACCAGCTGCAATCCTTCGTCTCTGCTTTAAAAAATCCTTTACGTTTTCCGGACCTTTATTCCGAACAATAGCATCCGGACAATATCTAAGCTCAAGACCTGCCTCCCTGATAATTGCCTCAATACTGGCCTCATCGACAGCGCTGTCGCGTGGAATCTCGCGGACAATGCAGCGAAATGCTACCAGTTCACCTAATTTGGGAGAACTTAGAGCAATCTTGTGATGCAGGTTCCACATCATGTGTACGACAAATCCGATAAAATTGGCCTTGCTGTTAACGGGAACAGGGCGGGCGCCCGTCATCCCCACTCGTGCATCTGTAAACGGCGCTACCAATCGTTCATACGTTTCCTCCTGGGGAATCGTATCCCCGCTTTCCAGAATATAGATATCTCCGCATGCCTGCGACAGATAATAATTGATAGCTGAGGCTTTCCCTTCCCTTTTAGCCTGTGTCAGAAGACGGACTCGCGAGTCTTTCTTCATATAATTCCTTACAATATCCTCGGTATGATCCGTGCATCCCGAGGCCACCACGACAATCTCTTTCAGGATTCCATGCTTGAAATCCTGCAATAAAGAGGCTTCCAGGAGCTTGCCGATGTTCCCTTCTTCGTTATAAGCCATTATCCCAACCGAAACTGAGTGCATTACTTCACCTGCTGAGAGTCATTCGATCCGACAAATTCTCTGTAATCTTTGAATAAATAAGATGAATGCTTGATGATTTCGATAATAGGCGCTCTGCATCTGAAGGTAAGCCAAAATGCCTCCCATATCACTCTGCGGGATATCTTGGAGTATCCTTGCGCTCTTTCTTTGAAAGTAATTGGAATCTCCATAACTTTGAAACCATTCTTGAAAGCCAAATATGTCATTTCTATCTGGAAAGCATATCCGTCTGACACGACGGAGCCAAGGTCAATCGTCTCTAGTACTTTCCTTCGGTAACATCTGTATCCGGCGGTAAAATCCCAGACGGGTTTCACGACAATGTACGAAACAAATATATTCGCCAGTTTGCTCATTAAAAGTCTTCGAAATCTCCACCCCTCCACCCTGACTCCATTCAAGTATCTGCTTCCAATGACCAGATCAGCCTTTTTGGCTGCTTCAAGAAAATGCTCCAGATATTTCACGTCATGGGAAAAATCTGCGTCCATTTCAAAAATTAGATCAGCTCCTCTGGTCAATGCTTCTTGAAATCCGCGCACGTAAGCCGTGCCAAGGCCAGCTTTCCCGGGGCGGTGGACCACGTGGATTCGAGGGTCTCTTTCACAAAGGCGCTCGGCAATGACCCCTGTGCCATCCGGTGAATTATCATCTACTACGATAATGTTGAAAGATGGGTGTAGTTGTAGGATTTGATTCACTAACTTTTCCAGATTTTGCGCTTCATTATATGTCGGCATCACAATGAATGTGTTCATTTATCAGGTTCCTTGCTGTTTCAAGTGGGTAAGTTCTTGAAGCTGGTCCGTGTCAGTGATAGAGCGTTGGTTCATGAGAGACACGGACCTTCTTCAATTAGCGTTAGGGTTGGCCCCACCGTGGAGGGTGGTGAGCTGTCAGTTCGATTCCGAGAAGCGACGTCTGGACATCGGACTGGACTTTCCCCGGGGAGGCGTTTTCCCTGTCCCTCCTGCGGGCAGGGGGACTGTCCGGTTCACGATACGGAGCCGAAGAGCTGGCGGCATCTGAACTTCTTTCAGCACGAAGCCCATCTGGTTGCCCGAGTGCCGCGGATCCGGTGTGCCCGATGCGGGGTTTTACAAGTGGCCCTGCCCTGGGCGCGACCGGGCAGCGGCTTTACCCTCTTGTTTGAGGCCTTCATCATGATCCTGGCCCAGGCCATGCCGGTCAAGCGGATCGCCGCGCTGCTCGGGGAGCATGACACCCGCCTGTGGCGCGTGCTGGAGCATTACGTCGACCGGGCCCGCGAGCAGGCCGATCACTCCGGGCTGCGGCAGCTCGGGGTGGATGAAACGGCCAGCAAGCGGGGGCACAACTACGTCAGCCTCTTCGTCGATCTGGAGCAGGCCCGGACAGTCTTCGTCACCGAAGGCAAGGATGCCTCGACCCTCGAGCGATTCAAGGCCGACTTGCTCGACCATGGCGGACGTGCCGAGGCCGTCGAGGAGATCTGCTGCGACATGTCGCCGGCCTTTATCTCGGGCGTGGAGTCGCACTTCCCGCAGGCCCGCCTGACCTTCGACAAGTTCCATGTGATGAAGCTCCTCAACACCGCCGTCGACAACGTGCGCCGCCAGGAACAGCGCGAGCGGCCCGAACTCAAGCATACCCGGTATCTTTGGCTCAAAAACCCCGAGCGTCTGTCGGCCCAACAACGTTCGACCCTGGAGACCCTTTGCCCCAGGTCGTTAAACCTCAAAACCGTCAAAGCCTACCGGATCCGGCTGGCCTTTCAGGAGCTCTGGGAGCAACCGCCTGCGCTGGCCGAACCCTTCCTGAAGAAATGGTACTTCTGGGCGACCCACAGCCGCCTGGAGCCCATCAAGCAGTGCGCGAAAACCATTAAAAAGCACTGGCAAGGGATCCTCAATTGGTTCCAGTCCCTCGTCAACAACGGCATCCTCGAAGGCATCAACAGCATGATCCAGGCCGCCAAAGCCAGGGCCCGAGGTTACCGCACCATTAAGAACTTCATCACGATGATCTATCTCATCAGCGGCAAACTGGACTTCAGGCCACCCACTTGAAACAGCGAGGAACCTATTGGTGTTCCAAGCTAGGGTGGCCCACACCACGTTGACCGTATCCCCGGCTTTCCCCTTGTAACGGCAGCAGTCCATCCGGTGGTCATGCTTGAGATGCCCGATGATCGGCTCGATTTTGACGCGCCGCTTCTGGGCTTTCCGGAACCAGCTCTGGCGGTGATCCGGATGCCGGGTCTTGCCCTTGCGGGGAATGGCCAGGCGCCGGATCTTGAGACGCTTTCGCATGCGCTCCTGCTTTTTGAGCGATTGCGAAAAACCCCGGTCAGATCCCAACTCCTGGGGACGTCTGCCCGTGTTGGCTTCCATGCCGGCCGTGACGTCATCAAGGGTCTTGAAGTCCGCTCGGTTTTCCTGATACTCCGCATGGGAGAGCACCAGGTTGTCCTCGTTGACCACCAGCGAGACCACAGAGCCGAACTCGCAGTCGATGTGGGCCTTGCCCTTGCGGATGGCCGCCACATCCGGTTCGTGCAAAGAGTAGATCCGGCGTCGCGGCTTCTCGCCTCGGAGCACCTGAGCCGTCTGCTCGGTGATCTTCTTTCCCAGGGAAACAAGGCGGTTGAGACTTCGGCCCGCATCCTTGCGCCCTCGGGCATAAAGCGTATTGACGACACCGGCGGCTTGGTGGAGGAGCCGGTTCACGATCTTCTGGAGCGCTTCGGTCGTCTCTTTGCGCTTCTCCGGGTTGCCCCGGCAGAGCCGCTTGATCCCGAAGAGCAGCCGCTTGGCCGTTCGCTTGTGGCTCCGAAAGGGCTTTCGGAGGGTCAGCTCCTCGCGGAGCCGCTCGATCCGATGAACGATCTTCTCCTTGATGCGGTGCAAAAGATCCGCGTCCGTAGGATAGGCGATGTTCTTGGGCTGCGAGGTGCTGTCCACGGTGACCCGCCTGGTCTTCACCAGGCCCATCTCGCTCCAGGCCTGCAGGAGCACCTGCTCGACCTTGAGCATCCCCTCGGCCCCGATGCGCTCCCGGAACCTCACCAGCGTGCTGGCCTCCAGGATCGCTTCCTTCTGCAGGGTCTCGAACCCGCAGAAGCATTGCCAGTAGGCGTTCTCGTGGAGCATCTCCACGGCCCGCTCATCCGAGCAGTTGTGGCGGTGCTTCAGCAGGTGGATGCCGACCATCAGCCGAATAGGCTTGCCCGTCCGCCCCAGGGGGCTGTAGTACATCGAAAGAGCATCGTGGAGCCCCTCCCAATCGATCAGGCGGGCGGCGCGCATCAGTTCATGCTCCGCGCGAAGATACTCCGACAGGGGAATCTCGAACATAAGCATCTGCCTTTCCGTTGTGGGCCTTGACATGACTGCGTTGTAGCAGATCGGCCGCCTCGGAACAAGCAACTTTCATCGGTTTTCAATGAGCAATTGCAGATTTTACGCTGGTTTCACGCCGAATTTATCAGGGCGGACTACTTACAAAATCGTTCTCCATCGACAACGGATCGATATTGGCGTGCAGATTCTATGCGCTCGCCCCCGGATTGCCCTTCTTGCCATTGTCGACGATCACCGATGCACGCTCCAAAAGAGGCTTCCTGCACTCTAAAATCTAGTGCGGGAGGACCTGATATCTCCCTGCAAGCCCAATGATCGTCTACTCGTCATTCGGGGCCTCCATAGCCGCCTTGGCCTTGTAGGCTGGTACACGTTTCCTCTTGAGCCTCTTTTACATCTGGCGCTCCTCCTCAAATCATTTTAGTGCAGTATCCCCACTTATGCCCCTGTCCAGATTTGCCAGACCTACTCCATTCACCAAGGAGTCGGCATCTAAGACATGTGGATGGCCCCATCCGAGACAGCCATGGCGGCCTCCATGATGGCCTCGGCAAGCGTTGGATGCGGGTGGATCGCACGGGAAAAATCTGCCGCGGTCATCCTCCTCCGGATGCCGAGAACCGCCTCGGCGATGAGGTCCGTGGCGTGGGGCCCGACGATGTGCACGCCCAGCACCTCCCCCGCGGCGGCATCCGAGACGATCTTCACGAGCCCTTCCGTCTCGTCGAGAATCACCGCCTTGCCGTTGGCCCGGAAGGGGAAGCGGCCGATGCGGACCTCGCCCCGCTCCCGGGCGGCCTCCTCCGTGAGCCCCACCGAGGCTGCCTCGGGGTTCGTGTAGATGCAACTCGGTACGGCCTTGTCGTTCAAGGCTTCCCGGCGCCCCAGGATGTTCCGTACGGCGCACTCGCCCTGCGCCGAGGCGAGGTGC
>Ga0209407_1001278_pt1 | contig 26912 bp, 25 predicted proteins | sample AD_JPNHG3_MetaG_FD_184410 | JGI IMG/M metagenome (GOLD analysis project Ga0209407, IMG submission 184410) | Active sludge microbial communities of municipal wastewater-treating anaerobic digesters from Japan - AD_JPNHG3_MetaG (SPAdes) (version 2) | ecosystem: Engineered > Bioreactor > Anaerobic... | reverse complement strand
CACGGAAGGAACGTCCTCATCCGACAGGAAGCGGCTGAACAGGGACCCGATGACGGACTCGCGGTCCGACCCCAGCAGTCTCTCGGCCCCCCGGGGGATATCGACCAGGCGGCCCTGGATGTCGAAGCGGTACTCCGCGGTATCCCTTCGGTCGCCGCACGGGCCCCTGCGCCCTGCACGACCCGCCTGCCGCGGTTCGTGGGCATCCCCCCCGATCCGGAACAGGGAAAGGGCATAACGCCGCCACAACCCGAACAGCAGTGCCAGAATAAGGCCCAGGGCCGTGATCGAGGGGCTGTCCTCATTGTCCAGGATCGCGGACTCGCTCCAGGCCTCGATCCGGTCGAGAGCATCCAGAATGGGCAAAGCGAGGAAATTGAGCAGAAGCATGGTACCTCCCGGATGAACGGCCTGTCCTGCGCCCCCGGTTCACCTCAGTTTTTCCAGAGGCTTGCCCTCGAAGTAACGTTTCACGGAGTTGAGGATCGCGAACTCCAGGTCCCCCTTCGATTTTCCCCCGTCGTTCTGGAAATATCGGCGCATGGTATCAACGATATTGGACTCCATGTCGGCCTGCCTGCCCGGCCTGATCTCCCTCTGTCCGCCGGTTGCCGCCAGCACTTTCATCTCTTGGCTCCTTCCATCCAGAACCCGCGCGGCTTACGTCTCACGGGGCTGCTTCGTTGATCGAACCGGCCGACCCGCGCCGTGGGCCGAGCCGGAACCACGAACAGATCGGAATGCGGAATGATTTTTTGAATCCCGCATTCTAGTTAGCAAGTGCGATGCCACGAAACCGCGGGGGTGAAAAGATTGTCAAGTGAGCGTGGGAAAAGATCAAATCGCCGGGGGCGGTCAGCCGGCGGGCGGGAAGCCGGGTATCAAAACATACCATTTTGCGGAAAGCGGGGGGTCAGCAGCCTCCCCGCTCCTCCATAAACCGTTGAAATCAAAAGTGGTATTTCGAAGTGACCTTTATGTCCTCTCTCGTGACCTAAAGGTCGCCCAGGAGCATTTTCCACCGGGGGTTCCGGCGCATCTCCACGAGCTTTCTCTGGAGCTGCCTGACCGTGATCCCCAGGATCTGGGCCGCCTGCTTGCGGTCGCCCCGGGTGTGATGGAGCACGTACAGGACGTGGGTCTCGTAGTTTTCCTTGAGACTGCAGAGGCTGCGGGCATACAGGGGCGGGGCGGCGATCTCCTCCCCCAGGTGCCGCGGCATGACGGTGGCCGTGTCGGCCAGCAGGACCGCGTTCTCGACGACCTGCGACAGTTCCCGCACGTTGCCGGGGTAATCGCGGCGCATCAGGATGTCCATCGCCTCGGGGCTGAACCCGTGCAGCTGCTTGGCGTGTTTCTCGGCCGCCAGCTTGAGGAAATGGTGTGCCAGCACGGGGATGTCATCCTTGCGCTCCCTCAGCGGCGGAAGGTGGATCTGGGCCGAGCGCAGGCGGTACATGAGATCGAGCCTGAACTTCCCTTCCTGGCAGGCCTTGTCGAGATCCTTGTTGGTCGCCGAGATGATCCTCACGTCGACCCGGATGGGCTTCGTCTCGCCCAAGCGCGTGAAAGTCTTCTCCTCCAGCACGCGCAGGAGCTTCGACTGCATCTGCTGCGGGAATTCCCCGATCTCGTCGAGGAAGAGCGTGCCCCCGTCGGCCTGCTCGAAGAATCCCTCGTAATCCCTCAGGGCCCCCGTGAAGGCCCCCTTGATGTGCCCGAAAAACTGGCTTTCGAAAAGCGTCTCCGGGATGGAGGAGATGTTGACGGCCACGAAGGGCCCCGACGGAGAGGGACCCTCGAGGTGGATTCCCCGCGCCAGGAGCTCCTTGCCCGTCCCCGACTCCCCCGTGATCAGGATGGGGTTTCCCCCCTTGGCCATGATCTGGGCGTAGGAGAGCAGCGCCCGGATCTGCGGCGATGCGGTCACAATCGCCGCGAAGCCGTCGGGCTGGCGGGCATCGCGGGCCTGCCGGGCGAGGTTCATCCCCGCCAGGAGCCCCTTGCGCTCGTAGGCCCGCTCGAGGACCCTCATGAGGTGCTCGTTGTCCACGGGCTTGACGAGATAATCGTACGCGCCGAGGCGGATCGCCTTCACGGCCTGCGCAACGACATCGACGGCCGTGATGATGATGAACTCCGTGCCGGGCTTGAAGGGCTTGGCGGCCTCGAGTACCTGGATGCCGTCGACCTCCGGCATGAGGAGGTCCAGCAGCACGAGATCGTAATCGCCCTCCTTGATCCGCCGGATGGCCTCCTTGCCGCTGTCGCAGGTCTCCACGTCCCTGATGCCCTGCCAGCGCAGTAGCCTCTTCATGGACGACAGGGTCACGGCCTCGTCGTCGACGACCAGGATCTTCATACCGCACCCGTCCGTTTCGTTTCCTTCGTTCTTTTCGTTTCTCCGTCTTTCAGGCCACCCGGGGCGAGGGGAGAGGGAACAGACCGTTTTCCCCTCCGCGCTCTGCCCTAGAATCTCTGACGCGTCAGCCCGTCGAGGGCCTCCTTGAGTTTCCCGATGTCGGGCGGGCCCTCAAGGTGAATGTCGGGCCTCTCGCCGCCAGGCCCCATGAAGTCCTTCTCTTCGCCTCCCCACGCGATCGTGGTGATGAGAGGGTGCCTTTCGCGCAGGACCTGTAAATACGACGCCGGATCGCCTCCCGTCGCGGGGTGGAACAGCAGGACGACGTCCACCTCCGGGTGCTGTTCCAGGTATTCCGTCAGGCGGTCCGCCGACAGCCCGCCTCGACCGGAACCATCGGGGAATTCTTCGTCGATGCCGCTGATCTGCATCTGGAGTTCCTCCACCTTCCCGGCATCGCTCCCGAGGGGCAGGATGAGCGGCCGCAGGCTCAGCGGGGCGCCCTGCCTGAGGGGCAGAAACACGGTGAAGCGGCTCCCGATGCCCGGGCGGGAAAGGACGCCGATCACCCCCTGGTGCTCCCGGATGAGGCCGTAGGAGACGGAGAGGCCCAGGCCGGTGCCGCCCGTGTCCCGGCGCGTCGTGAAAAAGGGCTCGAAGAGCCGGTCGAGGACGGACCGCGTCATGCCGTGGCCGTTGTCCTCGACGGACACGATCACGGCCCCGAGCCGCCGGATGTGGCGCGTCGCAATGCGGATACGCCCCTTTTCCTTGTCCGGGACCGACTGATGCGCGTTCACGAGCAGGTTGGCCAGCACCTGCTCGAGTTTCTGGAAGTGGCCGTGGACCTGCGGCAGGCCTGCGCCCAGGTCCAGGTCCAGCTTGGAGACGGAGCGCCGGATCTGCCCGCCCACGATCATGAGCGTGTTTTCCACCACGTCGTTCACCGAAAGGGGCCTCGCCCGGGACCCCTCGTCGATGCGGGCGAAATCCTTCAGGTTCGACACGACCCGGTTGATCCGGTCCGAGCCGATCCGGAAGGCATGGATGATCTCGGCCATGTCGTTGCGCAGCTCCTCGTAACGCACGCCGCGACTGCCCCACCCGGGGTTGGCGGCGGCATGCTCGGCCAGGACCGGCTCGCAGAGCTTCCAGATCTCCTCCAGGAGCGGGATGTTGTAGGCGATGAAGCTGTTGGGGTTGTTGATCTCGTGGACGACCCCCGCCACGATCTCCCCCAGGGAGGCCAGCTTGTGCGCCTGGATCACCTGCTGCAGGCGGGTGTTGGACTCCTGGAGAATCCGCTTTTCCTCCGTCACGTCCTGCCACATCCCCACGATGTGGCCCACCGAGCCCCCGGGTCCGCGGACGAGGCGGCAGAACTCGGAGAACCATCGGTATGACCCGTCGGCGGTTCGGAACCGGAACTCGCATCGGCACATCCCCTTCGCGCCGATGGCCCGGTGGCAGACACGCACGGCGTGCCGGTCGTCGGGGTGGACATGCTCCAGGAAGAAGCCCGCATCCGCCAGAAACTCCCCGGGCCGGAAGCCCGTGAGCTCCTCCACGGTCCCGCTGATGTAGGTGATCTCCTCCGCCGTCCCGCCCGAGGAGGTGAAGGTCACGATCGGCAGCGACTCCAGGACGACGGAGAGCCGCTCGGAGGTCTGCATCAGCCTCGTCTCCGCGTGCTTCCGCGACAGGGCCGCGCTCAGCGTGCTGGCCACGACGCTCAGGGCCTCGATCTCCACGTCGGTCCACTGCCTCTCCTCGGCGCAGTCATCGAACCCGATGAATCCCCACCACCGGTCGCCCAGATACAACGGCACGACGGCGAGGGAAAGGATATCCTGGGATTCCAGAAGCCCGCGCTCGCTTTCGGGGAATTCCCGGACGGGGCCGAAGAGGTGGCCGCCCCGCCGCATCGTTTCGACCCAGCGTCCGAAGCCCTCCCTCTCCATGGCAAAATCCTGGAGCGCAGGATTGCCGATCTGGGGGGCAATGCCGTCCGCAACCCACTCGTAGCGCTGGCTCGTGAGAAGAACCCCCTCTTCCGACATCCGGTTCTCGAAGAGGTAGACGCGGCTCGCGCCGGTGACCGTACCCAGCCGGGCCAGGACCTCCCGGATGTCCGACTCCCAGGAAGGCGACTTCAGGAACCGCTCGGCCGCGAAGCTGGCGACCTCGAGGATGGCGTCTCGGTAGCGCAGCTCCTCCTCGGCGCGCTTTCGCTCCGTGATGTCCCGGATGGATTCGATGGCGCCGACGAGATTTCCCTGCGAGTCGTAGAGCGGCGCCGCCGTGCCGGAAAGATAGATCCTCTGCTTGCCGCGCACGGTGATGTAGCTTTCGCCGAACAGCATCTCCCCGCGCCGCAGCACTTTCGCGTAACGGGCCTCGATTGCCTCGTCGGGCGCATGGACCTGGTCGATGAGCAGCGGCCTTCGCTCCCCGTAGAACGGCAGGGCGTATTCGTAATTCCCCTTGCCGAGCATGTCCTTCGCCGCGACCCCCGTCATCTGCTCCATGGAGCGGTTCCAGGCGATGACCCGGCCGTCGCGGTCGATGACGAAGGTCGGGTCCGGCAGAAAGGCGATGATGTCCGAGAGACGCCGCTCGGAATCCCGCAGGGCCGTTTCGGCCCGGGTGCGGTCCTCGATCTCCGACAGGAGGGCCTGGTTGGCCGCCATCAGTTCCGAGGTGCGCTCCATCACCCGCTGCTCGAGCTCGTCCTGGTAGCGCTGCAGGGCCTCTTCGTTGCGCTTCCGGTCCGTGATGTCCAGGGCCGTGAAGACGACCCCTGCGGAGAGGTTCCGGGGGTCTATGGCCCTCGAGCTCAGCAGGATATCCAGCATCCTGCCGTCCCTGCGCCGCCACCGGGTCTCGATCACGCCCGTGCCGCCCTTCCGGATCTCGACGTACTTCTCGCGGCCGACACGCTCGAACTCCTCGTCGCTGTCGTAGAGGATGCGGGCGCTCTTCTCGGCCAGTTCCTCCGCGGGGTAGCCCAGCATGGCCGCCACCTGGTCGTTGGTCCAGCCGAGCACCCGGTCGTAGACGAGGCCGATCCCGATCGGGGCGGCCTGGAAGATGCTTCTCAGGAGCGCCTCGCTCTGCTTCAGGGCCTCTTCCGAGCGCCTCCGGTCGGTGATGTCCTGCGCGTAGAGGACCAGCCGGCCGACCCGGCCCCGGGAATCGAAGATGGGGTAGATGCTGTGTTCCAGCCAGCGGCCTTCCCGCTCGTCGGTGAAGCGGATCGGATGCCCGTAGCGGATCACCTCCGCGAGGCGCTCCCTGCGGTGATCCTCCAGGTCCTTGTCCAGATACCGGTAGACGGACGTCCCGATCGCGGCGTCCGGCGTCGTGCCGAGCCTCCGGGCGAAGGTCTCGTTTGCCGCCAGCACGAGCCCTTCCGTGTCGATGAGGGCGAAGGACTCCGTCACGGCATTGAGCATGGCCCCTGCCGTCTCGAGGCTGTCGCGGAGGGCCTCATCGGCCCGCCTGCGTTCCGTCACATCGCGGATGATGGAATAGAGGAGCTTTCTGCCCCCGAGGAGGATCGGGCCGCTGGCGACCTCGACCTCACGAATCTCGCCGTCGGCGAGCCGGTGCCGGAACCGGAAATGCCGCTTCTTCCGCCCGGCGGCAAGCTGCATCTCCCCGTTGAGCGGCCCTTCGTCGAGCAGGTTGATCTCGCCGATCCGCATGGCCTTGAGCTTTCGGGCCGTGTAGCCGTAGAATTGCACGGCGGCCCGGTTGGCGTCCACGATCCTGCCGTCCCGGGGATCGATGATCAGCATGACGGTGTGGCTGTCCCGAAAGAGGCTCGCATACACCTCGTCGCCGTTGCGCGGGGACGCGGGCCGCCCGGGACCGCGCTTCGCACCCGCCGGCCCGCTGACGCGTTGTCGCGGCTTCGCGCCGGGGATCGCACCGGCAGCCTTCCTTCTTCCGGCTGACGGCTTGTGGGGTCGCTTTGCAGGCATCGCAAGCCTCTTGGGTCTACAGCACGATGACGACTTCAACGCCGGCGGCTGACGGGCAGTCCGCGGGATCCCGATGCGGGGCGGCCTCGAAGGGCGCGGTCGAACAGGCAAACCGCCGCCGCAATGGTTCCTTCTATCGGATGGGTTCCGGGAATGTCAAGAATTAGTAGAGCACCGCTATCCGCGCCGTTTCACCGACGCAGGCGTTCTTGACGCGCGCCGGTCCCCGTGTTATCGTGAAATCACTTCACCAGGAGGGAACCCCATGGCACGCATCCCTCTCCAGATCACCTCCCGCAACTGCGAGATCCCCGGCGACATCGAGCGGCTCATCCTGAAAAAATCGGAGAAACTCGACAAGTTCCATCGCGACATGATGAGCTGCCGGGTGCTGATCGAGGTCCCGCACCGCAACCGCAACTCCGGCACGGTCTACAACGCCAGGATCGACCTGGCCATGCCCGGCAAGGACATCGTCATCCGGCGCGAGGCCCACGAGGACCTCCACCGGGCGATCCACCTCGCCTTCGAAGCGGCCCTGCGGAGGCTCCAGGCCCACGCGCGCAGGAGACGGGGGGAGGTCAAGCGCCACGAGGAGCCGCCTCGCGGGCGGGTGGCGTCGCTCTACCGGGAGGCGGGCTACGGCTTCATCGCCGCTGCGGACGGAAGAAGCGTCTACTTCCACCGCAACAGCGTCCGAGACGAACAGTTCGAGGACATGCAGGTGGGAACGGCCGTGGTGTTCGTCGAGGAGCAGGGCCTGCGGGGCCCGCAGGCGAGCAGCGTCAGGCTGCGTTAGGAGCGGGGATCGAGGTTGAAGGCTCGAGGATTTCTTTTGTCCCTCGGTCCGCGGACCCCGACCCTTTATTTGAGGTCCCTCGCATACTCCGCGATGTTCTCGCAGTGATCGGACATGCGCTCGAGACGGATGAGCATCTCGATGTAGATGGGCCCGGCCTCGGGCTGGCAGATACAGGACAGGTAGCGCTCCTGGTGCCGCCTGCGGGCCTCCCGCACGAGACGGTCGATGCGGTCCTCCCGGGCGAAGATCCTCGTGATCAGCTCGGTGTCGGCCCCGTCGAGCAGGGAGACGGCATCCGCCATGTTGCGGTTGATCAGCTCGGCGATCTCCTCGACCTCCGCGAAGGCCCACCGCGTGAATTCGATGTTGCCCCGGTGGCGCTCCCGGGCCAGATCCACGACGTAGACCGCGTGGTTGCCGATCCGCTCGATGTCGTCGGAAATCCCGGAATAGGCAAAGAGCTTCCGGGACAGATCCGCGCTCAGCCCGCCCCTGGAGATCTTCATCAGGTATCGGTTCAATTCCCGTCTCAGGTTGTCCACGACCAGCTCGATATAGCGGATGTCGCGCGCCCGGCCCTCGCTGAAATGGGGGATGAGGTTCATGCTCTCCGCGCACATCCGCTGGACGAGGTACATCTGGCGGCGCAGCTCCTTGCGGACCTGCTCGAGGGCCGAAGCCGGGTCCTGGAGGGAGCGGTCGTCGAGATACTCGGGCCAGATGGGCAGCGTCTCGACCCTGCCGGGGATGATCTTCTCTACGAGATAGGAGAAGGGCTGCAGGAAGAAAAAGAAGAACGCCACGATGAACACGTTGAACAGCAGGTGCCCGTATGCGATCTGCTGGGCCACGTCGGGGGAGAGAACCGCCACGATCCGCATGAACAGCGGGAAGGCGAGCAAGCAGAACACGGCGCCGAAGAGCTTGAAGAGGAAGTGGGCCAGGGCGGTGCGCTTGCCGTTGACGTTGGCCACGAGGCTGGCCAGCAGGGCCGTGATCGCCGTGCCGATGTTGGCGCCGAAGACGATCGGCAGGGCGTGGTACAGGGTGATCACACCGTTTTGCGCCAGGATGACGAGGATCGTGATCGGGATGGCCGAGGAGTGGATGATCGAGGCCGCGACGATGCCCATCGCCAGGCCCAGCAGGGGGTTGTCCGCCCATCGGAACACCTCGCGCAGGGCCACGCTGTCCTTGAAGGGCGCCGTGGCGATGGAGACGAGCTCGAGGCCGAAGAAGATGAGACCGAAATAGAAGACCCCCTCGCCGATCTTCTTCCAGCGCTGCTGCCCGAAGAACCAGAGCATGCCCCCGCAGAACACGATCAGGGGCGAGATCTCGGTGACCTTCCAGACGACGAGCTGGACGGTGACGGTGGTGCCCACGTCGGCCCCGAGGATGATCGCCAGGGACCGGTAGAAGCTCATGAGGCCGGCGCTCACCATGCCGACGACGAGCACGGAGGTGGCCGTGCTGCTCTGGAAGAGAACCGTCGTGACGATGCCCGTGACCAGGCCGTACAGGGGCCTCTCGACGGCGAGCCGGAAATATTGGCGGATCCGGACGTTGCTGAGGTATCTCTGGACCTCTTCGCTCAGGCGCATCATCCCGAAGAGAAAGAGGGTGATGCCCGCCGCGAAGAGCAGGGTTTCACGGACCCACGTCATGGTCTTCCGTCCCTCCCGCGGCCCCAGCCGGCCCGCACCTTCCACTGCCCGTCTTCCCGGACGAGCAGAATGGTCTCCCGGAGCGTCCGCTTCGGGATGCCCCGGCTCTGGTACTTCTGCTCGAAGGCCCCCACGTTGCGGCGCACGAAGGACACGTTCTCGAGGGCGCCGGCGGGCCACGAGGCCGTCTCCATGGCGTCGGATACCTCTCCGACGACGGCGCGGAAATCGGGGATCCGAACCTCCACGGTCGCGCGGGCGCTGTTCTCATCGACCCGGATGACGTCCAGGACGTCGTGGCCGACGAGACGATGCAGGTTCCGGGCAAGGAAGGTCCCCGAGTCCTTCCTCTCCTCGAGATAGGCCTCGAGGCTCTTCGTCTCCCGGTCTTCGGCGCTGAGGCACTGCCAGGCCTCCTCGTAGCGTCCCTCCAGGTAGGCGGACACATACCGGGACAGCGCCTCCTCGGGCCGGGAGTCGGCGCTGCCCTGCACACAGGCCGCCGCAGCGGCGCACAGCATCCCCAGCAGAACGAATTGGCGAAGGTTCCGGCGCACACAAATCTCCATCAATTTCGGGAGTTGCAAAAAGCGCGCCCCGAGCGCGCCTGTAGGGTCCGGAAAGGCACAAAAGACAGGTAAATCTTCGACCCTCAGCCGTCGACCCCTTTTCAGGAGACCTCGATCTTCGCGTCCACGGCGAGGCAGCCCTGCCCCTTACCGTAGAGGATGAGGGGATTGATGTCAATGTCGGCGATCTCGGGGTGATCGGCCAGGAGCTTCGAGACGCCCGCGATGCAGCGCCCCAGGGCCTTCACGTCGAGGGGCCCCCTGCCCCTGAACCCGTTGAGAACGCCTGACGCCCGGATGTCCCGCACCATGGACTCGGCGTCCTTCGCCGTCAGCGGCGCGACCCGCATGGCCGTGTCCTTGAGCAGCTCGACGAAGATGCCGCCGAGGCCGAAGAGGACCACGTGGCCGAACTCGCTGTCCCTGCGGGCCCCGATGATGACCTCGGTGCCCTCCGGGGCCATCTTCTGGATGAGGCAGCGACCGGCCTTCATGGCCTTGAAGGCCTTCCGGAGCTCCGCCTCGGACCGGATGCCCAGGGTCACTCCGCCCCTCTCCGTCTTGTGCAGCACGCCGGGATCGGCCGTCTTGAGGGCCACGGGGTACCGCAGGCGACGCGCCGCCCTGGCGGCCTCGTCGGCGGTGAGGACCACGGCGGCATCCGCGTGCGGAACGCCGTAGGAGCCCAGGAGGGCAAAGGCCTCGTCGGGACCCATGAACCCCTTCGCCAGGGCGGCCTTCCTGCGGGTGCGCCTTGCCGCCTTCGGCGCCTGCGCCTTCCCGGCGGAATGGAACCGGTGATGCCACAGCGACCGCGAGAGGGCCTTCATGGCCATGTCCACGTCCTCGAAGAGGAAGGCGCCCGCTTCCTCCCTCACGGAGAACCAGGTGTGCTTGTCGGGGATGATGCAGGGGATGACGGGCTTGCCGTACCGATGGGACAGCGTCAGCGAGGCCTCGAGCAGGCGTTTCGACGGCGCGACCTCGAGGCTCGCCACGTAGGCGTGGCTGAAGACGACCCCGTCGACGCCGTCCTCGGCAAGGGCCTTCTCCACGATGCCCGCGTAGGCGTCGATGTTGAAGATGTCGCCCATGTCCAGAGGGTTCGACATGCGGATCACCCCGGCCCGGATGTGCTGCCGCACATGGCTGTAGAAATCGTCGGAGAGCGCTGCGAGCTGGAAGCCGTAGCGGTGCACCGCGTCGGCCAGCAGAACGGCCTGTCCGCCCGAGCGGCCGAGCACGGCCAGCCGCGGCCCCCGGATGACGGGCAGCGAGAAGACCTTGAAACACGCCATCATCTCGGAGAGGTTCTGGACCCGGTGAATCCCCGCCTGGCGGAAGGCCGCCGTGACGACCTCGTCGTCCCCGGCGAGGGCCGCCGTGTGGAAGCGCGCCGCGTGATGGCTCACGGGGTTCGTGTTGGCCTTGAGGACAACGAGGGGCTTTTCTGTCGATCGTGCCAGCTGCATCAGCCTGCCGCCGTCGGCCACGTTCTCCAGGTAGAAGCCGATGACCCGCGTGTCGGGGTCGGCCAGCAGGAATTCGAGGAAGTCGTTCTCGTTGACGTCGATCTTGTTGCCCATGCTGATGAGCTTGCTCGCGCCGAGGTTTTCGTAGGACAGCAGCCGCATGCAGTCCAGGGCGATGCCGCCGCTCTGGGCCACGATCGAGATGTTGCCCTTTTTCACCTCCCGGTCCTCCAGGGGGACGAAGGGCAGGACGAGACCGTTTTCCAGGTTCACGATGCTGATGCAGTTGGGCCCCACGACGCGCATCCCCCAGCGCCGCGCAATGTCCAGCACCTCGCGCTCGAGGTCGCGGCCCTGGTCCGCGAACTCGCTGAACCCGCCCGACTCGATGATGGCGCGGCGGATGCCCTTGCGCCCGCAGGCCTCGAGGGCCTCCGGCACGTGCCGGGCCGGAAGGAGAAAGACGGCCAGATCGGGCACCCCGGGCAGCTCCTCGACGGCCGGGCGGATCGGCACGCCGCCGACATCCCCGCCGCCCTTGCCCACGGCGTGGATTTCCCCCTTGAAGCCGAACCGCTGGAGATTCAGGACGATGTTTCTCCCCAGGTTGGTGGGCGCGGCAGAAACCCCGAGCACGACGACACCGGCCGGATAAAAAATCTTCTCCATCGACCTCCTCCTGAACGAACACGAACTCGAAGTGGAGCGTGACCTGCCCGTTTCTCTGCGGGCAGTCACTCTCGGGACATCGGGGCCCGGGTATCGCGAAGCAAGCAGACGCCGCGCATCACGAGACCCCGCCCCGCATCTCTACTCTCCGATCATTTTGACCAGCACGCGCTTCTTTCGCCTGCCGTCGAATTCCCCGTAAAAGATCTGCTCCCAGGGGCCGAAATCCAGACGTCCCCCCGTCACGGCCACGACCACCTCCCGGCCCATGACCTGGCGCTTCAGGTGGGCGTCGCCGTTGTCCTCGCCCGTCCGGTTATGCCGGTAGCGCGAGACCGGTTCATGCGGGGCCAGCTTCTCCAGCCACTCCTCGTAATCCCTGTGCAGCCCCGGCTCGTCGTCGTTGATGAACACCGAGGCCGTGATGTGCATGGCGTTGACGAGGACGAGCCCCTCCCGGATGCCGCTCTCGGCAAGGCAGGACTCGACCTGGGGCGTGATGTTCACGAAGGCCGTCCGGGCCGGCACGTTGAACCACAGCTCCTTGCGGTAGGATTTCATGGCTGCTCCCCCCGTTCTGCACTCAAACGGGTCCTTTTCTACACCCAACGACAGGTATTGAAAAGGTTTTTTTTCGGAAGGGGTCGACGGGCCCCGAGGAGACGATCCGCCGAGCCGTTTTTGAGGGATTCCGGAGAGTCGGGGGGGAAAAAGCGGGTGCGGGCGGGCAAGCGGGAATCTGCAAAGATGCAGGGCCGAGGGGGGGGAAGGGATGCGGGCAAAGAGGGGGCTCCGGCTCCGGACCCTCTCCTTTCGCCTCTACCCTAGCCCTCTGCGCTGGTCCCTTCTATGCGTACTGCCTGAGGTAGTTCCGGATGTATTTGCTCACCTGTTCCTTCGTCTGGAAGATCCCGAAGTGGCCTTCGCAGAGGATGTCGGCGTCGAGCGCGAGCAGCTTCTCCATGGACTTGCGCCACCGGCTCACGTCGGACCCGAAGCTGGGCAGGAACGGACCGTGGATGTCCTGGCCGAAGAGCACCCGCTTGCCGCCGCGGTCAAGACAGAGGGACAGGGAGCCCGGCGTGTGACCGGGCGTGTGCAGCGCGTGCAGCTCCTCGCCGCCGTAATGCAGGACCTCGTGATCGCCCCGGATGCGGATGTCGATCGGGGTGGGGGGGAACTCCGTCTCGTACCAGTTGGCGGCGGTCATGACCGGGTCGCCTTCCTCGATGGCGCGGGCGTCCAGCTCGTGGGCGGCCAGCCTGCAGCCGAAGGCCTCGCGGAAGTAGGGTGCCGCCCCGATGTGATCGATGTGGCAGTGCGTGAGGATCAGCGTGGAGATCTTCGCCGGGTCGAGGCCCGCCGCCTCGATGTTTCGCACCAGCGTGCGGGCGCTTCGGCCGGCGCCCGCGTCGATCATGACGAGTTCGCCGGAGAAGTCGATGACGAAGACCGTGGCGTCCTCGGACAGGGAAATGTTCGGCCCGCCCACCAGCCAGACACCTTCGACGATCCGCTCCGGCTTGCCCATCCTCTTTCCTCCATTTCGCGATCCCAACTCTGCCAGACGCTATGGCCGCAGGAAACAGGTTACAGGCGGCAAGAAGAGCCTTTAGCCTGTTTTCAACGACCCGATCAGCTCGTTCACATCCCCGATGCCGTGCCGGACGAGGTAGGCCTCGATGCCCTCGACGATGTCCATGGTGGCCCGCGGGTTCACGAAGTTGGCCGTCCCCACCTGGACGGCCCCGGCCCCGGCGATGAGAAACTCCAGGGCATCGTCGGTCTCCATGATCCCCCCGATCCCGATGACGGGGATGGAGACGGCTCTCGCGGTGTTCCAGACCATGCGGAGAGCCACGGGCTTGACGACGGGGCCCGAGAGGCCTCCGGTGACGTTCCGAAGGTGCGGGATTCGTTTCTCGACATCGACGGACATGCCCAGGAGCGTGTTGATGAGCGACAGCGCATCGGCCCCCGCGTCCTCGCAGGCGCGGGCGATCTCCGTGATGTCGGACACGTTGGGCGAGAGCTTCACGATGACGGGAAGATCCGTGGCCGACCGGACGACCCGCGTGACCTCCCCGGACACCCCGGGGTCGCACCCGAAGACGTGGCCGCCCCTCTGCACGTTGGGGCAGGAGATGTTGACCTCCAGGGCGTGGATCCCGGGCACTCCGGTCAATTCGGCGGCCACCCTGCCGTACTCGTCCACCGTCTCGCCGAAGATGTTCACGATCACCTTCGTGTCGAATTGCCGCAGCCAGGGCAGCTTGTCGGCGATGAAGGCCTTGACGCCGACGTTCTGAAGCCCGATGGCATTGAGCATCCCGCCGGTCGTCTCCATGATCCGCGGCGGAGGGTTCCCCCTGCGGGGCTCCAGCGAGATGCCCTTGACCACCACCGCCCCGAGACGGTTCAGATCGACGTAGGGGGAATACTCCTCGCCGTACCCGAAGGTCCCCGATGCGGTCATGACGGGGTTCTTCAGGACCAGGGTGCCGATCTTAACTTCAGTGCGGGGCTTCAACAACGCAATCCTCTTCTTTTCTTCCTTCTTCCCTGCATACATTCCCAGGCTACAGGATACAGGCTGCAGGCAAAAACCCAGGCGGGCATTTACTGCCTCTAGCCTCTAGCCTTCAGCCTTGAGCCTGTGGCCTTGATCCCGACGCCACCGGCGTCATCGCCACACGATCTCCCTGAGATCGAACACCGGGCCGTCCGAGCAGACCTGGCGGTATTCCACGCCCGCGGGGGTCCGCACCTCGACGGTGCACCCCAGGCAGGCCCCCATGCCGCAGGCCATGCGTTCCTCCATGAGCACCTGGCACGAGACGGGGTGATCGGCGACGATCTCGCTCATGCGCTTGAGCATCGGCGCGGGGCCGCACACGAAGACCCCCGTGCGCGCCGGATCGAAAGAACCCAGCTCCTTCCGGAAAAGGTCCGTCACGGGCCCCCGGTAGCCGGCGCTTCCGTCGTCCGTGCTCAGCCGCACCTCGGCGTTGCAGGCCTTCACGCGGTCCACGCCCAGCAAGGTTGCCGAATCGCGTGCCCCGAGGTAGACCACCACCCGCACCCCCGTCGATCGGCAGCTCAACTGTTCGGCAAGAAACACGAGGGGCGCAATCCCGATCCCCCCCGCCACGAGGACGGCCGTGTCCATGCCGGGGAAGACTTCGAACCGGTTCCCGAGCGGGCCCAGGACCTCGACGCGATCGCCCGCGCAGAGCGTCGCGATGACTTTCGTCCCTTTGCCCGTTGCGCGGTAAAGGATCTCGATCCGGGCCCCGTCAGCCTGATCGGCGAGGCTGTAGATCCCGAGCGGCCGGCCGAGGAAGGGAGCCCCCCGGCCCGCCGGGCGAAGCATGACGAACTGCCCCGGCAGGGCACCCCGGAACACGCGGCTCACGGCCAGCGCCATGAGGTAATGGCCGGGGGCCACCTCGTCGTTGGACAGAATCGTCGCCGTCATGTCTTCCCTGGTAAACATCGGCTATCCCGTCGGTCGATCCGGTCGGACCGGGGAGTCGTGAGCTGTGAATCGTGAGTCCTGCGTGGTGCGTTTGCAGCGCTCCCGCTCAGAGCTCCAATCCCATGATCACGGCGTCCTCGTTGTTGTCGGAGTAGTAGCGGGGCCGGATGCCCCGGGACTCGAAACCGAGCTTCCGATAAAGCCCCTTGGCCGCCTCGTTGGAACGCCGGACCTCGAGGACGCAGGTCTGCATCCGGCACTCGCGGGCCAGGCCCAGCGCCTCCTCGACGAGACGGGCGGCGATCCCCCGCCGGCGCTGATCCCTTCTGACCGCGATGTTCGTGATGTGCACCTCGTCCGCGACGAACCAGCAGATGAGGTAGCCGGCCAGCCGCCTTTCCCCGGCCTCGGGGCACCATGCCGCCAGGCAGCGGGCAAGCGGAAAGTGCAGGTCCTGCCTGAACATGCCGATCGACCACGGGACGGAAAAGGAGGTCCGCTCGATCTGCATGACCTCTTCGAGATCGCGTTCCCTCAGCGGCCCGATCTCGAGGCCCCCTGTCTTGTCGATGTCGACTGCCATTCTTCGAGCGCCGTGCCCCACGTGACCGGCGCCAGGCCCCGGCGCCGTCCCTTGCGGACCCGGGGGCATACCTGCCGCCCGTCAAATCATGCGGACTCATCTTCCCTGTCGGTGTTTAAAGGAATTCCGAGGCAAGCGCAAGCAGTAAAAACACGCCGCAAAAGACGGGAACGGCGCCCCGGAGCTTGACCGTGTGGAGCGCGACCCCGATCCCGATCAGCGGCAGCAGGAGATAGGCTAGCGCCAGGACCTGCAGAATCGCGGGCGGCAGGAGGGGGTAAAGGGCCTTCAGGAGCGGGACGCCGCAGAGCATCGCCGCGCCGAGGCAGAGCAGGGATGCCGCGAAATAGCCTGCCAGGGCCGCGAGATGACGGCGCGAGAGCATCACGGGATCGCCGGCCTTCGCATCCTCGAGGGCCCTGCGCACCCACCGCTCGTTCCATTGCCGAAGGAAGGTCTCCATTCTCTGCCCGAGCCAGGCGGCAGGGGCAAAGAGGAGAATGGACAGCGCGATCAGCTCGCGCGGGGGGCCCGCCCCGGCCGGGGCCGCAAGGATGGAGCCGGCCGTGGCCAGGATCGCGACGAAGGTCTCGTGGGGCGGCACGTAGGGCCCGATCGGTGAGCGGTCGATCCAGAGCAGCTCCAGGAGGGCCCCGGTGAGGATCCCCGTCAGCGCGTCCCCGAGGACCAGGCCGATCAGCGGACCCGCCGCCACGGGCCTGGAAATCATGACCTGCACGGCCACCCGGTCCAGGCAGATCAGCGCGCCCAGTCCTGCCGTGACGGCTGTCTCGATCAGCATGCTCGCTTCCCCGGTCAACGCGGTTTGTTTCTCGGGGCGCCCGGGCTCAGCGCCTCTTCCCGTCGCCGGCCAGCAGTCCGCGGAAATCCAGCGGCTTGTCGCTCGGCACGGACCTCAGCTCCACCGCGACGCCCGACTCGAGCAGATGAAGGATGTGGCCGATGTCGGCGTCACCCAGGCTGACGGAGGGGGAACACTGAAGCCGGGAATGGTCGCTGTAGAGGTTTCCGACGTTGAGTGCATGACACCGGAACCCCGCCTCGAAGGCCCGTGCGACGTCGCCGACCCCGCTGAACAGGACGATGGTCTTCTTCTCGTCTCCCCGGCGGGCGATCTCGCTGTGGCTGAATTCCTCGATCCCGTAGATCAGGACCTCCACCTCCCGCGGCACGGCCATGCGGATTACGGTCTCGCGGAAGATGCTGCCGGCCACCTCGTCGCTGACGACGACAATGCGGGTCGCCTTGAGGAAAGGGAGCCACGTCTCGATGATCTGTCCGTGGACCAGACGGCAATCGACTCTGACGAGGGAGAATTCCATCGGGCTTTCGCAGCTCGCGTGCAGGGGATAAGAAAAAGCCGGAATTCCGTCGGGGCGGGTTTCCGGCGCGGTTTCAATCGTCACCGATCTTCTTCTTGAGGACCTCGCTGGCGAGGTAGATGTTCTTCTTGCCGTAGTCCCGGATCTCGGCGGCAAATTTCGCGAGGTCGTTTTCCTTTTCTCTCACGTCCGGGACCTTGAGAAGCATGGGCAGGTTCACCCCCGTGACGACCTCGACCTTTCCCTCCTTCAGGAAGGCCAGGGAGACATTGGATGGTGTCCCGCCGAAGAGATCCGTCAGGACGAGCACGCCGGAGCCCGAATCCACTTTCCGGATGGACGCCGTGATTTCCTTTCTCAGGTCATCGAGGCCCCTCGAGGCGTCCACCGATATGGAGAGAATCCCCTGCTGGGGCCCCTTGATCAGTTCCGCCACCTTGATCAGCTCGTTGCCGAGGTTGCCGTGTGTGACGACCAGGACTCCGATCATGATTCCCTCACCCGATCCGGAGTTCGGACTGCCCGCGCGCGCATGCCCTGAAAGGCGCACGGCAGCCCGTTTCGCGATGGGTAACGCTAATGCATTCACCCTGAATTGTCAAGACGAATCGGCCCGCGGCCGGAGGCGGCATCAGGCGGGAAGTTCCAGAGAGCAAGGATTTCAGCCCCCCCTGCCCCGGACGGGTGCCTTGTCGCTTGCGGCTCGAGGCCTGTTGCTCTATCATCCGATCCTGGATGGAATGCAGAACCCGAGGAGGCGAGGTGAACAGCGATGACCCGGATCAAGCGGACCTGTCCCCGATGCGGACACGAGAGCGAAGAGTTTCGGAACCCCGTCCCGACGGTGGATGTCATCATCGAAGTGGGCGATCTCGGCATCGTGCTGATCCGGAGAAAGAACCCGCCCGTCGGCTGGGCCCTGCCGGGGGGATTCGTCGACTACGGGGAGTCCCTCGAAGAGGCCGCCGTGCGTGAAGCCATGGAAGAGACGGCACTCCCGATCACCCTGACCGGGCAATTGCACACCTACTCCAACCCGGACCGGGACCCCCGGCGGCACACCATCACCACCGTCTTCACCGCCAGGGCGGACGGCACGCCCCGCGCAGGCGACGATGCGGCGATGGCGGGCATTTTCAGGGAAGGGGCGCTCCCCTCCCCGATCGTGTTCGACCATGCCGACATCCTTGCCGACTATTTTCGCGCGCGCCGAAAGAAGGCCTGAACGTCAAAAAGGCAGACATCCGTGATGCGCCAGCCGACGAGATTTTCATCACGCTTGCGCCTTCGGCCCCCCGGATAAAATGTAACCAATTGAAATCATGCCCATAATTGCTGTGACACCAAAGCGTGCAATCCGGTAAAACTTCTTTTATCGCCTTGACTTACCTGAGAGCTTAACAAGTTTATCCACAGATACCCCACAAGGCTTGTGAATTGCCCCATTTTCACATATTAACTAATGATTTCAAACATATAACAAACAGCCGCGCCGTCAAGAAAATGTCGGGGCCCGCCGCTTCCAGGTGCAACCTCTGCAACTAAAGTATCGGTTGTCGCTGTCACAAAAGGGATTTGCCCGGCGGGGATCTCACCTGCCCGAGGGTCACTTTCGACCGAGAGCTCTCACTCATGATCACGAAACGGGGCAGAGCCGGTCGGATGCACGGCGGCGGAACTGAAAAATGTGAGAATAACAGGTCCTTTGGCGTTGACAAATCGAAAAGGCAGGTTACTATAGGGACAATTCCTCTTCACAGGAGACCGCAGGGCGCATGTACAAGTGCAAGAAGAAGGCGATCCTGATCACCGATCCGTGCCAGGACACGGTTTGCGAGTGGTGGCTGAAAAACGAAATGTTCTGCAACTGCACCTGGGTTGCATGCAACTACGGTCCCTTCACGCTCGAGGAAGTCGGGGAGATGATGGGTGTCACCCGGGAGCGAATCCGCCAGATCGAGGCCAAGGCGCTCAGAAGGCTGCAGCACAAGAAGCGAAGGGATCAGCTCAAGGACTTCGCCTCGCCCGACTACGACAAGGATTACCGGTAAAGACAGGCTCAGGCCGCGCAGGAGAATACAAGACAGGAAAATCCCCCTTTCCTCCCCTTTGCAAAAGGGGAAAAGAGGGGGATTTCCGTTTCACACGCCAAGCTCCGAAACTCGACCGAGTCCGGGGCTTTCTTTCCCTCACGGTGTTATCGCGGTTCTTCCGGCTTCCTGACCCCTCTCCTCACACTTCTTTCACTTCTTCCGCTCCCTTGACTCCCCCAACTGCGCCACCGCCGCATCACTTCTTTTTCTTCTGCCTCAGCGCCTCGAGAAAACGCCGCATGCACTCCTTGCGCTCGGTGCGCGAGAACAGCAGGGCCGACATCTCGAACTCGTAGCCCAGGGCGGAGCTCTTGTCCAGGAAAGGGGCCACCTCGGAGATCCGCTTCACCGCTTCGACGGCCTTGGGCGGCCTTGCCGCCAGTTCCCTGGCCATGACCCGGGCTTCCTCCATGAACCGGTCCGGGGGCGCCACCTTGTTGACCAGGCCGATCCGGAGGGCCTCCATGGCCCCGATGGGTTCCCCCAGCATCGTGATCTCCTTGGCCTTGGCCGTGCCGACGAGACGGTTGATCGGGTTGAACAGGGGATTGAGCCCGAACTTCAGCTCCGGGTGGCCGAAGATGGCGCTTTCCGAGGCCACGATGAGATCGCAGACCGTCGCCAGGTTGAACCCCCCGCCCAGGGCGATTCCCCCGACGGCCGCGATGACGGGCTTGCGGAAGGCGAAGATCTTCTGGAGGTAACGCGCGATGAGGCCGAAGTAATCGTCGATCTCCTCGTCCCGGATCGCCTCCATCTCCTTGAGGTCCATCCCGGCGGAAAAGATGTAGTCGCCGCCCGTCAGGATCACCGCGCGGACCGCGTCATCGTCCTCGAGGGACGTGAAGCAATCGACCAGCTCGGTCTTCATCTCCCTCGACAGGGCGTTCATCTCGTGCGGCCGGTTGAGCGTGACAACGGCGTAGCCGTCCTCTCTTGTGACCCGGATGGTCTTGTAGTCCATAATCGGCTGACCTTGAAAGCAGGGCGGATCGTTTCGGTCGATTGGGACCTTCTGGAAAGGCGGGTCGCGGTGCCAGGTGTCGGCCAGGAGATCGCAGGGGGCACCGATTCGCGACCGGAACCCCTCTTTTTCCCGTCACCTGTTACCTGTCGCCTGTTTTCGCGTCGACCCTCTCCTTGAGTTCCTTCCCCACCTTGAAGAAGGGGAAGCGCCTCGGCGGGACCTCCACGGAAGCCCCCGTCATGGGGTTGCGCCCGCGCCGGGGCTCCCTCTTGCGCACGGTGAAGTTGCCGAACCCCCGGATCTCGATCCGCTCCTCCCTCGTCATGGCCTCGACCATCGAATCGAAGACGATCTCGACGGCGCGCGCCACGTCCTTGCGGGGATACTCCGTGTGCAGATCCTGGATCTTCGCGATCAAGTCCCTTTTCGTCATGGAAACGTCACCTTCCCTGGCCCAGATAAACAAAGCTCAAGCCCGGTCCCGTCTCCGCCACCGTGTCTGCCATCTCCCGCTTGAGGACCGAAACCATCTCTTCCATCACATACCGCCAGACGGACCGCTTTTCTTCCTTCGGGAAGAACAGCTCCGGCTTGCCATCGAGCTGCGCGAGCCTTGCAGCGACCTCCGCCGCATGGTCCAGATCGCCCAGCTCGTCGATGAGCTTGAACTTCAGCGCCTGCCGGCCCGTGAAGACCCGGCCGTCGGCCACCTCGATCACCCGGCCCTTGTCCAGGCCGCGGCTCTCGGAGACGGCCTCGACGAATTGCTCGTGCACGTCGTCGATCAGTGCCTGCAGCAGTTCCCGCTCTTCCTTGGTCATGTCCCGAAAGGGCGAGCCGGCGTCCTTGTAGCGGCCGCTCTTGATGACGGAAGCGCGCAGACCCACCTTCTTGAAGAGATCTTCCATGTTGGTGAAGTGCATGATGACGCCGATGCTTCCCGTCAGCGACCCCGGGTTGGCGACGATCTTTTCAGCCGCGCAGGCCACGTAGTAGCCGCCCGAGGTGGCCATGGACCCCATGGAGGCGACGACGGTCTTCTTCTTGCGCACCGAGCGGACCTTCTCGAAAATCTCCTGCGACGGCCCCACCCCGCCGCCCGGCGTGTCGATGCGCAGGACGATCGCCTTGATGCTGTCGTCCTTGCTGAATTTCTCCAGCACGTCGACCACGGGCTTCGCATCGGTGATGACCCCCTTGAGGGGCACCACGCCGATCCGCTCCTTCGCGATGAAGGAGGCCTTCTCCCCGGTCACGGAACTCATGCTGTAGACGAGCAGAAAGAACCCCGCCCCGATCACGAGGAGCAGGAGAAGACCGAAGAGAACGGGATGACGCTTGCGCATGGATTATCCTCCGCCCGCCGGAGAAGCGGGCGAAAGGCAAGAAGAAATCCCTTCCTGCCTTTAGCCTTTCGCCTTTCGCCTGTCTTTCAGGAGTCCAGCTTGATGTCCGCCAGCGCCTTGCCGAGGCTCGACCCGAGATTCTCCTTGTTGTTGATGTACTGCCGGGCCGGGGAGGACTGCTGCACCGTTGCCTCGTGGTCCTTGATGCTCAGGCGGATCTTGCGGTTCCGCGGGTCGATGCTCTTGACCACGGCCGTCACCGTGTCGCCGACGCTGTAGAGGTCGGAGGCCGCCTTGACCCGTTTCTGGCTCAGCTCGGAGATGTGGACGAGCCCCTCGATGCCCTCCTCGATCTCCACGAAGATGCCGAAGTCGGTGATGTTGGTCACCTTGCCCGTGATGACGGCGCCGGGGCTGTAGCGATCGCAGAACTCCTCCCAGGGGTTTTTCTCCAGCTGCTTGATGCCCAGGGAGAACTTCTCGTTCTCCACGTCCACGTTGAGCACCACGGCGTCGATCTCCTGGCCCTTCTTGTAGAGCTCCGAGGGGTGCTTCACGCGGTGTTTCCACGAGATGTCCGAGACATGCACGAGCCCGTCGATGCCCTCCTCGACGCCCACGAAGATCCCGAAGTCGGTGATGTTGCGGATCCGGCCCCGGATGACGGTGCCCTCGGGGTACTTCTCCCGCAGGGCGAGCCAGGGGTTCGGCGTCGTCTGCTTGAGGCCCAGCGAGATCCGCTTGCTCTCGGCGTTGACCTCGAGCACCATGACCTTCAGCACCTGGCCGACGGAGAGCACCTTGGAGGGATGGCGGATCTCCCTCGTCCAGAACATCTCCGAGACGTGGATGAGACCCTCGACACCCGGCTCGAGCTCGACGAAGGCGCCGTAGTCGACGATGCTGACCACCTTGCCCTCCAGGATGGAGCCCACGGGGTACTTCTCGGTGATGCGCTCCCAAGGGTTCGGCGTGAGCTGCTTGAGGCCCAGCGAGACCCGCTCCTTCTCGCGGTCGAAGGAGAGCACCTTCACCCGGATCTTGTCGCCCTTGCTGAAGCTGTCCGAGGGCTTCGGCACCTTGCCCCAGGAGATGTCGGTGACGTGCAGCAGGCCGTCGATGCCGCCCAGGTCGATGAAGAGGCCGTAATCGGTGATGTTCTTGATGACGCCCTCGATGATCTTCCCCTCCTCGATCGTCTCGAGAAGCTGCTTGCGGTCCGCCTCGCGCTCCTTCTCCATGATGGCCCGCCGCGACAGGACGACGTTGTTGCGGTCGCGGTCGTACTTCAGGATGTTGAACTGCAGGGTCTGGCCGACGAACCGGTCGAGATCCCGGACGGGCCGGATGTCCACCTGCGAGCCGGGCAGGAACGCCGGGATCCCGATGTCCACCGTCAGGCCGCCCTTGACCCGCTGGACGATCGTTCCCTGGATGGGCTCGCCGTTTTCGAATTTCTCCTTGATGGCCCCCCAGGTCTTGATCCTGGCCGCCTTGTCCCGCGAGAGGATCAGGCTGTCGTCCTCGCCCCTCCGTTCCACGAGGACCTCGATCTCGTCGCCCACGTTGACGGTGATGTTGCCGTTCGCGTCGCGCAGCTCCCGCGCCGGGATCATCCCCTCCGTCTTGGAGCCCACGTCCACCATGACCAGGTCGGCGCTGACCTGCACGACCCTGCCGATCACGATCTCGCCGGAACGGAGCTCCTGCAGGCTCTGCTCGTACAGGGCCGAGAAGCCCACCTCGTCTTCCTTTTTCGCCGCCGCCTGATCCTCAGCCGCCCCCTTGTTGTCCGTTTTTTGCTCTTCGGCCTTCACGCTCTCTTCCGTAACCATTACCCGCTCTACCCCCCGTTGAGATTTCACACGACGCCCGACAAACGGTCGAGACGTAGCACACTGATTCCAAAAGATCAAGGACTTAGAACACGTTGTTCTCTTTGCCTCTTATGACCCGCAGCATTTCCTGCACGACCTCTTCCACGCTCTTGCCCGTCGAATCGACGAGGACCGCATCCCCCGATGGACGAAGCGGGGCGATCTCCCGGCCGCTGTCCTGGCGGTCCCGCCGTGCGACGTCCCGGATCACCTCGGCAAGCTCCACCTCGTGGCCCCGTTGCCGGAGTTCCAGCCAGCGCCGGCGGCCCCTCTCCTCGGGGCCCGCCGTGAGGAAGAACTTGACGTCGGCCCCGGGGAAGACGACGGTCCCCATGTCGCGCCCCTCGGCCACGATGCCGCCGGCCGGCACGGCCTCGCGCTGCACCGCGAGCAGTCTCTGCCTCACCTCGGGCACGGCCGAGATCGTCGAGGCCAACATGCTGATGGCCGGCGTGCGGATGTGCTCCGTCACGTCCTGCCCGTCCAGGAGCACCCGCGTGTCCCCCTCGCGCACGGCAAGGGCGACGGCCGTCTCGGCGCAGAGGGCGGCGATGCCCGCCCGGTCGGCGGGGGCAAGTCCTGCACGGCTGACCTTCAGCGCCACGGCACGGTACAGGGCCCCCGTATCGAGGTACACGCAGGCAAGCTCCCGCGCGAGCAGCCGGCTGACGGTGCTCTTTCCCGACCCGGCCGGCCCGTCGACGGTCACCACGAATCGCTTCGTCAACGCCGCCCCACCTCTGCCTCGATCCGATTCTCCAGGGCCCTGACCGGCCCGAGTCGATAGCGGACATACGGGTACGTCAGGGCCGCGAGCGCGACCCCCGCGGCATCGAAGAGGAAATCCATCAGGCTGGCAACCCTGCCGGGCACGAAGGCCTGGTGGACCTCGTCGGAGAGCCCGTAGGCGCTCCCGGCGAGGATCGCCGCCGCGACGGGACTCGCGGCCAGCACGGGGACGCCGGATGTCGCGAACGCCCTCATGAGCAGGTACCCGAGGATGTAGTACTCCGCCAGGTGCAGAAGCTTATCGAAGGCCAGGACGGGCTGCAGTTCCTCCATGTCCAGGGCCATGGAGGACACGGCGAAAATCAGGGCCGCATACCCGGCAGCAGGCAGGAGATAAAAGAGAGTGCGTTTCCCGTTGAGAACTGCATGGTTTGGATTCGTTGCCATGTGAACGCGTCAAGAGGACCGTCTACGCTTTCTTCTCTCTTTCCCCCCGCAGGCGTTTTACCTTCTCGAAAAAGGGCCCGTCTTCCCGCCACAGCCAGCAGCTGTTCTTCAGGATGTCCGGGTCGTAGTCGAGAGCCCTGGTGCCGCCGCCCTCCCGCTTCCGGCTCAGGGCGGCCCACATCCCCTGCACGGCCGCCGCCCCCATCTGGTAGATCAGCGTCGTCATGTGCAGGCACCCCGCCGTCCCCCCGAGCCTCTCTTTCAGGGCCCGTGAGAAGCCGGGCCTGATTCTCAGGCCGACGATCCTCTCCGCGCTCGACTCGACGCCGAGGCATTCCCCGATGGGGATCTGCCGCATCCGGGCGCGGGCCTCGCGGATCTCGAGGGCCGGCAGGTCCACTGTCATCTCGACCCGGATGTCATGGACAATCCCCGGGTCCAGGAACTCGCTTCTGCTGTAGTAAAAAGAGGGAAAGAAACGCTCGTCCAGCAATCGGCCTTCGACCAGCAGGGACGAGTCGTCGATCTCGTAGGAATTGACGGTAATGGTTCTCGAGTGGATCCGTTCTTTTTTCTGCAATGCCCACCAGGACCATCGCCGGGAGGCCGGGGCCTCCGGCGCTTCTTCGGGATCTCGGCGAGAAGGGCTCCCGCCCGTGTTGCGCCCCCCTGCCGACTCATTCTCTATACCACCGGGTGGCACTTGTCAACAGCAATCCTCCGGCCACGCCGCCGGAACATCCGCTTGATTCTCCTCGAAAAGCGGCTATAATAACCGCCAAATCCCCTGTCCGGCGGCCCACGCCGGTCAGGGCAGCAAGGAGCATGGCCTCGATCCCGGCCCGACGGGTCGGGGTCCCGGATCGTCATGACACATCACCGCAAGACAACCCGGCACGCCTGCCTGGCCCTCGTTCTCGCAGCCATCCTGTTCCTGACCGCAATCCCCCTGCCGGCCCGCGCAGCGGGCCTCACGATCGAGGAGGAGAAGAAGCTCGGCCGCGAGATCTACGAGAAGCTGGAGAAGGCCAACGCCCTCTCCAAGAACCAGAAGGTCGTCGACTACATCCGCAAGATCGGCGCGCAGATCCTGGCCCAGCAGCAGAGGGTCCCCTTCGATTTCACCTTCAACGTGATCAACAGCTCGGCGATCAACGCCTTCGCCACGCCGGGGGGGTACATCTACATCTTCCGGGGCCTCATCACCCTGGCGGAAAACGAGAGCGAGCTGGCCAGCGTGATGGCCCACGAAATCGCCCACGCCAACGCGCGCCACATCAACGCCATGATGGAGAAGTCCCAGAAGCTCAACATGGCGGCCCTGGCGGGCGTCATCGCGGGGGCCCTGCTGGGCGGCGCCGGCGGTGCCGGCGCCGCGGTGGCCATGGGCACGATGGCGGGGGCCCAGACGCTGGCCCTGCAGTACAGCCGCGAGCACGAGGAGGAGGCGGACCGCTACGGGATGGGCTACCTCGCGGCGGCGGGATACGACCCGAAGAGCATGGTGGACTTCATGAAGCTCATGCGGCGCCACGAGTACTACTCCAACCTCGTCCCCTCCTACTTTCTCACCCACCCGGGCACGAGCGACCGCATCCGCTACCTCGACAATCTCCTGGATGCCCGCTACACCGCCAAGGGCAAGGAGAGCATCGTGGGCGGGTTCCGCCGCATCCAGGTCGAGATGCTGATGGAGGAGAAGAATCTCGAGCCCGTGCTGGCCCGGTTCCGGGACGAGCTGAAGAAAAACCCCGCCGACGTCAACGCCCTCTACGGGCTCGCCGTCGTGCAGGCCAAGCTCGGGCAGACGAAGGACGCCGAGACGAACATCCGCGCGGCGCTGAAGCTCGCCCCGGAGGACCCCGAGATCCTGAGGGACGCCGGCGTCATCGCCTACCTGGCGGGCAACTACCCCGATGCGGCGCAGTTCCTCCGGCAGGCCTACCAGAGGAACGACGGCGACGCGGAGACGGTCCTCTACCTCGGGAAGGTCTACGAACAGGCGGGCGACTACTTCACGGCGCTCGAGCTGTACCGCAAGGCCCTGGCGGCCGGGATCGCCGACGACCAGATCCACTACGGCCTCGCCACGGCACACGGCAAGCTGGACAACCCCGGGGAGTCGCACTACTGGTTCGGGACCTACTTCAAGAACAGGAAGAAAAAGGACAGCGCCCTGTTCCACTACCGGGCGGCGCTCGGCCACTTCCCGGCCGACAGCGACCGGGCCCGGGAGATCCGCCGGGAGATCGAGACCCTCCAGAAACCGCCCCAGAAACCGGGCACGGCGCAGAACGACCCCCGTGCCCCCAGCCGCACGAGAAGGGTCCCCTTTTGAGCGCGTTCAGCGCGGACCCCCCCAGGAGCGCACGCCGGGTTTCGAAAAGAGGTGACGCCCGGAACAGAAAGGGGCTGCACCGCCGTGCAGCCCCTGCATCCTTTATCTGGAGGCGGCAACCGGATTCGAACCGGTGAATAACGGTTTTGCAGACCGCTGCCTTAGCCACTTGGCTATGCCGCCG
>Ga0209407_1001271_pt1 | contig 26994 bp, 15 predicted proteins | sample AD_JPNHG3_MetaG_FD_184410 | JGI IMG/M metagenome (GOLD analysis project Ga0209407, IMG submission 184410) | Active sludge microbial communities of municipal wastewater-treating anaerobic digesters from Japan - AD_JPNHG3_MetaG (SPAdes) (version 2) | ecosystem: Engineered > Bioreactor > Anaerobic... | reverse complement strand
CGTCACGTTGCAGGGGCTCGGCCACTCGACACCGGCCATAGTTGGCGATCGGATTTATGTCACGGCGGGGGAGAAGACGAAAGACCGCGCGCAGCTTTGGCTCTACGGCTTGGAACGCGCGACCGGGAAAACCGTCTGGCAGACCGAAATCTATGCCGGTCCCGTCGGGCGACAGCACCCCGATAACGCACCGGCCGCCGCGACACCGGCGTGTGACGGCGAGCGGTTGTTTGTGCCGTATCAGGTCGGAGCCGGTGTCGAGATGGCTGCGGTCTCCATGAACGGCGATATCCTTTGGCGCAAAACCGTCGCGCCCTACAACACGATCCAAGGATACTCCGCCTCGCCCGCACTCTATAAATCGGCTGTGATCGTGCCTGTGGAAGGCCCCAAGGGGTGTTACCTGACAGCCTTTCACCGTGCTACCGGCGATGTGGTCTGGCGCAGAATCATCCGCGCCAACAACGAGAGCTACGCCCCCGCCTTGGTGCGTACGGTCGCCGGCCGCGAACAGTTGCTGCTCATCGGCGGATTGAGTACGCGCGGTTACGATCCCGACAACGGGACGTTGCTGTGGAACTGCGAAGGCCCGGCGCGCACTTGCGTGGCGACGCCAGTGGCAGATGCGTTAACGGTCTACGCGACGGGCGGGTATCCGGGGCGAAAAACGCTCGCCATCCGTGCCGACGGACAGGGCGATGTAACGCAGACGCATGTGACGTGGACGGGGGACGCCAAGGCGGGGTATGTGCCGTCGCCGTTGCTTCACCAAGGATTGCTGTATGCGGTTGCCGATCAGGGCTTGTTCCGGTGCTACGATGCAAAGGATGGACAGGTAGTCTGGCAGCACGATTTCAAAACGCCGTTCTACTCCTCGCCTACGTTGGCGAACGGTCATCTTTATCTTTTCGACCGCAAGGGAGGTGGGTACGTTGTGCCTGTTGGCCGTTCATTCGGTGGCGTCGTGACGAACACCCTGCCGTCCGGGGTTTTTGCCACGCCGGTGATCCTGAAGAGCCGGATCTATCTGCGTACGCTCGGGGACTTCTATTGCTTTGGCACGCCTTGATAAAAAGAAAGGAATGATACGATGAAAAGAGCATGGGTTCTAGGGGCATGGTTCTCAGTGGCTGTATTGGCGTTCGCCGGGGAGCGGGTCACGCTCTGGCCGGAAGGCAAGATTCCGAATTTCCAGCCTCAGCAGATTGCGGCGACCACTCAGGAGGTCAAAGAGCCGGGATTCAAGCCGGCCGAGCGTGTGATGCCGTATCTCGATTGGTACGATCCTCCGGCGGAGAAAAACGGAGCGTGCATGCTGTTGATCTCCGGTGGCGGCTATCAGAACTGCTGCGACGGCGTCTGGATTGACCGGGTCGCCAAGAAGCTGCTTGACCTCGGGTTTGTCTGTGTCAGCCTCACCTATCGGACGCCGCGCCCGCAAGGTCTGCCGATCTATCAGAGCGGGTGGCAGGACGGACAGCGCGCCGTTCGTCTCGTGCGCAGCGAGGCGCAGAAGCGCGGCTTCGATCCGGGGAAGATCGGCGCGTTCGGCTTCTCTGCAGGCTCGCACCTGACGGTCTTGCTCGCGACGAGTGCGCTCACGCCGGCATACGAGGCGGTCGACGCGCTCGACCAGTTTCCGTGCCATGTCAACTGGGCGATACCGATCTACACCGCTTATGCGCTTACCGACGGGCTGACCGGCCCCAATACGCGCGATGGCGACGCGATCGACGTCAAACTCACAGACGTGTTTAAGTTCGATGCGAAGACCTGCCCGATGGTGCTTTTCCATGGCGGGACGGACGTCTATTCGCCGAACGGCTCCACGCAGATTTACCGCCAACTTCGCCGCATGAAAATCCCCGCCGAGATTCACCTCTTTGCGGATCGGCCGCACGGCTTCATGGGCGATCCCAACAAGGGCGAGCAAGGCACCGCCTACGACAACTGGCTCGACCGGATCGCTGAGTACCTTCGCCAGATGAACTTTGACGGACGCCTCGGCGAGGAGGTCGATCTGATGGCTCGCTATCCGAACGACGACGCCCGCGACGGGTACCGCAAAGAGCCGCTCTGGCCGGAAGGCCGGATGCCGGATGCGCAAACCAACCAGTGCGTGCCTTATCTTGAGTGGCACATGCCGAAGACACGCACGACAAAAGCGATTCAGATCATCTACTCGGGCGGCAGTTACATGGGCAACAGCCCTGACGGCTTCGAAGTCGCACCGACGCGGCGCTTCCTGAATGAAAAGGGCATGACCGTCGTGACGATGAAATACCGCACGCCGCGTCCATTGGGCGGGCTGGCCAAGCACACGACGGCATGGCAGGATTTGCAGCGTGCCGTGCGGGTCGTCCGCAGTCAAGCCACGGCGTTGGGGCTTGATCCCGACCGCATCGGCATCATGGGCTCCTCCGCTGGCGGGCATCTGACGCTTATGGGTGCGACCAGTTCAAAGCGCCGCGCCTACTGGCCGGTCGACGATCTGGACAAGCTCTCCTGCAGCGTGCAGTGGGCGATTGCGATCTATCCGGCGTATGCGCTCACGGATGGCGCGGAAAAACCGAACACACAGGGCGGTAACGAAGACGATTCGCGGCTCGTTCCCGAGTTTTCATTCGACCTCGCCACATGCCCGATCCTCTTCATCCACGGCGATGCAGACGGCTGGGCGGCGATGAACTCGATCAAATGCTGGGAGCAGCTCCGTCGGATGGGCATCCAGAGTGATCTCCACACGTTGGTTGGTCGTCCCCACTGCTTTCAGCGCAAGGCCGCTCCGGGCACCGGCAGCTACACATGGATGGGACGCATCTGGGAATTCATGAACCACAAAGGCTTCAACAAGTGACATGGCGGTGAGCCGCCGTTGGCGTGGCGAATCACGGACGTTCACGTCCGTCTGAGAGCCGTACGCCCCCGGCTCACACTAAAACGTGATTTTCTGAACTTATGAGCGTGTTGCGCTTGCTTTCCTTTCAAAAATCATACTATAGTGCGATTAGTGTTTAACGCGAATGCGGGCAGAGCCCGCAGCCCTCTCCCAAGGGGCAAGGGTGAAAACGACTTGTTTTTTATCGTGTTTGTCGAGCCGTAAGGCACTAAGGAGGCGTTGGCTTTGTCTGCACGGCAGATAGGAGAACGGATTAAGGCGCGGCGACAGGAGTTGCGTGTCACGCAGCCGCATTTGGCTGAGTTGGCCGGGGTCAGCGTGAACACGGTGTGCAAGGTGGAACGCGGACAGGGCAACCCGACGTTGAGTGTCCTGTTGCGGATCGCAGAAATCCTTGGTCTTGAACTCTCGCTTGATGTGAGGAAGGGGAAGATAAATGCGTAAAGCTGCCATATACCGGAACGGGGTGTTCGCTGGCGTCCTGACGGAACAGGAGGACCGCAAGCGATATGATTTTCGTTACGATGACACCTACTATGCTGACGAGACGCTGCCCCCGATCAGTTTGACGCTGCCCAAGACCCAGCAGGAACATCAATGCGGGCATCTCTTCCCGTTTTTCGCCAATATGCTTAGCGAAGGTGCGAATCGGGACGTACAGAGCCGCTACCTGAAAATCGATGAGCGCGACGACTTCGGGATTCTCCTGGCGACTGCGCAGACCGATACAATCGGCGCGGTAACAGCAAAACCCATAGAGGAGTGAACTGTGTTGTTTGATGGCAAAGACGTCAGTTGCATTCTCCCCTACGATCCGCCGCAACGCGATGCGGAGACGGCGGGACTGTTTTTGCTGAACCGTAAACGTGCCTCCATCTCTGGTGTCCAGGAGAAGGTGGGCATGTTGGTTGATGGGGGAGCGCTTCGGCTGGCGCAAGAGGGTGAACAGAGTACTCACATTCTGAAACCCGTGCCGCGCGATCTGAAAAACGCCGTGCAGGTCCCTGCGAACGAACATCTGACCATGCAGATCGCACGGGAGGCTTACGGTATCACCACGGCGGACAACGGTCTCGTCTTCTTCAAGGATGGATCGCCCGCTTATCTCACGCGGCGGTTTGACGTGAAGCCCGACGGAGGAAAGTGGGCACAGGAAGACTTCGCGTCGCTCGCAGGCAGGACGCGGAATATGGACGGCTCGGACTTCAAGTACCGCTACAGTTACGAAGAGGCCGGACAACTGGTACGGACATACGTTCCGGCGTGGCGGATCGAAATCGAAAGATTCTTCGCGGTGGTCGTGTTCAACTATCTTTTCTCGAACGGTGATGCCCATCTGAAGAACTTCTCCCTGCTGGAGGGCGAGAGCGGGGACTTCCTGCTTAGCCCGGCATACGATTTGATCAATACGCGGTTGCATGTCGCCGACACCGATTTCGCGTTGGACAAAGGTCTGTTCGCGGACGGGTTCCAGAGTCCGTATTGTAAAACCGAGGGCCACCCTGGGAAAACAGATTTTCTGGAATGGGGAGCCCGGCTCGGCATCTCTCCTACACGGTGTGAGAAATTGTTGGCACCTTTTTTAGAACCGCAAGCTCGTGTCGAAGCGGCCATCGAATCTTCGTTACTAGCTCCGTCAGAAAAACGGGGTTATTGGCTTATGTTCCGTACTCGCCTCAACCGATTGAATGAACGGCGCTGAGGCACTAAAAAAGGTAACTAACCACCATGAACCGGCTCCTCTGCGTTATGTCAAACATCCTCATATCCTCCCTCATTTTTTCTTGTCAGACTGCGGGAGCGCAGGAATCCCTGCGTGTCCTGTCGTACAATGTCCGTAATTGCCGCGGGCTGGATGATTATCACACGGTCAATGTCGCAAGGGTTGCCGGTGTGATCTCGAATCAGGCGCCTGATGTGGTGGCCCTGCAAGAACTGGATCGCAAAACCAAACGGAGCGCGGGCCGCGACATGCTACAGGAGCTTGCCGACGCTACGGGAATGATCGGCACATTCGGTGAGGCCATTCCTTTTCAAGGCGGGTCGTATGGGGTCGGCATCCTCTCCAAAGCCAAACCGCTCCGCTCGTATCACCTTCCCCTGCCCGGCAAGGAGGAGCCCCGGACGCTGCTGGTCTGTGAGTTTGACTCTTTCGTGCTCTTCTGTACCCACCTGTCGTTGACCGCCGAAAGCCGTCTGGCATCGGCCGAGATCATCAACCTAGAGCAGGCCAAGTTCAACAAGCCCGTTCTCCTGGCCGGCGATTTCAATGCGAAGCCTGAAACGACCGAGATGCTGGCGTTCGAAAAGCTCTGGACACGTATCAGCCCCTTGCAGCCGACCTTCCCGGCAGACAAGCCAGACCGTATCATCGACTATATTTTCGTCTCAAAAAACACGACGGTTGAGGTGCCCGAGTCATGCGTGGTCAACGAACCGATGGCCTCCGACCATCGCCCTATCTTTGCCCGCGTAATTTTTAAGTGATCCAAGCATGAAAGGACAGACATGAATCTTGAAAGGCGTTCATTTATCAAAGGATCGGCGCTTCTTGCGGCGATGAGTGCGGTCGGCGGGGTGCGTGCGGCGGACATCGTCAACCACGAGCAGAAGTATCATGACAGGTGGCACGCGACCCAACTTCCGGTGCCGCAAAAGCTGCTCGACTCGGAGCCGGTGCTACAATGCCCGGCACCGGATTCGATGGGCGTGGCGTTCGCGGTGAGCGACTTTGCATTGGGCTACGCCGAAGTGGCCGACAACGAGAAGATGGAGAACGCGGTGCAGTACGCATGCGAGGGGGTGCCGCTCGCGATGCTGGACGACCGCGTGATGCGCATCCGCATGACGGGCCTCACGCCGGGAACAAAGTACTGGTATCGTGTCGGCGCGTCCACGCTCGCCTTCCCCGTCGGCTACTGGAAGAAGCCCTCGCCGCCGGAGTGGTCGAAGGTCTACTCCTTCACCACATGCGGCGAAAATGCGTCGTCCCACTTCTCGGTGATTACGGATACTCACACGAATTGGAAAACGTTTGCTCTGTTGGCGCAAAAACTCCGTGCGATCGGAGCGCCGGTGACGTTGTGGCTGGGGGACGCCTCCAGCCACACGGAGACGCGCGAGGAACTGATCAAGGTGTTTCTGAAGACGGAGACAGGGGGCGATTACGCCACCACGCAGCCGGTCTTCTTCATCAACGGCAACCACGATTTCCGTGGACGCGCATGCCTCCATTCGACCGAGGTGATGATGGGGCGCTTGCCCTCCGAGCGCTCCGGGCGCGACTGGCCGCTCGTGCGCAACTTCGCGGTGCGTCAGGGTGAGATCGCGCTGATCGGGCTTGATACGGGCGAAGACAAGCCGGACTTCCATCCCTCTGCGGGCGGCGCGACGCGTTTCGAGCCTTATCGTACGATGCAGACGGCGTGGCTCGCGGATCAGTTCAAACGCCCCGAGATTGTCCGCGCACCGTATATCGTGGCCTTCATGCATATCCCGATCTTCGATTCAAGACCGGACGCGAACCCCGGTAACATACTCGAAAACTATGCCGCTTGGCAGAAGCAGGGGCACGACGAGTGGGGGCCCCTGCTGAAGCAGTACGGGGCACAACTTGTGGTGGCCGGACACTGCCACTGCTACCGTTACGACGAACCGACGGCAGAGCGGCCGTGGGCGCAGATCGTGGGCGGCGGACCGCACATGGTCGCCGACAAATTTCCCACGGTCATTGAGGGTAAGGCAGAGGATGGCGAACTGAAGGTGCGCGTGCACAATATGTTCACCGGCAAGGTAGAAGCCACGCACGCGTTCAAACCGCGTGCCGTGTGAACACCGAGCTCTCAACGCTCAACTTTCAACGCTCAACTCTCAATTATGCCGAGGGGCACGAGCGTTTGCTCGTCCTTGCTCCGCCCCTTTGCAAATTCATCGCAAGTCTGACGAAAGAATCTGGAGTGCGGCGGCAAGCGGTATTCCGCGCGACGCCGCTTTCTAAGACGAATGTTTCCGTTTATACACCGAGGACTGCGGGAACAGCAAAGATCGCAAAGGATTTCGGAGCCAGGAGTTTTTGGGAGGGCGGGCGTCCCCGCGAGCCGCCGTCCGCGCATAACGCATCGGTTTTTTAAGCCCCCAACAGAGCAGCCACGGCACCCCATGTCCGAACCTCGCCTGTGCCCACACCTTGAAAGGTGTGAGCACGCCAGCCCCGTCAGCCGGGCATGCCCAAGCGCATCCCTCTGCACCATGCGTCCCCGTCGTCCCCCCTGTTTTTAAAGGTTCATCCCGCTCTACGCGCCAACACACCGCACCGCCGCTGCACCCCATGTCCGAACCTCGCCTGTGCCCACACCTTGAAAGGTGTGGGCACGCCAGCCCGCCCCACCAGCCGGGCATGCCCTTGCACATTCCTCGCGCACCATGAGCCCCCTCCGCGGCACCCCCGTTTTTATTCGAACATTTATTCGAACATTCTTGCCTTAGCGGTGGTTTTGCCCTAATCTCAAGGGGTATGTCTGTGCTGTAGGTTGTAGGTTTTGAGCATCTGTAAAGATGCGGGTGCCGCCGACGGTTTTGGGTTTTGGGAATCGTGTTCGCAGACATCACAGGAGGCCTCATGAAAGCAGTGCGTTTCAGTGCCATCATTCTCGCCTTACTCATCGTCGCAACCTCGTCGCTGCGTGCGCAGGAGCATGACCTCGCCGCCATCATCAAAAGACAAGCGGAGCGTTCGAGTGTATGGGACCGTGTGCAGACTCTGACGCCGAACATGACCTCCCGCGAACTCTTCACCTACGCGCTGTTGCTTTGCGAAGCGCGGATCAACCTCGACCGCTTGGACCGGCTCTTTGAGGTTGCTGCGCGCATGCAGGACCGCGACCCCGAAAGCCGTGGCTACGGTAACTTCCGCTGGAACTGGCGTGACGGCGCTGTCCTTGATTTCAATGCCTGTGACTTCTGCATGGAAAATGCCGCAGTCATCTGGATCAAACACCGTGAGCTGCTCACCGACAAGCAGCGCAAAGACCTGCGCGAGTTGATCGACTACGCCATCAAGGGCTGTCTGCGTCACCGCGTATCTTCCGGCTACACCAACATCGCCATCATGAATGCCCAGAACCTCATTCTCATGGGGGAGATGCTCGGATGCGATGACGTGCTTGCCGAGGGTCGCAAGCGCCTGGACGACTTCTGTGCCTATACAGCGGTGAACGGCATTCATGAATATTGTAGCCCGACCTATGCCAGCGTTGACTTGGCATGCCTGCACCGCCTGCATACGTACTGCGTTACGCCAGCCGTACGCGAGCAGTGCGAGGCGTTACTGAAGGTCTTCTGGCTCGATACCATCGCCAACTGTTTCGCGCCGTCCTTCCGTCTGGGCGGCGCTCATAGCCGTGATTATGACTACCTCTGCGGTTGCGGCGGTGTCGAAGCCTGGCTGGCTGCGGCCGGTTGCTTCGCGTCGCCGAATCCGAATGCTACGCCGCCGTTGCTGTGGTTGCAGAGCTCTTGGCGGCCGCCAGCAGACTGGCTCCGCGATCTACAGGTCGCGCCGCGAGTGATGACGCAGGTGTGGGGTCCTAGCGGCAGCGAGTACCGCGTCATGTGGGCCGGCCGGCACGTCGCGCTCAGTATCGCCGGCAAGACCTACCACAACATGGATGCGCCGATGGTCGTGAATTTCGCCGGCCCGCAAACAATGCCCCGCGGCTATTTCATTGCTGACGGCCGTCGCGACCCCTACGGCAAAAAGGTGATTCCGGAGGGTACCGGCCCGCACCGGAAGACCCTTCATCTCATGCCTCATTGGCATGCAGTTCAGGACGGTCAAGATGCGCTTGGCTTGGCATTGCATCGACGGGAGGACAGCCGAGACTACCCGACTCTCGAATCCCATTTTGTGTTGCCTTATCCGAGCGATGAACTGTTCATCGGTGATCGCGCCGTGACCTTCGATGCCAAGGTACCCAAGGCATTGCCGGTGGCGCCCGGTGCAGCCGTCGTCATCCGGCATGGCGCGGCGGCCGCGGCGATTCGTGTGGTCTGGGGGCAGAAAACGGTTCGCGAGTCCGCGCCGGTCGCGCTCATTCACGACGGCAATCCCCATAGTGTTATCCGCCTCACCGTTGCCCACCACGATCAGTGGGGCATGCCCATCGACACGGACACGCCCGTCGGTGCTGCGTTCTGGGTCCGCGTCTGCGATCAGGCCGACAATGCCGAGCACTTCGCGCGGTGGCGGCGGGAGTTCGCAACCGCGGCCGCCGACGCACGCTGTGACGATGGCACCCTCGCGATCACGGCTAGCGCCACCAGCGGTCAGACGTTGCGCTTGGTTACGCAGAAGCCTTTCATGGCGCTGAGCGGTGCTGAGCCCACGCCTGCGCGTGCCGTTCTTGCCGTCAATGGCCGCGATCTCGGCGGGGAGTGCTTGGCCGGTTTGCCGGTGGTCGTCGCCTACAAGCGGCAGATCGCCGAGGCGCTCAAGCGGCAGCGGGAAGGCTCCGTCGTGATCCTGCCTGACCGCGATGCCGTTTGGGAAGCGGAAGCCGGCGCGGTTTTTCCGAACATGGTGGTGGCCAAGGACGATCCGCAAGCCTCCGGCGGCAGCTATGTGTGGGCTCCCGGCGAGCCCGGTGCGCGTGGTGGCGGTGCCGGCTATATCCTGCAAAATCTCCAAGTCGCCAAAGCCGGACTGTACTACCTCTCCGCGCGCGTCATCGCGCCCTCACCTGAAGATGACTCGTTTTTTGTCTCTGTCAGCAGCGAGAAGTTCTCCATCCTAGACCAGTTTGTCTGGCACCTGCCGAGAGTGAGCATGGAGTGGTACTGGGCCATGGTCGCAGATCGCGGCAATTCCGATGGTATCCCCCTGCGACTTCCTGAAGGCACGGTGACCCTGCGCATACAGGTTCGCGAGGACGGCGCCAAAATCGATCAACTGCGGCTGTCGCCCCAATCCGGCTTACGCTGAGGTCTCGATCTCTCCGGCTTTCACAAGCGCGACCTTGGTGATGATCGGCCCGAATAGCTCATACAGGACGGTCGCTGCGAGAATAATCGTGCGGATCTCATGTCCGTGAGAATCTCCCAGGATGCGTGATGCCGTAAGCGACAGGCCGATTGCCACGCCTGCCTGCGGCACGAGCGTGAATCCCAGATACTTTTGCACGGTCTTGGGCATGTTTGCGAGCTTGGCCCCGACGGTTGCCCCGGCAACTTTGCCGATGACACGGGTCACGACATAGACAATCGCGAGGAGGCCGACTGTCGCGAAGACTCTGAAGTCAAGATCGGCACCCGAGAGCGTAAAGAAGCACATGAAAATGGGGGTGACCAATCCGTCCAACGAGGTGGCCGCTCTTTCGCCGACGCGGCTGAGGTTCGTCAGCGCGAAGCCGAAGCTCATCATGACGAGCAGCGACGAGAGCGAGAATCGCAATGCAATCGAGGTGAGCAGGAACATGCTGCCCAAGATAAACGACGTGAGTTCGCCTTCGGACCTGATGTACCGCAACAGGATCGTGGCGATCACGCCACTGATCCCGCCCAACGCGATGGAGAACACGATCTCTCCGACGGGCTTCACAAGGGACAGCAGATTGACCGCGTCGCCCCCGACGATGGCCTGAGCGATTGACGCGCAAATGCCGAAGGCAATGATACACACGGCGTCGTCCAGCGCGACGACGGGAATCAACGTGTCCACGACCGGCCCCTTGGCTTTGTACTGCCGGATGACGAGTAGGGTGGCAGCCGGTGCGGTTGCACAGGCGATGCTGCCGAGCACCAGAGAAAATGAGAACTCCTGTCTAAAGATCAGCCAAAGCGACAGAAAGACCACCACGAACGCGCCCAAGGCTTCAAGCAGGGTGATCAGCATGATCCCTCTGCCGGTTTTTTTGAGGGCGGAAAGTTTCATCTCGGAACCGATGCTGAATGCGATGATGGCAAGAGCGACCTCACTGATGATCTCGAGCCCTTTGACCGCATCGGCCGGCACCAAGTTCAACACCATCGGTCCGATGATGATACCGCCGATCAAATAACCGGTGACATCGGGGAAGTTGAATTTGCCGAATATCTTTGAAAACAGGATCGACGCGCCAATGACAACCGCGATATGTTGCAGCACTTCTAAAGTAGACACAGCGCCTCCTAAGCCCGCGAAGAGTGGTCTTTAATTCCCCAGAAAGCCGTAAGGGGAAGAGCAACGATGATGCCCACATTTTCGCTGCCTAATTTTCCCATGACCGCCTCGAAGGCTTCCTTGACCGCTTGGAGTTGTTCGTCCGAAACGGCCATCATGATCGTCTTATTAAAGGGGCGGCCCTTGTTGAGAAACCCCCTGATGGAATGGCCGATTCCGCTGTGTTGCCCCATGGCTCTGGCCATGCCCATGGTGTCGAAGATGGTTCCGCCGTACAGTTTCCGGTTGTTGAACTCGCTTAGGAGGTCTTCAAATTTGTCGATGTCGTTGACGACGACAAAGCAGAGATTCATGCTTAAGCCTTTCTCTTGTTGACAATAACGTTCTAATGCCCTTTCAAAACCCTTTACTTGCAGATGTGGCGGGCATCTTGCCCGTGTTTCATGGGCGGGACGCCCATGCCACGAGAGGTTTTGCAAGAGCCTCCTTCTAAGTTGTACGGCCACATCGTACGATTTTCAGTATGCTCCGTCAACGTCGGCGGTGCGATTCAGCTTATATGGTATCACCCGCACGAGCGGGGTTCTGTTTTTGTTGGGTGAATCTGTGATACGTGAGGGGGTGGTTATCTGATCATTGCTTTTGAGGCTTGACACTTTCATGCGTATCGTGTACCGTCTCCGCCAAACGCTGGGATGCCGGATTGTGTCCGGTGTCATTTAGTAGTGGAAAGTATCTGTGTACTGGATTGTATCCAGTGTCGGTTAGTAGTAGAAAGGAGTTGCTTATGTCTATCCATACCTCTGCTTGGAGCCGGACGCGCATACTCCGTGGCGGCATTACTGCCACGGCATTTCTATTGCTCGTCAGCTCGATAACTTTGCTGGCCCCCGCCGAAGATCCTCCCGTCATCGTATCCTTCTCCGGCAACGGCTGGCTGGCCTGGACTAATGCGCCCGGCGTACATGGATTCGCCGTGCAGTGGGCTTCTCACCCCTCCGGCCCCTGGTCAAACAACTGGCACGGTCTGGACAATATCGTGACCACAAACACCTCGACCATGGTATCTGTGCCGATGTTCTACCGGGTCAGTCAATCCTTCACACCCGCCGACATGCGCAGTGCTTGGATGATCGTCGACCAGTTCCACGGACACAATCACTTCATCGCTCTGGAGGATGGGATCATCAGCGAAAGCTCGTTTTTCATCCCGCGAGCGCCTTCAGGATACTTTACCGTTGGGACGACGGGCGTGGTCGATCTCACCTTCATCACCGACGAAGAAAAGGTCCAAGTGCGCGGCGGCTTCGCGGACCGCGACCATATCGTGCTGAGTGTCCCCCGTACAGGCGGCGTCATCCACCGCGTGCAGGACGAATCACGCTGCATGGGGGTCTGGACGGGGCTCTTGTCACAAACATCGTTTCCAGGCGCCATAATCCATCGACCAATCCGGCTGGAGGTCGATTCGCGCGGCTTGGTCACGAACATTGTCGGTTTCGGCGACAACTATATCGGTCGACTCTTCTCATTGAATGAGGGCCCCGCCAGCGGGTTCCTCTACACGAAGGGCCGTGATCCGGCCAACGTGGATGAGCACGACATGATTCATTTGATAGGGACTCACACCGGAGAAAAAATCACTGGCTTCTACGAGACGGAAGAATCCGTCGAGGGCGATGCCAACCTGATCCGTATCAGTCCGTAAATCGGCGGAGATGAAGGCGTATCCCTCGAACCGCACGCCGGGCAGGGAACGGACCGCGAACTAGGAAGTGGTCGGCTTACTCCTACGCCGCGCCAAGCGCGGCGTATTGTCTACGCTGTCAATGTTAATGGTAAGGACGGTGGGAAAATGCGTAAATTATTGGTCGGGGTTGGCCTGCTGGCGATGGTTCCGTTGCTTCGTGCGGATGTACAGGTGATTGAGACGGTTTGTCCTAATGGCGCCAAGGCCCGTTATTTCGAAGAGATGGTATCCATGCCGGATGGCGTGAAACTGTACACGTATGGTGCCGTGCCGCCTGACGGCATGAAGTGCCCGATTGTCATCCAGCGCAACCCGTATGTCAAAGACGAGCGGGTCAAGCCCGAGACGTTCGCCGGCCAGAAGTGGACACCGGACAGCTATGTCTGGATCACGCAGCATTGCCGGGGGTGCGGACGCGGCGAGGGCGACTGGATTCCTTATGTTACGGAACGCGCGGATGGGCTGGCGTTTCTGGAGTGGATACGGAAGCTGCCCTTTTACAACGGCGAGATTTTTTTGAACGGCGGAAGCTATTTGTCCAGCGTCCACTTCCTGTATATCGACACCAACCCGCCGGATATCAAAGGTGCTGTCTTGGCGGTTCAGGATTGCAACCGGTACAACATCGTCTATCGGAACGGTTTTTTTAAGATCGGGCTGCATGGCAACTGGTTCATCGGCGGCTACAAGAAAAAGAACACGCAGTTGCAACGCGACCGCTCCGTGTCATTCTGCGACTTGCCGCTCTGCGATTTTTCCAAGCGTTACTTCGGCGAGGCGGTACCGTGGCTCGACTCGGTGTTCGCGCATCCCCGCGAAGATGATCCGTTCTGGAAGACCGTCGAGGGCGGCTACGACTCCTACGAGGCGGTCACCAAAGCCACCTTCCCCATTTTGCTGACAACCGGCATGTACGACATCTATACCGGCGGCATCTTCGACATGTGGGCCAGAATACCTGCGGCGCAGCGCGCCCGGTGCGCGTTGGTCGTCGGCGCGTACGACCACGGCGGCAACAATCTGGTGAAGTACAGTAAAAAGGACAGCATGCCGGTCGAGTTTCCCGAAGGATCGCTGGCTATGGTTTGCCCCAACAGCACCATCCAGTGGTTTGATCATATCCGGAAAGGGACGCCGCTCACTTTCATCCAGCCGGGGAAAACCAGTTATTATGCGCTTTATGAAAATGCCTGGCACCACACGGACAAACTGGTCAACGGCCCCGTTCCGCACACGTTCTATCTGAACAACAGAACACTGGATGCGCAGCCGGGGACGCCTGCCGCCATCTCCTATGTCTACGACCCCAAGAATCCCGTTCCCTTTAAGGGCGGGCTCTGTCTGAACTTCGGGGGCATGCCCGTGCAGGATCCGCCGAATTTCCGGCCTGACGTTATCAGTTTTCTTTCGAAGCCGTTCACACAGGAGTTAGATGTGCGCGGACGCATGACCGCCCGGCTCGTCTGCACGTCCGACTGCGAGGACACCTGTTTCTATGTGCGCCTGAGTTTGGTTAAGGACGGCGTAGCCTATCCGCTTCGCGACGACATCACGTCGTTGTGCTACGCCACGCCGGACTATACGCCGGGCACGGAGAAGGCGGTGGATTTCTGTTTTTCAGATCACGCCTTTCGGATCAGCCCCGGCGATGTGTTGCGGCTTGATGTCTCGTCCTCCTGTTCTTATTTTGTGCCGCACACCAACAACAAGGGATTGCAGTCCATCCAGAAGACCAGCCGGGTCGCCAACAATGCGATCATCTGTGGAAAGTCCAGCGTGACGTTGTTCTGTGAGGCGCAAGCCGACTTCTGGGTTGCGCCGAACGGCAAGGACTCCGATCCCGGCACCAAGGAGCGTCCGTTCGCCACGTTGGCGCGGGCGCGTGATGCCGTGCGTGCGCTGCGTCAGGCGGAGCCGGACCGCGACATCCTCGTCCTTCTCCGCAACGGCGTGTATTCCATTGTGGAGCCTGTCGAATTTTCGCCGGAGGATTCGGGACGTGTCGGCGGTCGCATCACTTACGCGGCTGCACCCGGTGCAACGCCGGTGATTAGCGGCGGACGGCGCATCACTGGGTTCGAGCCTTGCGGGGACGGTGTCTGGAAGACGACGGTACCGGACGTCCGCGACGGCAAGTGGCGCATCGAGCAGCTCTACGTCAACGGCTGTCTCGCTGTGCCGGCCCGCACGCCGAACGGGCACTACGCCTACATCGAAAGCACCGTGAAGACCGGCATCGACCCCAGGACGGGAGAATCCGGGCCGATCGGCGACCGCGCGTTTTTGGCGCATTCCAAAGACATCGCGCCGCTGTTAAAGTTGCCGCCGGAACGATTGCGCGATGTCGTGGTTTCGGCGTACCACTCCTGGGATGTTTCGCGGCACCGTGTTGTGAGCATAGATCCAGAGCACTGTCTGGTTCTACTGACAGGCAGCTATAAGTCGGGGTTCGGACGTTACACGCATCGGGAGCGTTACTATCTGAGTAACTTCCGCGAAGCGCTGGATGCGCCGGGCGAGTGGTTCCTCGACCGCGACGGCACACTTTTCTACATGCCGCGCCCCGGCGAGGACATGGCCAAGGCGGAGGTCGTGGCGCCGGTGCCGGAAACCCTTCTCCGTCTCGCCGGCAAGGCAGGGGGCGCGCGGATTGAGAACATCCTGTTTCAGGGACTGACCTTTGAGTACGCCGCCTATCTCATGCCGCAGGAAGGCATGTGGCCGGGGCAGGCCGCCGCTCGCGTCGACGCCGTCGTGATGGCGGATTACGCGCGCAACATTGTCTTCGCCGACTGCTCGATCCGGCGGACCGGCACCTACGGGATCTGGTTCCGGGATGGATGCCGCGACTGTGCCGTGGAGCGTTGCCTGCTGGAGGATCTCGGTGCTGGCGGCGTGCGGTTGGGGCCGACTGCGCATAGGCCGAGCGATGCCGGACAACTGACCAGCCACTGCCGCATCGACAACAACATCATCCGCTATGCCGGGCGCGTGTGGCCGGACGCTGTGGGCATCCTTGTCGGGCACAGCGGCGACAACCAGATCACGCACAACGATATCGCGGGGATGCCTTATTCCGGTATTTCTGTCGGCTGGCATTGGGGCTACGGTGATGTCCCGTCAAAACGCAACACGATCTCGTATAACCGGATTCACCATTTGGGCTGGGATGTGCTGGCCGATATGGGCGGCGTCTACGCGCTTGGCGAGGCGCCCGGCACGGTAGTGTGCGGCAACGTCTTCCATGATTTCGCCGGTGACGGAAATGCCGGCATGCACGGCGTGTTCACCGACAACAGTGTTTCCTACATGCGCATCGAGAGCAATCTGGTTTACAACGTGCGTGACGGCGGCTACAAGATAGGTAGCGGCAAGGACAACATCGTGCGCAACAATATCTTCGTCTCCAGACCCCGCGACAAGGGGACTCCCAGCGGCCCGGTGACATTCTGCATGCACTTCAAGGGAGAGACGCACCATTCGGTCACGATCGAGAAGAACATCATCTGCGGGTGTGACGGGCGCGTCCTGCATTCTCCCGAGTTTGGGGACCGGCTCAAGCTACAGAACAATCTATACTGGGAGCCGTCCGGCGAGCCCATCCGTTTTATCGGGCACTCGTTTGAAGAGTGGCAAAAAATGGGCCGCGACGCCGGATCGGTCATCGCCGATCCCAAGTTCGTTGACTTTGACAACAACGACTTCCGTCTGCAGGCGGATTCTCCCGCGCTGGCCCTCGGCTTTGTGCCGTTCGACACCTCGCGGGCCGGGGTCTACGGCGATCCCGCCTGGATTGCCAAGGCCCGCGCGTTTGCCGCGCCGCCACCGTGGCAGGGGCTGCCGCCCCCCCCGCCCGTGACTTTTTATGATGGCTTCGAGCATACAGATGTCGGCAGCCGGCCCTCCCGTGCCTATTCTCGAGTCGAGGGCAAGGGCGACAACATTGAGGTGACCGAAGAGACCGCCGCAACCGGCAAGCGCTCGCTGAAGATAACCGACGCGCCTGGACTGGAACACGGCTTCAATCCGCATTTCTCGTACGCCCCGAACCATCGTGAAGGCATTACGACTTTTTCCTTCGACGTCCGCATGGAGCAGGGGGCGGAGCTGAGCTTGGAATGGCGTCAACAGCCGGGCAAGCCGCACTACTACATCGGGCCGAAGTTGCTGTTCCGCAACGGGCAACTGACCTTCGCTGACCAGCCGCCATTACCCCTGCCGCTGGGCGTCTGGACGCATATCGAGATCAGCGCGGGCTTCGGCTCTAAGACCGACGGCACTTGGCAGCTCACGGTGACGACTCCGGGCGCAGACCCCAAACATTTTTCAGGCTTGAAGTTCGTCAATCCCGAGACACGTAGTGTCACCTGGCTCGGATTCATCAGCGTCGCGAATTGCAAGGGCGTGTACTACATCGATAATGTGAAGTTGGAAACCAACTTTGTCGAGGCGGCGCGTGCTCTCGGCGCAGGCGTGAAATAATCCTCAGCGTGTGACGTTCGCTATCTTATTTCGATGGCGTTTTCAGATTTTCAGGGACGGCATTCCTGAACCACTCGGAAATCATGCCGACCGTACGCTTGGGCTGACGGTACCAGTTGAAGAGTCCGGCACGGCTCATGGCATTCGGTTTTTTCCCGCTGCCAAGGCAGTCACGCCCACTGGTGCGCGTATCAAAGAACTGCCAGTAGCAAAGTCCGGCGATATCGGCGTTCCCATACACGGCCTCTGCAACCAGTCGGTTGTGTTCGACCTGAAAGTCCTCGCTGCGGATCGGGGCTGAAGGATCAAACGAGCCGTAATCGCCGGCAACACCGATCTCCGAGATCATAATCGTCTTGTCGGGATACTTTTGGCGGAAGTGCGCTGTGACCCAGTTGATGCCGTAGCCCTTCATGTTGAATATTTTCTCACGAAGCTCGGCCGCCTCCCCTGGGTAGCCGTTGATCGTTCCCGGATAGGTATTGAACGCGATAATATCGGTGTTCTCGTGACAGATGTCCTTCTCGGTGATGTTGCAGGCGAAGGTGATGAGTCGTCCTGAATCCTCTTCGCGGATCGTCGCGATCAACCTGTCGGTCAGCGCCTTAGCCGACGGCAGTGCCGAGTTCTGTTCATTCAGGAATGCAAAGATGATCACCGAAGGGTGATTAAAGCTGTTCCTGACCATGAGCTTCGTCTGACGAAGCTGAAGCTCGATGAATTTCAAGTCCTCCAGTTCATTGATCCCGTTTTGCATGGTGTACCGTTGACCATTGCCCCAGCCGAGCGATTCCTCCCAGACCATCACACCACATTCGTCGCACAACTCAAGAAACCGTTGCGACTGCGGATAGTGTGCGCCGCGGATGAAGTTCCCGCCCATCGCCTTTAGGTTCTGGATGTCCGCCAACATGAATCCCTCGGGTGTCGATGCCCCCAGTTGCAGTTGTTGCTCATGACGGTTTACGCCTTTAAGGAAGATACGTTCACCATTCAGGTAGATACCTCGGTTGCGCGCTTCGATCGTCCGGATGCCGAACCGCACGGAGCACGCCGGCGCCGTCTGGTCGCGTGTGGGCCTGATCGCAACCGTATGGAGATTGGGATGATCCGGCGACCAGAGTTTGAAGTTCGGAACGCGGACAACCGTTTTGGCCTCGCGAAACTCCGCCGACATCGTGTGTTGGCCGTCGAAGAGGAGTTCTGCCTCGAAGGCATCGGAGGCGAAGCCCACTGCCTCAAGCTCGATCTCCCCCGTTCGATAGTCGCGTGTTCGTACGTGCAACGTCCGGTTGTCGAGTTCGACTGACACGCCATGGAAGAATCCGCCCCAGCAATGGAAATCGTAATACGTCCGCACCAGCTTCTGATAGTTCCAGTCGAAGCGGTTGTCAATCGCCGCGACGACCGTATGCTCTCCTGCCGACAAGGCACCCATGGGCAACTTCACGCGGCTCCACGGCAAATCATTCGTGCCGATCTCGCGGCCATCGACCCAAAACCTGCCGTAAAGTCCCATCCCGTCGATTGTCAGCCACGCGTTTTGCGTCGGACGTTCCAATGTGAAACGCCGACGATAAAGGCCGGTGCCTCTTTTCATGAACCATTTTGGCATCGCGTCAAAACATCCGGGAACCTGTATGACATCCGTCGCCTCGAACGCGGGATCCGCTTCCGCGCAAGGTTTGCCCTCCTCGAAACGGAATTCCCAACTGCCATTCAGCGAAATTGCCGCAGCCAACAACCATGCACCCACCATACGTCGACGTTCCTTTTCCGATTGTAAATCCTACTTGCCAAGCAGCGCCGCCGCCGCAAAGGCCCGCTCGACCGCATCGCGCGTGAGCGTTGTCTTGAGGTAGAGGCGTTTCGTCGCGGGTACAATGATCGACGCGCCATCCTGCTCGAACGCGACAGCCTTACCGGCGAAATCGTCGTAGAGGGTCGCTGCGCTTGCTGCGATCGGGAGGCGCAACCGCCCTTCGCCCGAACCGTGCCAGTAGACGACCCACGTGGCGTTGTCCTTTGAGAAAACGAAGGCGCGCACCGGGTTTTGGCCGTCGCCGACAGCGATCTGAGAATAATCGACAAGATCGTAATCGCCCTTGGCGTCTACGATAAGGTGGTGCTCCTGCGCGTAGTTTTTGAGCCGCGGACGCCACTCGTCTTTGAAAAGACCGCGTCTGCGGCAGTCGCCCCAACGCCGCATCATCTCAAGGATGTCATCCGTACGCGGGTGGCGCTTCAACTCCGACGCTGGCATGAGAATCGATATCGCACAGTCCCACGCTGCCGCCACGGAGGTGCCATACTCCCACATGTCCATTTGGGTGCCCACCGTGGGCCGTGCGCCGCCGGAAGGGCTGAAAAAATACCACCAGCCGAAGTCTACGCGCGACATGTCCTGCTGCGTGATCGGCGCTTGCTTGAACGGGAACTCGCGCAGCTTCGCTTTGAAGATTTCGGGGCGGAAGACGTCGAACGCATTCGCGCCCGCGAGCATGTGCCAGCCGAAATGCGTTTTGGCTGCACCTTCGCCGAAAGAGGGCTCGGGATCGAGTAGCTTCCAGTATCTGAGCTGTGCGTTCGCGACGTGGTAGTTGAAGGGGCGGTTTACGCCCTCTGAGCCGTCGAGGTAAACGTACTCGAAACCGCAGTTGTAGGCGCGTGCAATCTTCGCCGCCACCTCGTCTTGCAAGTCGGTGTTCTGATCGGCGTAGCAACTCATCGGCGCACCGAATTCGCTGATGTCGAGGATGCCGCCCACCTCGCCCTGCGGATGCGCCACGACGTGCGTTTTATGCGCACCGCGCTTCACGCCGAGGAATTTGTAAGGCGGTTCCGTTGTGTAGGACTCGTACGAGACGAGTTCGCCGCCGAACTGGAGGATGCGGCAGGGGGCGTACATCACCACGTCAGTTGTGGGCTCGTAAACCGTGATTTCCGTGTCATTCGTCGCGGCGGAGAGCGGCGCGGCGAGCGTGAAGCGGCGCGTTTTGTTGAGCCTTGGATCGGCGACCGGCGTCACGTAGCGGCTTTGCAGACCGATGTGCGAGTGCAACGTGTGGAAGCCGGCTTTGAGCCCCGCCGCCTTGATTTTGTCGAGCATCGCCTTCAGGTCGGTCTCGCCGTTCGGGAAGGAGTCCCGCCAATCGTAGTTGCCGCACAGTCCCCAGCTCCCCACGGTTTTGAACAGGCTCCCGTAACCGATGGTCATCAGCTTGAATCCGCCCTGCTGCGCGTAGGCGATGAGCTCGTCGATGTCGCCCGGCAATGAGGGACCGCTCAGGTGGAAGATCGCTTCCTGCACATCCGGCGAACGTCGGCTCTTCACGCCGCGCGGCATACCGAAGTCCTGTTCGAGCGTGTCCATCGCGTCGAGAAACGCCTCGCGTCCGGGTGCCGCAAGAAGTGCGGCGCTGGCACCGCGCAATTTGATGCCGGCCATCGCCTCAGCGTAGAGGATTTTCGCTCCGGCCCGCGCTTCGTGGTCAACGTCGGGGTGGGGCGAGGTGCCAGCCACGCACACGACCGCCTTCTCGTCCCAACTCGCATTGAGCCAGTTGCCGAAGTTCGCGCGGTTCTTGACCGGCAATTGGATGCGGAACGATGTGACGGGGGGGATATCCATGCGCAGGTAGTCGTAGGTCGGCCTGCGGTCGACCGCGAAATCGATCAGCGTGAATGCTACGTAGCCGGGCGCGGTTTTGAGTGCCACCTGCGCCTCGTACAGGTCATGGCCGAAGCCGACGTAGAGGAAGTCGCCATTCCGCCGCAGACGCGTCGCGGGGCAGACTGTGCGTTTGTTGGGGTGGATCAGCTTGAACTCGTTATGGAACGGCCTGTCTTGCGTAACCGTGAAAAGCGGCAACTGCATGCCTGCGTCTGCGCACTCTTCGTTCGTCTTTTTCACGATGAGGGATTTCACGCATGCATCTTTGCCCACGACGAGGCGGAAGTCGTCGTTTTCTACGACGATCTCACCGGTCGGGTCTACATCAAGCGCGAGCGCGTGCAGTTTGGGCGATCCGACAGCGGGACCGAGCGCGACGGTGTTGCCGCCCGCTTTCAGTGCTGACAGGGGGAAGGCGTACCGGTAGCCGGCCTGGATTTCACGGGTTTCCCGAGGGGAGCGGATTGGGGTGGCATCGAAGCCGGGCAGCCAAGTCGCCAGCGGGGCATGTGTTTCTTCGATGGCGTGTACGCCGTTGAGTGTTACCGTCGGACAGAACGTGTCGTCCACCGGCGCACTGAGCGCGATCAAGAGCGACACGTCACCCGTCTTGGCAGCCTTGTCGATGCGCAGTTCGAAGGTCTTGGTCGCGTCGAGGGTCACCGGCGACGCATCTTTCCAAAAAACAGTCTCGGCCAGAGCGGCGCACACACAGGCACACGCCGCAACTACAGTCATCAGTCGTTTTTTCATTTGCTTCTCCTTCCAAGGCTAGCGCGGGCGGAGCCCGCAACCCCATTCAACCTCACACAAAGACCACGAAGGCCACAAAGTTTTCCATCTTTGCGCACCACCCAGATGCTGCCCTCCAGCTCTTGCCTTCGGGCTTGTGAAGCGCAGGGAGGGGCAAGCGTCTGCTTGCCCGCGGACGAGCGACGCTCGTCCCTCCCCTCCCGGTGCTCTGCGAGGGAACCTGAGACCATCCTTCCGGCGCTTGCCATTGTGCGATGCTAAGGGGAGAGGCGTCAACCCCAAACACGGGATTTGGCTTTTACTCTCGGCATTACGATCCACCGCGTGGTCGTAACAGCACGTTGAAATAACCATACGCTGAGCTTATCAGGATACCGAAAAGAAACTCGCCGATGAAAAAGAACAGCGCACATACACCCCATCCTACTATCCGTGTATGGACCTTCTTGCGAACAATCGCGCATCCCAGCCAGACGGCGCTACTGCCAACCAATGCCCGGGGAATGACGCTCAAGCTTCTACGCACGCCATACTCTAACCAAGTCGACTTGTAAAACTTCAGGTCACCGGCCTCGAAAAACGGCTCCATGATGCGAGAGAAGTCGACCAAATTTTTAAGTTCAGTCGCCAGACACAAAACAAAAAACACTCCCGCCGTTCCTAATATGATCCACCCAGATCGTACAGCGCGCCGTTCCAAGCATTTGTTGGAGTATGTGGTTCTCATGACAGGTCGCCATTTTGCTGTTCGGGTTGATGCGAGTCAATAAGTAACAGACGTTACGCTTGATTTCCTTCCCCAAAAGCATACCATAACCCAATCCACATTCGTGGAAGAAGGAGGCGTTAGCTGAGTATGAAGAAACTGATGATGGTTTTCATCGCCGGGGCGGTGATCATTTCGGGGTGCTGTACGGTCTGTGACGGGCCGAAAGATTCGGGGACGACTTTCGCGAAGGATGCGCTCGCTCCCTTTGTTGAGAACGGACAACTCCCGGGCGCGATCAATGTCTTTTACAAGGACGGCGTGCAGGAAACCACCTGCATCGGCTACGCTGATGTCGCGGCGAAACGGCCGATCACGATGGACGACGTTTTTATGCAGTGTTCGCAGACGAAGGGCTTCTGCGGCGTGACGATCGCGATTCTCGTCGAGGAGGGCAAGCTTTCGCTGGATGATCCCGTTTCGAAATATCTGCCGGAATTTAAGGAGCTTTGGGTGCTCGAATCCAACACCAACGGTGTCAAGAGGCTGGTCAAAGCGAAAAATGCGCTTACCGTGCGCATGGTCATGAACCATACCGGCGGCTTCCCGTTTGAGATTTGCGCGAAGCAGGGCAACATCAAGGGCGGCGGCTGGGCCGGCGGCGCGCCGTTGCGTCAGACTGCGGCGATTGCGGCGGCGTGCCCGCTGCTCTTCGAGCCCGGCACGAAGGTGCAATACTCCAACACCGGTATCGACATCGGTGCGGCGATCATTGAGGTCATCACCGAGCAGCGCTGGGAGGATTTCCTCAAGGAGCGCGTTCTTGATCCGCTCGGCATGGCGTCCACCTCGATCAAGCCGACCGACAAACAGCTTAAGACGCAGGTGGAGATGTATGACTGCGTGAAGGACGCACCCGCGAAATATCGTCTGCAGAATGATATGCAGCAGCGCCCCTACAACGGCGACAACGTCTTTGCGTCGGCTGGCGCGGGACTCTGGACGACCGCGAACGACCAGCTCAAGTTCTACAAGATGCTCATGAATCTTGGCGTGGGCGAGAATGGCGTGCGGATCCTTAAGGAGGAGACCGTGAAGGAGATTCTCGCGAAGACAACGCGTCCGAAGGGCATGGGCGGCTATTCGCTCGGACTCTCCGCGCCGGAGGAGGACAAGGAGGACTCTTGGTTCGGGCATGGCGGCGCGTGGGGCACGAACTGCATGGTCAACTGGCATCGCAAGGAACTGAAGCTGTGGGCCGTTCAGCTTTGCGGCTCGCCGCGTCCCTGGGACAAAGAGCGCGCAGCGGCGGAAGAGAAATTTTTCAAGTACGCGATCGATAGATCCGGCGCCGATGCCTACACCGGTCGTGTCAAGTAAGTCGAGGTTTTCGTAAACCCCTCTGCTTGCAGGTGTGGCACGGGCATCTTGCCCGTGATTCATGGGCGGGACGCCCATGCCACGAGGGGTTTGTAAGAGCCTTAAGCCGATAAGAGAAGGAGTTAGACAATGAAAAAAATAAACCTGTTGATTGTTCCCGTGGCGTTGCTGGCGGCGGGATGGTTCTGGAGCCCCGCTGTGCAGGTGGAAGGGTTGCGGACATGTCGGCTTCACGAACCGTCGAACATTGTGAAGCCGGTGTTCTCTTGGCAAATGAAGAGTAGCCGTGCGGGCGCCAGCCAGAAGGCGTATGCGATCACGCTCCGCACGGCTGACGGCAACGAGGTCTGGAGTTCCGGTATGATCGAAACCGGCGATTCCCACGCGGCTGCTTATTCCGGCCCCGCACTGGACAGCGCCACGAAATACCGTTGGGCGGTTAGGGTGACGGATGAAAAAGGGCGGACGTACACAGCGAAACCGGCGACGTTCATCACGGGATTGATCCGTGCGGACGACTGGAACGGCTCGGACTGGATCGCTGTGCCGGGTTGCGAGATCATTACTTCCAACAACGTGCCTAAGACGCATTTCGCTGCGCCTGGGACCTCGTGCTTCTTCAAGAAAATCGCGAACGGCAAGACCGTGAAGGAGGCCTACTGGACCGTCACGGGACAGGGCGCGTTCCAGGCGTATGTGAATGGCAAGCCGTTGCCCGACGTGCTCAAGCCGGGCTTCACCCACGTCTTCAAGACGCGCCACTCGTTCACCTATGACATCACCGACATGCTCGATAAGGGCGCGGATGGCGTGAACGTCTTTTCGGCGATGGTCTCTGCCGGCTGGTGGCGCGACAAGATCGTCCACTATCGCGGCAAGGAGTCCGCGTTCCGTGCGCAGTTGATCATGCGTTACGCGGACGGTTCCAAGGCGCGTTTCGGCACAGACGCAAGCTGGTCTGGCGCGGTGGCGGGGCCGGTGAAGGCCGCCGGCATATTTGACGGCGAAACGTATGATGCGCGGGTGAAGACGCCTTGGATGATGACCGGTGTGGACACGGCGTTCAAGCCGGTCAAGACCATCAACGAGTTCAAGGGCGTGATCGTGCCGATGGAAGGCGCGCCGATTGGCTTGCGCGAGGATCTCCGGCTGGCACCCAAAGAGACCTACGTGTGGAGCGGGGTCGAAGGCGCAGGGGAGGATGCTTACGGCAAGGTGAAGGTTCTCCGCCGTTACGAGCCGAACGCTACAGTGAAACTCGCTGCGGGCGAAACACTTGTCGTCGACTTCGGTCAGAACGCCGCTGCGGTGCCAGAGTTCACCTTCTCGGCGGCAGCAGGGACGGAACTCAGCGTGAAACCCGCAGAGATGCTCAATGACGAAAACGGGCTCAAGAAGCGCGGTAACGACGGTCCGGAGGGAAGCGTCTACCGTCGCAATCTCCGTAAGTTGCAGGAGCACGGCGCAGAGGTCAAATACACGTTCGCCGGTAGTGGCGAAGAGTCCTATCGTCCAGAGTTCACGTTCTTCGGCTATCGCTACATTTCCGTGACCGCAAGTGGCGATGTCGTGTTCAAGGCGATTGCCTCCGTGCCGGTGACCTCGATCCCGAAGTGGTCGGAGTGTGGCTCGATTGAGACCGACGTGGCGGACGTGAACAGGCTGGTTTTGAATGTCCTCTGGGGGCAGTATTCGAACTACCTTTCCGTGCCGACGGATTGCCCGCAACGCGACGAACGTCTCGGCTGGACGGCGGACACGCAGGTGTTCTGTGCGGCGGCCAGCCGCAGCGCGGATGTCTACGGCTTCCTGTACAAGTTCATGCGCGACATGCGCGACTCGCAGCACGATAACGGTTCCTTCACTGGTGTCGCGCCGACAGCGCAGTACGGTGATCTGGCGGAGCAGCTCGGTTGGGCTGACGCCGGTATCATCATCCCGTACACCATGTGGCAGCGCTACGGCGACCTCTCCATTGTCGCGGACAACTTCGAGTCGATGGAGAAGTACATGGCGTTGACGGCGAAGAACCGGTTCAACTCGCCGGTCGCCAATGGCCACCAGTGGGCGGATTGGCTTTCGTACGAAAACTATGAATCCGCCGGCGGCGGCGCCAACCCGAACCAGATACCCGCTTACGAGACGGGCGCGGACGGCAAGAGAGCGCCGCGCAAGGAAGCGTTGGACTATTGGCACTATCTGGGCGGCTGCTATCTGCTTTGGGATGCGCAGATGATGACCGCGATGTCCGAAGCTTTGGGCAAGACCGAAGCTGCGACGAAGTACCGCGCGATCGTGAAAGACACCGTCGCGTATCTCAAGAGCGACTTCTTTGAGAAGGACGGCATGATCAAACAGTGCTTCCGTGATATGCAGACACCGGCGCTGTTCGCGCTCAAGTTCGGACTCGTAGAAGGCGCGGCCGCCGACAAGACGCGCGCGGGGCTGCTGAAGAACATCGCGGATCACGGGGGCTGTCTGCAGACCGGTTTCTTGGGCACTTCCATCATCATGGACACCTTGACCTACGATGCCGTATCGCCAGAAACGGCGTACACGCTCATGCTCCAGCGCAAGAATCCGAGCTGGCTCTACTCGGTCGAGCAGGGTGCCACCACGATCTGGGAGCGCTGGAACTCCTACACGAAGGCGGATGGTTTCGGCCGGGCGGGCATGAACAGCTTCAACCACTACGCCTACGGGGCTGTGCTCGATTGGATGTACGGCACCATGGCCGGAATCCGGCTCGATCCGAAGTCCCCCGGTTGGAAACACTTTATTCTGGCACCGATCCCGGACAAGCGCATCGGCAACGTGAACGCAACCTACGAGTCACCGTACGGGGCGATCAAAAGTTCTTGGGAGTTCGACAAAAACGGCACTTGGCACTTCCGGGCGGAAATACCCGCGAACACCTCCGCGACCGTCATCCTGCCGAATGGGGAGACGCGCGAGCAGGCTTCCGGCAAGTTCACGTGGAACGGCAAGGTCGACTGACGGTCGTCGGCGCGGCGGGAATGCTGCCTTTTTTCACCTTGCGTTCTGTCTGCCAACGGGTGTAAAGTGGATTCAACGCTGGAGTGCGGCGTTGCCTGTCCCGGACGGGGACGGGCGCGGCCGAACGCAAACGAGGACTGCCCGGCGGGCAGCAAGAGAGAACCGGAGAACGAGAAGAGAACCGAACCCCATAGACTGA
>Ga0209407_1001269_pt1 | contig 27033 bp, 17 predicted proteins | sample AD_JPNHG3_MetaG_FD_184410 | JGI IMG/M metagenome (GOLD analysis project Ga0209407, IMG submission 184410) | Active sludge microbial communities of municipal wastewater-treating anaerobic digesters from Japan - AD_JPNHG3_MetaG (SPAdes) (version 2) | ecosystem: Engineered > Bioreactor > Anaerobic... | reverse complement strand
GACCAGCGCCTACGAAAAATCCTTTGTGATAAATCGGCCGATATTCAAGGCTGGCATTGAACCCTAAATTGATCAACATAATGTTCCAGAAATCAACATAGTCATATTCGCGAGGATTGAAATTGTTAAAACCAACCCGAACAGTGGTATTGAGACGCGCCAACCAGGAACGATTCAGGCGAAAATACCACTGCTGGTCCCTACCGCCGATAGCGATGGATTCGTGTTTCGAAGATTTGCGGTAATATATTCCCGGCGAACCGCGAATGAACTTTACCATCTGATCGGCTGGATATTCCAGTGCCAGATGAGCAATTACGATATAGCCGTCGCCTAAACTAATTATATCAGTCCAAGGGATCATCTGCCGCCGGTAACGATAGGGCGATACTGGTAAATCGGAGGCTGGTCGTCTTTGCAGAGATTCGGTCTGGGCAATCATCCATTTATTGAGTAGAATGGCGATATTATCTGCCGGCTTTTGTCTCTTAGCCGTCTTCTCGCGCAATTCCCATTGCCAATCGCGCACAGTCTTTCCACTGGAATCCACCAGCCGCGTATAGCCGTTCAAAGTTCGCGCCGCGCCGAATGCTGGACTGGCGTCGTACCAGAGACTGAGATGATCAATAACCAGAGTTTGATTACCCGTAACCTGAAATTTTTGGAAAAACTTGGACATTTGTATTTCCAGCGGTTCATTCAAGGCGATGTACTGGTCAACCGGAATGTAGTGCCATTTCTTGATTTGCTGAATGCCGAGGATTGTCGGTGATTCGGCTCGTTCATCGTTTACCGGAATGGCTGGAAATCCCGTCAGCGTAAGCGCATCGGCATAGGTGCTGATATAAAGCGTATCGGAAATTAGCTCCGACCAGGAAAATTTAACTGCTAAGGCATTCGAAAAACAGAGCCCCAACAATAAAATCAAGGAGATCAATTTTGCGATATTTTGATTATTCAACGTCAAGTAACTGGTTCATTAAAGTTTGAGCAAATTTTACGACCAAAGTCAGGGAAATGCAACTTTAAGAGCGATGGAGTTTTTAGGCGCGATTAAAAGATTTTTTCCCTTTTTTCTGACACTGCCTATTCCGCCTGACTTGTGCCAAGTCCAAAGGAACAGGCTTCAGCCGCAAAATTAATGATTACCGATTCGGCTTAACGCAAGTCCGCTTTTTATCATACGAACAATGGCATTCCGCACCGCATTGTCCACTATGCTTTTCGCCCTTATAGCGACTGAATTTCAGCGCCGCCATCATTAGGGCAAAAGCCAACGTCGCACATCCCAATATTAATAGAAAATAAATCAGCATCAACTTTACCTGTTTTTACTTGAATTTCGTCCGGGTTCACAATTTTAGTTCATCAGAATTCATCGTACAAAATATTCTCAGGTTCAACGCCCAGATCGTCCAGCATTTTCAATACGGCGCTGACCATTAGGGGCGGTCCGCAAAGGTAATATTCGCAGTCTTCCGGCGCCGGGTGATTGATCAAATAATTATTCAAAACCACTTCGTGGATAAATCCACAATAGCCTTTCCAATTATCCTCCGGCAAAGGCTCGGAAAGCGCTACGTGCCATTCAAAATTCGGAAATTCTCTCTGCAGAGCGTCAAAGTCCTCCTGATAAAACAGTTCCTTCAGACTACGGGCGCCGTACCAAAAGGAGATTTTACGCTGGGTGTGCAGGCGCTTCAATTGATCGAAAATATGCGAACGCATCGGCGCCATTCCGGCGCCGCCGCCGATGAAGACCATTTCTCTATTGGTTTCTTTAGCGAAGAACTCTCCATAGGGTCCAGAAATTGTCACTCGGTCGCCCGGCTTCAAACTGAACAAATAGGACGACATTTTACCCGGCGGAGCGTCCGGCTTTTCTGGCGGCGGCGTGGCGATTCGCACATTCAGCATAATTATGCCTTTTTCGTCCGGATAATTGGCGATTGAATAAGCTCGCACAACCTCTTCGTCCACCACGGAAACGTAGCGCCACATATTACAGCGATCCCATTCCGATTTAAAAGGTTCTTCAATTACAAAATCCTTGAAATTGACCCGATACGGTCCGGTCTCCACCTGAATATAACCCCCCGCCCGGAAATTTATCTGCTCGCCCGGCGGCAAATCTAGAACGAGTTCTTTGATAAAAGTCGCCACGTTGCGATTCGAGCGCACCGTGCAAATCCATTTACGGATGGCGAAAATTTCCGTTGGAATCAAGAGCCGCAAATCTTCCTTGACCGCCAATTGACAGGCTAATCGCACCCCTTCGCGGGCTTCTCGGCGATTGATATGCGCCATCTCCGTCGGCAAGATAGTGCCGCCGCCTTTTAAAACTTTCACTTTACAGAGTCCGCAGGTGCCAGCGGCTCCGCAGGCGGACGGCAAATATATTTCCTTTTCAGCCAAGGTATTTAATAGTTTGCCGCCGACTGGCGCGTCGAAGGAATAATCCGGATCGTCGTTTATATTGATCTTAATCGTGCCGGCCGGAACTAAGTAGGACTTCGCCAGCAGGATCAAGCCGACCAGCGTCAGCACAATAAAAATAAAAACCCCAACCGCAATTAAAATTATAATCAGACTGTTCATAAAATTGTATCTACTAAAGCTGAATTCCGGAAAAAAGCATAAAAGCCATCGCCATTAATCCGGCTGTGATAAAAGTAATGCCTAGATCACGCAGACCGGATGGAACGTTGCTATATTTCAATTTCTCGCGGATACCGGCTAAGGCGACAATCGCCAGCGCCCAGCCTATTCCCGAACCAATCCCAAAAACCACACTTTCGCCGAAGGTGTAATCGCGTTCGACCATAAAAAGCGAGCCAGCCAGAATCACACAATTAACGGTAATTAACGGCAGAAAAATCCCCAGGGCATGATAAAGTTTTGGTACAAATTTATCCAGCACCATTTCCAGAATCTGGACAACGGCGGCGATGACGCCGATATATGTTATCAAACCGAGAAAAGTCAAATCTAGGTCAATGCCCAGCCAGCTCAACGCGCCTTCAGCCAGCAAATTGCGATAGATTAGGTTATTAATCGGAACAGTAATCGTCTGAACCACGATGACTGCAATACCCAGTCCCACTGCCGTTTCCAAACGTTTGGAAACCGCCAGAAAAGTGCACATACCGAGGAAAAAGGCTAATGCCATATTCTCGATGAAAACGGACTTGATGAACAGGCTCAGGTAATGTTCCAACATACTTTACTCCTGCTTTGCTGCCGGTTTCAAAGTGTGTAACCCCCAGATAATTAACCCAATCAGGAAAAAAGCGCTGGCGGGCAAAACCAATAATCCATTCGGCACGTACCAGCCGCCTTCGGTATTGACCCGCAGAATCGTAAAGCCGAGCAATTTTCCGGCGCCGAATAGTTCACGAATCGAAGCCACAATCAAAAGAATCAGACTATAACCCAGCCCATTGCCCAGTCCATCCAGGAAACTTGCTAACGGCGCATTTTTTAAACCGAAGGCTTCCGTGCGCCCCAGCAGAATACAGTTAGTGATGATCAGGCCGACATAAACCGAGAGTTGCTTACTGACGCCGAAAGCGAAAGCCTTAATCAATTGATCGGCGACAATCACCAGCGAGGCGATGATCGTCATTTCGACGATAATGCGGATGCTTCCAGGAACCTGGCGCCGGATCAAACTGACCGCCATATTCGCAAAAGCCGTAACGAAAGTTACCGCCAATGCCATCACGATCGCCGTCTCCAATTTAGAAGTAACCGCCAGCGCCGAACAAATTCCCAGCACTTGGATGATCACCGGGTTTTCTTTAATTATCGGCGTGGTTAAAGTAGTGAGCGACTTATTCATTTCTCATCCTCTTGGCTTGAAGATTGCGCAAAAATGGCCCATAGCCATTTTCTCCGAGCCAGAATTTTACGAGTTGATCAATGCCGCGCGTAGTGAGCGTTGCTCCGGACAAGCCATCAATCTGGTATTGCGCCTGCGGACTGGTTGGGTCAACTTTACCTTTGATAACTTCGATTTTTAGCTGGCTGGAATCATCGAAAGCGCGTTTGCCAACCCACTTGGCGCGCCAGAGAGGATTGTCAACTTCACCACCCAGACCGGGTGTCTCACCATGTTCGTATATGATAAAACCGGTGACAGTCTGCAAATCAGGACCAAAAGCTATGAAACCATAGAGCGTGGACCAGAGACCTTTGCCGTAAACCGGAAGAATCACACCACCAGCTTGATCGTTTCCAACAACCTCGTAAACTACCATATATTTGGGCTGACGACCGATGTGTGCCAAATCATCGGCAGCTGGAATTGTCCGATTTAATGCCGGGTCACGAGCAATGGCTTTCGAATCAAAGCGTGCCGGATCGAGGCGCTTATCCGCTGGAGCTTCACTGATAATTTGACCGGTGGCAAGCTCAACCAGTAGCGGGCGAATTTTCTCCTGAAAAGTCTTTTTCACGGCGGCGTCATCGGTGTAAAGGTTGGCGGCTTGGAGAATATTTTTCAACTTGTCCAATTCTTGGTTCCCTTGCTGGCGCGGACGCAGGAGAACCACAGAAGTCGCCACCATCACCGCGCAAATTAGGCAAACGCCCAGTGCTACTAAGAACGTTTTCCGCGCGCTTTCATCTGACATCGCGGGTTGCTCTCCTCTTTATATGAGCGTTAATAAAAATGCGATCTATCAACGGCGCGAACATATTTCCAAATAGAATCGCCAGCATCATACCTTCCGGAAAAGCCGGATTCAAAACGCGCACCATAATAACCATAACGCCAATCAGCAAACCATATACCCATTGGCCCGGTTTGGTAACTGCGCCCGAAACCGGATCAGTCGCCATAAAAACTGTCCCAAAAGCAAATCCGCCCAGCACCAGATGCCAGAGCGGCGTCACCGCGAACATTGGATTAGTGGCACTGCCCATTAAATTGAAAGTTGTAGAAAGTGTCACCATTCCGATTAAAATACTCAGCATAATGCGCCAACTACCTACTCCGGTAACCAATAAAATTAGCGCCCCGATTAAACAGGCTAAAGTCGAAGTTTCGCCCATTGAACCGGGAATAAACCCCAGGAAAGCATCCAACCAGCTAGTAGTAACTGCCGATGACGTTTCCGCGAACTGCGCCAGCGGCGTCGCCCGGCTAATGCCGTCCACTGCGATCCAAACCTTGTCGCTGGTAATCTGCGCCGGATAAGCAAAAAACAGAAAAGCGCGCGCCACCAATGCCGGGTTGAAAACATTGAAGCCGACTCCGCCGAAAACTTCCTTGCCGAGCACTACACCGAATGAAATTCCCAATGCTACCTGCCAGTAGGGAATCGTCGACGGCAGGATCAGCGGAAAAAGCAAACTGGTAACGAAAAAACCTTCCGCGACTTCATGTTTGCGAATTACGGCGAACAGCACTTCCCAGAATCCGCCAACTATCAGCGTTATGATATAAACCGGCAGGAAATATAATCCACCATGGATGAAATTGGACCAGAAACTTTCTGGATCGAAATCCATTCCTAATGCCAGCATCAGACGTTGTTGCCAGGTAAAATTAGCGCCGGAGCCGAGCGACTGCAATACGAGATTAGCCTGTAAGCCAGTATTATAAAAAGCCATGAAAACCGTCGGTATCAGCGCCACGAATACCGTGATCATCATGCGCTTCAAATCCATAAAATCACGTATGTGCACCGTGCCTTTGGTAATTTTACCCGGAGTATAGAAAAAAGCATCAATCGCTTCGAATAGGTAATATAATCCGGCTAGCTTCCCGCCGGGTCGAAAAGGCTTGCCTGCCTGATCGAGAAATTTCCTTAGTCCGCCCATTACCCTTCTTTCTCGATTAAATTCAACACACGCCGCAGATTCTGACCATGGTCAATTTTCGAGGGACAGACAAATGTACATAGCGCCAAATCTTCTTCAACCAGTTCTAAACAACCGAGTTTTTCGGCTTCTTCGAGGTCATCTACCGCCAACGCTCGCAGAAGGTAAGTCGGCAAAATGTCCAATGGCATTACCTTTTCGTAACAACCGATGGGAACGATCGCGCGTTCACTGCCGTGCGTATCGGTGTCGAAGACCAACTTACGGTTTGGTAAAAAAGCCGACAACGTAATATTCTTCACCGAAAATAGCCGCGTTCCCAGACTAAGCCAGCCAAATAATTTACGACGGCCACCTTCCGGGATGACACTCACAATTTGGTGAAACCGTCCGAGAAAATTCAACTCGCCTGCCGCTGTATGTCCGGCAAGAACCGAACCGGAAATTATGCGATTATTGCCTTCTTCCAGTTCGCTATCGGTTAATTCGCTTAGGTATGCGCCGACGCGCGTGGCAATCAGTCGAGGCTTCTTAACCGCTGAACCAGCCAAAGCGACGATTCGCGCAGTTGGCAATCTGCCGGTAGTAAACAATTTCCCGATAGCCGCGACATCCTGGGCATCAATGCTCCAAACGGTTTTTTGGAGCGAAACCGGAGCGAGGAAATGAATGTGCGTTCCTGCCAGTCCGGCGGGATGCGGTCCGGCAAATTCCACTATTTCTATGTTTTTAATTTCAGGAATGGGAATCGCTGTATCCGGTGCTTGACAGACGAATACTTTTCCGGCAGTCAGTTTGGCAACGAGTGCTAAGCCGCACTGGAAATCATTCGCCTGTTCACGTAGTATGACCGCGACGTCTGGCGCCAGTGGATTAGTGTCCATAGCCGTGACGAAAATCGAATGCGGTTGACTTTCCGGATCAGCTAATTTACCGAATGGTCTGGCTTTGAACGAAGGCCATAAACCGGACTCCAGCAATTGATTTATAATTTCTTCCCGTGTCAGGGAATCAATTTGTTGCTCTGAAAAAGATTTGAATTCGACAGCATCATCGCCATCCAATTTGATTACCAGCGATAGAAAAGCCCGCTTGGGGCCGCGATTGATGGCAATAACCTGACCAGTACCCGGAGCAGTGAATCGAATCTGCGGGTAAGTTTTATCGCTAAAAAGGGGTTGCCCGAGTTTCACCTGATCGCCGATCGTTACCGCGAATTGCGGCTTCAGCCCGACGTAATCCAGTCCTAAAAGCGCTACCTGAGAAACCGATTGAGCCGGGTAAATAACCTGCTCCGGTGCCCCGGCAATTGGCAGATTTAATCCCTTTTTAATTTTAATTAACATTAGCGGTACGCTTTTTTCCCCGATACGATTGGTTTAATTAAATGACTGTTGTATTTATACTGAACTAAATCTTGATCGAATTTTCATAAGTCGTAGATTAAAAAAAATTCATTTATTGAACAAACACAAAAATTATTTTTATGTAGTGAAATTGAAACTTTAGCAGAATTTCTTGAATTTTATAGAGAATGAGCTGGGTGCTTGTTGGCAGAGAAGTGCTGTTAAGTTCTATTGTTTTAAGGGGACGGCAAATCGCCATTAATCTCTTATAAGCACTTAGGAGAGCTTAATATCTTGGTTTTTCTGGCGGTTTATTATTTTGCTTAGTTGGAAGCGGTGAGGCATGAATTCGGTGAATTGTAACCGGCAACTGGAAATCGTGGCTCAACCCGGAAAGTTCATATTCTCGGCGAATATTTCCATAAATTGAGCGTCGGTAGCTAGTGGAAAGTGTTTTGTAATAAGTGGAATCGAGTGATATTCTTGGTCATTAAGTAAAGACAACTTGGCGCCGTGCAGAGCGGTATTTCCGGCTTGTTCAATTAATTCTGTGGGAAAATCTAACAGACCGATTCGCCGCGCGCTGGCGACATTGATGTAATTGCCGAATGCTCCTGCCAGAAAAACTTGCTTTATACCAGCCGGTTTCAATTGCATTTGTTTCCGTAAAATCTGGATTCCAGCCGCGATGGCGCCCTTAGCCAATTGTAATTCGCGAATATCGGCTTGAGTAACGACCACCGGCGTTTGGAGAGGAATTTCCCGTTCGGGCAAGGTAATTCGTCCGGTTGGATCAATCCAGCCAAGATCGAGGCTAGCGGCGATCGCGTCCACCAGTCCACTTCCGCAAATCCCGCGCGCCACGCCATTGCCGATTACTTCAACTTGCAACTGACCATTGGTAAGCCAAACTTTCCAGATGGCGCCGGTGGTGGCGCGCATACCCATCGTAATCTGAGCGCCTTCAAACGCTGGCCCTGCCGCAGTCGAAGCACACAGAATTCTGTCACGATTACCAATGACAATTTCGCCGTTGGTACCGAGATCAATCAGAGCGACGGTTTCGGGACTGCGGTGCATTCCAACCGCCAGAATTCCAGCTAGAATGTCACTCCCCACGAATCCGCCGAGACAGGGTAGAAATTTTACTTTGGGATTGCCCGGCAACTGCCAGCCGATTTCATCTGCCGACCATTCCAATTCACCGGGTTGCTCGATTTCAAACGGCAATCGCGCCAGCGGTTCAACCGATAACCCGCCAAATAAGTGGTGCATAACGGAATTACCGACGATATTAATCTGTTTCAGTCGCCGCTCCGGACAGCGACATTTTTCTACCAAGTTAGCGATCATCTGCCCGATTTGATGATGAATCAGGTTTTGCAAAAGTTCTCGGCCTGCGGTTGTCAAACCGAACTGGATACGACTCATAATATCGGCGCCGTGGCGCGCCTGCGGATTGAGTGCCGTTTCCACGCCCAGAACTATTCCGCTGGACAAGTCAAGCAATTGGGCTACCAGAGTAGTCGTTCCGAGATCTACCGCCACCGCCAATCCGTCTTCTCCGGCGGGTTTTATCCGGGTAGCATCGGCCAGAATCGGGATTTCCAGCTGGGCGAGTTCGATAACTAATGGTTCCGTCACCTGACATTGACAGGCTAAACGCCAGCCCTGGCTAATTTCCTCGGAAGTCAACGCCTTTTTTTGAATTTCATTGACTTTCAGGTTGCCCTTTAAAATTTTTATACGACATTTGCGACAAACGCCGCGCCCGCCGCAGGGAAATTCTACTCCTTGCTCAAAAAGGATATCCTTCAAAGCCGATCCGGCGTCAACTTCAATCGCTCGCCCGAGCGGTTCGAGGCGAATTTGCACTCTTGTATTTGATTTCATTTTAGTAGTCATTTGTTACCCGATAAGTAATTAAATTTTGAGTAGATTTCAAACAAAAAGGTTTAGAATGCAAGGATTAATCCAAGTTTATACCGGTGATGGCAAGGGCAAAACCACTGCGGCTTTGGGTCTGGCTCTCCGAGCCGCCGGTGCCGGACTGAAGGTTTTCATCGGGCAATTCCTCAAAGGCGCCGAGTATAGCGAGATCAAAGCACTGCGCCAATTAGCCCCGGGCATCGAAATTAAACAGTATGGACGGCGTTGCTTTATCAAAGATAAACCGGATGAAGAGGACATTCGCCTGGCGCAAAACGGCTTGCGCGAAATGGAGTCGGTTATTCAATCCGGGGATTATAACTTGGTGATTCTGGACGAAGCCAATATCGCGGTCTATTACAATTTATTTAGCGTTGATGAATTGCTCAAGGTCGTCCAGAACCGGCCAAAGCAGGTCGAGATCGTGATTACCGGACGGAATGCCGATTCGCGAATTATAGCGGCTGCCGATCTCGTCACTGAAATGCGCGAAATCAAGCATTATTATCAAAAAGGCATTGCCGCCCGGTTAGGTATTGAGATGTAAACCTATAATTCGACTTGACTTAAGCCTGCTGGGGAAATTTTGAGGTTAAGCCTGTAGTTGAGAAAATAGATTACGGGATACGGGAAAGAAAAACTTGTTTTTAGCTATTATTTCGCGCAAGTTCCGTCCCATCAAGGCAATGAACGTAAAGATTCACAACCCTTTTCTATTTTCCTTTACGTCTCTTAGCGAACTTGGCGGTTTAATCTTTTACCACAAAAACCCGGGAAAAAGGTCAAGCATGAGAAAAGATAAGCAGAGGGAAAAAAGTAGCGCTTGACTTAAGTTGTCGTCCGACGATTTGGGTTAAGCCGAACTTCGAAAGCGCTTTGTATCGATCAAAAACATCGTGCATACCGGCTTTTCCTCGCTGGAGGGTGCGCTATCGAGACTCTGAGTTCCGGTTTTGACGGTTAGGTATTTACCGTTGGACGCCTGAGAGTCGGTCAATATATCCCAATTTTCTCCCACGATAGCATATTAGGGTTCGAAATAAATTCTTTCACTTTCATCGGTAAAATCCAATGGTTCTCTGCCTATGAACAAATTTAGATCCACCGCTTCGGCTATCAATCGATGTCCGAATTCGCTGGGGTGGAGGTGATCTCCGGAATCCGCTTCCGGTAATAGACTTAAAGTATCTGCCGGATTGCGCAGTGCCCGATCTAAATCTATGACTCCATCGAAAAAACCGCTGGTTCTTATCCAATCATTGACAATTTGCCTCTCGGCTTCACGAGCTGTAGAATAATAAAATGAGCCCTTCATGGGTAACAACGTTGCTCCGTACACAAAGATACCTCTGGAATGCGCATTTACTATCATCTGTTTGTAAGCGTCAATTAGTTGGTTGCCTACGCCGGGCGTCCCGTTGCCAATGTCATTTATACCCTCGAAAATGATCAACCACCTCACTCCGCTTTGATTGAGTACATCGCGTTCAAAGCGACTGAGCGCGGTCGGTCCTAAGCCTCCGCTGAGCACGCAATTACCGCCAATTCCCTGATTCAAAACCGCAACCAAACGGGTAGCCGGATTTTCCTGAAAGCGACGCGCCAGTTCATCTGGCCAGCGGTTTTGTTTGTTTGTACCGGAGCCACGCCCATCTGTGATGGAATTACCCAAAATAACCACCGCCGCGGCTGAGTCCGGCGCTTTTACATCAATGGTATTAATAACATACCAGTGATCAGTTGTGACTGCACCGGCGCAATCTGCTCTAGTAACTGCATTCCCGGTGAGTAGGTATGATGTAGTTCTTGAGCCGGGGTGACCGGTTACGTCCGGGGAAGTGGCGCCAAAATAAATAGTTATTGCAATATCCGCCCTGGGTGGCAAGGCGAATAGGAAGGGATCTGAGGTAACGGCTTTACCCGCTTCCATAGTAACATTCGGAAAGCCTTTGAAAAATAGCGATTTGTCCGTGGCGGTATCAATCGCACCACCACCAGTTGAAATAGCAATGTGGACTGAATTCATCGTAACCGGTTTGGTGCTGAATTCATTGGAAAAGCGTAGCCGCAGGGTGTCGCCTCCAATCGAAACGCGGACAATTTGGCGCAGGGTATTATTACTCAAGCCGGGGCTTGGCGGATTATTGTTTGTTTCCACCAATTGTGGGGCAGTGCTCCAGGTGCCAACCCATTTGGTCGGTTCAGCAGAAACAAAGGAAAGAAATCCCATAATTAAAAGAATTACCAATACGAGGGCAGAAGTTTGATATTGAAGATGCCGGCGATTAAGTCCGCCATTAGCGATAGTGTGCCTTACCGATTTCATATAGCAATTTATCCTTTCACATTGAAAAATAACGTTTTTCACTTGCCAGACGACAATTGAGAACCATCTGCTCTCTGACGGGTAATATCAGTCATTTTCCAGCGGCAGAAAGCGAGAGGGTCGTGATAGAGTTGGCTGGTAAGACTAAGGGCTTTCTTTTATTGAATTCACCGATATAGACGCAGTTCTCGGTTTCACTGGTGCGATAGATTGTGCCTTTGGCACTGGCGAAATTCTTAATCGCAAGTTTAAGTTTAATGTCCATATCCTGAGTTATATTGAGAAGCACGATCGTCATTTTTTTATTATCCGGACTGACATACGCGGAAATTCTAAGACCAGTATTATCATTGGCGACTTCGACTCTCTGCCAACCAGCGTCAATAAAAGCCGAATACTGTTTAAAGGCGTAATAGGTGGGTTTGATTGTATAGGAATCGAAATCGTTCAGACTAATCAGACCAGAACCAGGCGCCCAGAATAAATCCCAGTACAAATAGGCAGAAACTTGCTCTAGTGTCAGGGAATTATGCAACAATAGCGCGGTATTGAGGGCATCCGGCCAGGCACCGGGGTCGTCCTCGAATTCCGTCTGGAAAATGGGCTTGTCGCCATATTTCTTGACCATTTCCCGATAACTAATCATCCGCGGAATGAAGCGATCGGGATCGGCCCCACATCCACTACAATCGTAAAGATGGTGAGCATAGCCATAGACATGCGATAAATCTATTAAATTTTTGATATATACTTCAGAATCTCCCAGACCGGAAGTTTCAGGCGTAAGCATTTTCGGCATGGCTTTGCCCATTTTAGCATTCAACTTGTGCCAGACGGCTTCGTAGGCTACGTTATGAGCGGCAAGCGTGGTATCGTCAGATTCGCTGGGAGCAAATACGCACGATTCCCAAGGCGCTTCGTAATTCAATTCATTTTGAATGCTGATATAATCTATGGTCGCCCCAGCATTGGCATAAGCCATCAGACTTTCATACCACCAGTCGGCAAATCCTTCGTAAACGAATTTTCCGGCGACCTTTTTGAGCGTTCCGCCTACCACATTGTTATTACTCTTCAAATAAGCCGGAGGAGACCACGAAGACATCAAAATTTTCAAATTTTCTCCCCGCAGTGCCTTAGCGTTTTTGATAATCTCGACGGTTTCCTGCATCGAATGCGGTTCCATATCATAATTATTGCGAATGCGGAATATGTCCAGCCCGAGTTCTTTGAAAAGCAGGTTATACAATTCCGTCTTTTTATTATGATTTACCAGATTCATCGTGTAATATGCACCAGAAGCGCCGAAGCCTTCTATTATTTGGTGACGGATTTTGGCATCTACCTGGCTTTTGCTTTGCGGCGTGGGTGGAATGATTACCGGTGGATTCGCCTCTGGACCATATACGACTACATCATCCACGAAGAAATTGACGCCCGGCGCCGGTCCTTCGAAATACACATCCAGAACCGATAAAGTACCAGTCACATTTAACGTGAATTCACCGGAAAGTTTAGTCCAGGCGGTATCGGTGGCTATCCCGCGAACGACCCCGATATATTTTGTTCCGCTGTCGTCTTGTTGTTCAAAAGAAATGGCGACTTCGTCGCTGGACGCATTATCTAATCTGACCCAGCCGGAAACTTGATAGGTTTTGCCGTCAACCATCCTGCCAAATACCGACTGCTTGATACCCTGCCAGTTAGCTAGGCGCTGAAACGCTTTCCCGCTATAGCGACCTTCATATACCGGCGAGGTTACAATTTCTATGGCGCAAGTGCGATCAAACCAACCTTCTTTTCCATCTTCAAACCCGGGATTAATTACAATGTTACTATCCCCATAAGCCATTGCTACCAGCAGAACGCTCAATCCGATAAATGATCTGCGAATTCCTTTCCCAAACATTTTGCTAATACTCCTTAATTTAGAATTTCATAACGGATAAAAATCTACAATTTATTGCCAATTTTAAAAACTTATTTTCAGTAATCAAAACTAACTGGATAAAAATCTCCGAGTGGACGGGTTTCCTGTGAAAGAACCTGTAATCACCTGCTTAGAAGGTCAATGCTCTATCATTTGAAATATTTAACGTTAATAATGAATAAGGAAAACCTGTTGTGTGGAATTAAACGAGCGCATGTTTAATATGGTTTAGGGGTTTATTATTGATAGAATTCAAGAACTGTAGCAAAGTGAAGGCGGTCACTTTCGACAAAATCCTGGTAGCCAGGCCGACAAAGGTTTTGGCATAATTTACACGAATCACGAATTGATCTATCAACTGAGAAAACAAGGTTTCAATCCGTTTACGAACTTTTCGAAACAATGCCGGTTGTCTTCGATAATTCTTCTGATTGGAGCGCATAGGCGTATTTAACTGAATACCTCTCGTCTCGAATAATTCCAGTTGATATTTAGAATCGAGATGGGCTTTATCCCCTAACATCAGACAATCAGCATAATAAGGTTCGATATCTCTGAGATATTGAATATCGGCATGGTTGGCTTTGGAGAGATCAAAACTGGTTATGCCCCCATTAAGACTACAAACCCCATGGAATTTATACCCGAAATAATGGGAGTTTTGAGCCACGCAATAGCCGTATTCTGGTGCTGTTTCAATAGATTCTTTGATAATTGGTTTAATACGATCGAAGTTTGATTTAAGATTGTGCATTAGTTTATCTCTCTGTTTATTATTGAATTACAATACAATAATTTAAGGATTTTTAAGCTAATGCACATCTTATTTTTTAGGTTTTTATTTCACACAACGGGTTAAGTAAAATATGCGCGTACCCCGAGCAGGACTCGAACCTGCAACCACCTGCTTAGAAGGCAGATGCTCTATCCACTTGAGCTATCGGGGCATTAGTAAAAATCAGAAAGATCGTCGGGGTGAGTGGATTTGAACCACCGGCCCCCTGCTCCCAAAGCAGGTGCGCTAAACCGGACTGCGCTACACCCCGTTCTCCAAATTCTATCTCTGATTATAAAAAAACAATCACTTTAAGTTATTATAATGAACTTGATTATCAATGGATAAAAAAAGCACGTAAAGTTAGGATATTAAAGTCATTAAAGTCAAGCCTGAAAAAATTGTTGCCTTTAATAAAATAATCACATTTAATATTGAGGTATAGAAGGAAGTGAATACTGTCTATCGGGCGTTATCCGATCCAACCCGACGACAAATTCTGAAATTATTGCGCAAGAAAAACTTGACCGCCGGTGAAATCGCCGGACATTTTACCACAACGAAAACTTCTCTGTCGAAGCACTTTAGCATTTTACAGTCATTTGGGCCCTAGACCGATTCAAGGCGAAAAATTGGGCGTCACAATTCCTTACCATTTGAAAGTCAGTGTACTTGAAAAAGCCAATATGGCATTGATGGAAATATTTAAACTAAAGGGGAAAGATAATGGAAGACAATCGGAGTAAAATCGAGCTTCTGCGACCTCGACGCAGTTCTGTTCATTTCTGCACTTATGCAAAAATTTGAATTAGTAAAATAGCAGACTGCAAAGGGCGCGAAGAAGATCACTATTTTCTTTTTCTTGGAGGGAATTTGGGTATTTATGGCAAGCTTATATTGCCGATTCAGTAATATATTTACGAATATTTTTTTCGGCGTCGTTCACTATTGATTCGGATATTGTTTTAGTAATCAATAAACCATTACGTATGAAGTAAAGAGCTTGTTCTCTAACTTTCCGCTTGGAACAACGTTCGAGTATGAAAGCATAAAAATCCAGCTGGGTGGAGTACTTTTTCAATAGAACTTCGTCCGGTTTCTCTGCAATGCGGTCGGATTTGAAGTCTATAATAGTAAGAGTATCGTCATTATTTTCGATGAGCAGATCAATTTTCCCTTCAAGGATCGTTTCTTCGTAAAGTCCGACCACCTCGACTTCCCGTCGCAGATTTCTGGCAGAAATCAATCGCTGGCGTAAATGATTATCGGGGTCGAGCAATTGCTTTGCCCAGCCGGAAAGTTCAGCGCTAATTTTCTGTGACTCGGGTGCGGTAAGTCGGTAGGGACGCAGTAAATCAGCCAGCATATTTTGAAACGAATCCAGTGAAAGAAAATCCCACCAGCTGAAGGCTTTGTGAATCAAAGTGCCTAACTCCTGTGGTGAAAGCGCCTGGTCGGCTTCTGGCTCGGCGGTGGAGGCGATTTTCTCACCGGCGACTACCCATTCCGCTAGAGCCGTAGCAGTTAAATTCCGGATCGGCGGTTTGAACTCGAGCGGTTGAATTTGAGTGCGAATTCTCCGCAACGTTTCATCGTTTAGCTCGGCTGGCTGAACGAGTGAAATCCCACTGGGGAGAGCTGTCTGTTCGATTTCGCTTTTGGTTAATTTCACGCTGCGGCACAGATTTTTTTCATGCGCCCTAACGAAGATTTCGGCACTTAAATCCCAGAGCGATTTATCCGGTTTATCGGATTTACCGGATACAGTTGCCGAGCAGACCAAATACGAACGGGCGCGAGTCATAGCGACGTACAGCAGGCGTTTTTCTTCGGCTAAAGTCCGGCGGCGTTCGAGATGTTTTAATTGATTGTAGTGGAACGGATGAGATTGGTTTTTAACGGCTTTAATGGCGACCGCCGCACCGATATCAGAATGAAAAAGGAAGCGATCGCTCCGGTAATTGATTTTATCAGCCAATAGAGGCAGAAAAACGATTTGACTGTCAAGACCCTTTGCCGCGTGAATCGTCATAATCGTTACCGCGTCACCTTTGGCGGCGGATAGATTGGCTTCGCCTTCGCGCACTTCCTTATCTCGATAAATTTGAATACGCCGGATAAAATCAATTGGCGAGAGGCTTTCAGCTTTTTCCCATTCCAGCGCCAATTCAATCAATTTTTTTACGTTGGCAATTTTCTGGGTGCCGTCCGGTAACCCAGCCAGAAGCGCGGTAAAATTAGTCATCTCCACAATTTGATTAATTATTTCGGCGGTGGATAGTTGCGTAATCTGTTTGTTTAATTCAGTATAATTACGATAGAAATTCTTCAGGCGTGCGGCTTCCTCGGCTTCCAGCGAGAACTCTCTTTCATTTTTTAAATATTGGTTAGTGCCTTTCCATAGACTTTCTTCGCGGGCTAATTCAGTCAGTGTGGCGTCATTCAATCCGACCAGCGGCGACCGCAGTATCCCAACTAAAGCGATCTCGTCGTGCCAATTCAATAACACCCGCAGATAATTAATCAAGTCCACAATTTCCGGCTGGTCGTAGAAACCGATTCCCGTCACCACGTAAAAAGGGATTCCAGCCTGGCGCAGAGCCTCTGTGAACTGAGATTGGTGGGTGCGCGAACGCAGGAGAATCGTCATATCGCCGAATTCAGCCTCGCGGATAATGCCGTTTTCCCTGATTATTTCGGCTTTATGTAATTGCCAAATATGGTCGGCGATAGCTCGGGCTTCCAGGACTTCGTCTTTTGGACTTTCCTGGCGCGGACGTGCGGCGAATTCCTCATCTTCTTCGATTAAAAGCAGTTCAACCGGCGGTTCGGTAGAAATAGAATTGTCCTTAGCCGCAATCGGTAGCGGGTAATGCGCAGCATAACGTTCCGCCGGTGGTGCGCTACCGAGAAATTGAGCAAAGAAGAAATTGTAGAAATTCATCAGAGCTTGAACGCTTCGATAATTAGTCGAAAGAGGCTGAACGTCTGACTGCTCGCGCAGAGTGTTGAATATCTCGACTTCCGCCCCACGAAAACGGTAAATGGATTGCTTTTCATCACCAACGAAAAAAGTAATCAAATCGGGATTGAGTTCCTGAAGAAGTTGAATGATGCGATATTGAATCGGATTAATGTCCTGGAATTCATCAACCAGCAAATGTTTGAAATTCCTGATGTAACGCACAATCTCCGGCGACCGCCGCACCAGTAGGTTTTCGGTTTCGAGCTCGATGCCGGTGAAATCCAGCAGAGCTTTGCGTCGCATTTCCGCGCGATATTCTTGTAGAAAATCTAATGCCAGGCGTGCCAGGCTTTGCATTACATCAGCGTGAAGTTTTTCAATTTCCGGATCGAAAGTATGAAATTCGTCTTTGATTAGTCTGAATTTTGCGGCTAACTGGCTATGGAATTCACGCACAGTTCCTAATTCATTGCCCCAAGCCGCGGCTGTGCCTTTTTTCCCACTGCCGAGCGCTTTACGCAAAGAGCCGTTCAGGATTGAAACCGGTATCTGTCGCCGACCGAGAACTTCAGTGGAAGCAGTGAGGATAATACAGAAGTCTCTTTGCAAAACGTCATCAGATTTGGATGACTTAAAGGTAGAAATTTGATTTATAATATCGCTAATTGTTTTATCGCTGAAATATTCGTATAGCAATTGGAGATTGTAATCGCGGCAGGCTTTTTCAATATCGGCAAGATGACTAGTTACATTGAGATTTTTGTAACGTTCCAGAATAGGCGTACATTCAGCCTGCTTTTCGTAGATCAAGTCCAGCAATTTGGATAATTCGTCGAGTGTTATTGAATTGATTAGGATAGTTAGGTCAGGATCGCGCTCGGCAATTTTATGTTCCAGGAATTTTTGCCAAAACTGATCGCGGAGAAGGGCTTCTGCAGTCTCGTCGCATATCTTGAATAGTGGGTCGAAAGGCAATTCGCCAATGTTATCCCGCAGAATACGGAGGCAAAACCCATGCACGGTAGAAATCGGGGCGGTATTCAGGCGCTCGATCAAACTGGCGATTTTCGCAGGTTCCAAACCGGCTTCGTTCTTGAGGATAGATGAGCGCACGCGCTCTTTCATTTCATTAGCGGCTTTGTCGGTAAAGGTCATAGCGATGATTTGGTCGCAGTCGGCGGCTCCCGAAAGTAAGATTTCCAGGTAGCGTCTGACCAAAACGGTGGTCTTGCCGGTTCCGGCGGCGGCACAGACGAATTGATTCTCCGTAATGTTTCTGATAAACTTGTCGCGTTGGCTGGTTAAGTCGGTCATCTATACTAATTTAAGCATCAAAGCTTTTGGAAATAAATTTTAAAAAGCATAAAATTCGAGCGTTTTTATGGGGAGTAAAGAATAAATGCCGATTATCATTCCGTTTTCTTCGGAATGGATTACTTTCGCCTGCTTTCTGGGTCTGATTTTGGGAATTGTGGGCTTAAGCGAAGTCCTGCGTCGGGGTAGTCGCCTGACCGGCGAACAGACCCGCCGATTAGTTCATATTGGTGTCGGAATTTTTGTGATTTTCAGTCCCTTATTTTTCAAGTCGGCTTTGCAACCGGCGTTACTGGCTTTGATATTTATTTTATTGAATGCCGTCGCTCTGAAAGCCGGACAGATGAAGGGAATGCACACGACCGAGCGTCGTTCGTATGGTACGGTTTTTTTCCCGCTGACCTTTTTGATTTTGATTGCGATGTACTGGTATTCTGACCCGGTGATTTTAATGCTTGGGATGATGGTAATGACTCTGGCGGATCCGCTGGCTTCGATAGTCGGTATGAAAGTCAAAAAACCACGCCAATTCACTTTCTGGAAAGACCCGAAATCGATGCAGGGTTCTTTAGTCGTTTTTATTACCACATTTATAATAATAACGGCGTTTCTGCCGCTTTTTCGCTGGCTGGATGGCACACCAATTCCCAATTGGCAAAGTTTGATCGTGATGGCGTTAACCGTTGGCGTGGTTGCTACGCTGGCTGAGGCGATTTCAAGTGCTGGTTCCGATAATTTGAGTTTGCCGTTGATTGCGGCTTTGATGATTGATGTGATGCAGAGTTTGACTTTTCAGGGGCAGATTGCGGTAATGGGCTGGGTGCTATTTTCATTTTTGCTGGCTTATACAGCCTATCGTTTAAAAGCCTTGACCGCAGGCGGCGCCGCCGGGGCGATGTTTCTGGGCTCGGTCGTTTTTTCAATCGGTGGGATTAACTGGGTTATCCCGATGGCGACTTTTTTCGTGTTATCGTCTATTCTCTCCAAACTCGGCAAAGCCCACAAGAGCCAATTAGCCATTATGCAAGAAAAAGGTAGTAACCGCGACTTAATCCAAGTTTATGCCAATGGCGGGGTGGCGCTGGTTATGGCGATCTTATATTTTTATACTGAAATGGATTTATTTTATTTAATGTTTTTAGGCTCGTTAGCGGCCGCGACTGCCGATACCTGGGGCACCGAAATCGGCACTTTTTCGAAAAGCCAACCGGTTCATATATTGACCGGTAAAGCGGTTCCGGCCGGCACCTCCGGCGGCGTGACGGTATTGGGCACTTCCGGCGTATTCGTTGGTGCCGGTATATTAACATTGAGCGGAATTTTCCCTTTAGAACAATCGCTGATGAAGATTGCCCTGATTATCATTATAAGTGGCATTCTCGGGGCGCTGATTGATTCCGTATTGGGCGGGACGATTCAGGCGCAGTATCGCTGTCCGGTCTGTCGGAAAACCACCGAAAAAGTCAAACACTGTAATGGTCAGGCGACCACTCTGATCTCAGGTTATCACTGGATTAATAACGATGTCGTCAATTTAGTCTGTACGCTTTCAGGTGCGCTCTTGGTGGGCGTGGGTTGCTGGTTGCTGATGTGAATTTTTTTGACCGGATGCAATTCGGCACAAATCATAGAAATCACACTCATTTCCGCGACAGCGGTTTTCATTTCGCCTCAATAAACTGAAATTTCCCCGATAAATTTGTTCCAGGATCGCGGTAACATTTTGTTGAGTTGCGTTTAGTAATTCATTCAGATCGGACAACCCCAATTCCGCCGCACGTTCAAATTTGGCGTCAACCAGAAACCCGCGCGTCCTTTTACCATCTTTAAAGGAGTAATAATAAGCGCCGCCGATTTTCTCGGTAGGCCTGCGTTTCAAAAGTATCAACAAATAAAGTGGAATCTGGAATTGCGTTCCGCTTTGCGCACCATTGACAATATCTATAATGCCACTGCTGGAGCGCTTGTAGTCGATCACCAAAAAGCGTTCGCTGGAGACATTGCGGTCAATACGGTCAATTTTTCCGGTTATGGTCACGGGTAATGCCAGGTCATTTCCAATCAAGAAAGCGTTATCCAGCGCATACATTTTTTCGGTAAGAATCGGGGCAAAGCCAGTCGGGCAGTAACGCCGCTCCTCTTCAACGAAATTGCGCAATCCCATCATCAAATTGTTCAAAACCTGTTCCCATAACAAATCCGGAATGAAATATAACTTCGGTCGGAAAAGTGTATCTATCCGGGCAATTAATCCATTTAGAAAACTGTCGTCGGCTATCTCGAGGAAATCCGACCAACTTTGCGGTTTGCTAGACAGGAAATCCTGGACGAACTGCTCCAGAACCTTATGAATCAAAAGTCCTTCAGTCAGAGCATCCAGCCCGAACTGGGGTTCGCGCGAAATTGCGATATTCCAGATGTGAGCACATAAATAGGCAAACGGGCAATCAACATAGTTCTGGATTTTGGTGGTCGAAAGCGGCTTTGCCAAAAATTCCGGGTAAAACCTGAACTCCGGCAAAACGCCGTTCCGAATACCGTCACCTGCCAATCGCCGACGTTCGCAATTAAGGCTAATTGCCAACTCATCGAAAATTTTCCTATCAATCAGGCTAACGAGCTTTTCAATGTCTTCGCGGGCAGTTTTTTCAACCAGCATAATTTGGAGAAGATCGCTGTCTGAACTGCAATTAATTAAATCCGGTAGAACCTGTCCAGCTGGAATCGCTTCCCATTCAACGATTTTTTGGTCCGTGTTCGCCGGTTGGCAGGTTAATATTTCATCAATGAATGGCGAAGCCGGTAAAGCTCGCCCGTTATTATCCGATTCCGGATAAGTGATCAATAGCCTCTGATTAACGCGCGTAGTAAGGAGGTATAATAGAAACTTTTCCTCAGCTAAGTCAAAGGCGGATTCAGCGAAAATTGGTTGATTAGCTAACTGATTCAGTCGCGATCTTAAATCCTTGCGGAATAACGGATTCTCTGAATGAATCGCCGGGAACTCCCCGTCTATTAGTCCCAGTAAAATCAGCCCGTCCACATCCCAGGCGCGGGCATCCATCAAATTGGCACAAAGAATTCCCGACGTAAAAAGCGCAGTATCATTTTCTACAATGTCGAGAAAATTGGTCAGAATACCGGCTAATTCTTCCAGACTGGTCTTGGTATGAGAATCTCTAAGGCGGACCAATCGTTTCAAAACTGACTTGATCGGTAGAGTTTTCTGCGCCTCATCCGGCTGGTCTGGCGGGTAATAACGCTCCAATATTTTAATGAATAGATAATGATACTCACTCCACTCGGCGCTTTCCGGCAAACTCAGTTCCTCAATTAAACGAGTCAGGATGGGCTGAATCGTCTGTAAGTGCTTGATCTGTAACTGGGCGTTGCGGCGCTCTCTGTCGTTCTCCTCCTGATCAATTTGCAGAACGAACTGGAGATATTCGATCTGCTGGCGACATCGAGCTGTCCAGTCGGATTTAGCAGATGGCAAACCCCATTCGCTCGAATAAATTTCCAATTCCTGTAATAAATCCGCGCCGTAAAAACGTTGTAGAACCGGCAGGCGCAGTAGGTCAATAAAGACCGGGCGACTGAAGTTTTCCCGATTGAGATTGACTATGCGAGTTATTAATTGAGCCGGTTCGCTGAGGAATAGATTCTGGGCTTCCATTGCCACCGGAATTCCAAAATTCGGGCAAATTAATTTGATTAAGCTTTGGTAGTCGTAACTACCCCGAAATGTAATTCCGATTCTGGCAGGATTCATTCCTTCTGACAACCAGCGTTTGATCGTGCGAGCGGCGGTCTCGATTTCTGACCTCCGACTGGGACACTGAACAATTTTTACCGGCGTGTTCCACTCATTTTTCCAATTGCTCACGGCGTTTGGTGGCGTGAAATTATCGTGTTTTATTAATTCCTTGAAAAGTTTTGAATTCAGGAATCTTAACGGACCAGACGAAATTATCCGTTCTGGAAGAGTGATCGTTTCGCCCGAACCCAACCAGCCGGGACGGTTCTGGCAATATTCATAAATTGGATGGGAGGAATCGAAAATGCTGGTACAGATTGTTTTAGTAAAAAAGGGCGTCAAAGCTTGTAGGATTTTGTCCTGAATCGGAGTGAATTCGTAAAAACCATCAATTACCAGTAACTCACCTAACTTGTCATTCGACTTATTTTTAAGTAATTCAAGGGTAATCGTGAGCAATTCGCCTGAAGGTCCGGCACTACTCCGACGATAGTTTTGCCGTAATTTATTAAATAACCGGACCCATTCGATCAACTCTCGTTCGCCGGAATTTTTGGCTAATAATTCCAATTCTGCCGATGTCAATCCGCTTTCACGAAAACTTTTGAAAATGTTCTGCAAAATCTGGATGTAGCCGGAAAATGAGTGATAATTATTCACTGGTGATTGTTTTAAAATGTCGTGGAGATTGAGCCATTCTTCAGCAGATGGAACAGTTTGAAAATTGTAATGACACTCGTCCAGAATCCGCTCTGCCCAGGCGTAGAAAGTACCTAAAAATAGCTGACCGGGTGCTAAAGCCGGCTGACTACACAAAATTTCCCTTTTTATATAATCAATGTGATCGCGTGAAGGTAGAATCCCACCGACTACCTGCCCGGAGCGGAGAACATCAACCGTTTCCTGAATAACCTTTGCGGTTTTGCCGGATTTCAGCGGTCCAGTGATATATTTAATTTGTGTCATATGATTATCTCAAATCCTTTTCAGCCCCAACGAATGTAATTCAAAACGCGATTATTTGCCAGAATTTGTCGCCAACTTACTGCCGTTTTGCGGGAATGTTGCAAAGCGGCCGAAGTTGCAGCTGAAATTTTAACAAATAGAAGTTTAGCTGGTCGCTTTCTCCAGTCGCTTCATAATAGAAAATATAAAAGCGGCTGAAAGCAAACAGCAAACCACGAAAATCAACCACAGTTGCCAGAGGTCGAGAATGCCCCAGAAAGTGCTTCCTACGAAAACAAGTTTACTGCCGACCGCCGTCGCCAGAAGCCAGCCACCTTGCATCAGCCCCTGAAAACGTTCCGGTGCGACTTTGGACACGAAAGATAGCCCCATCGGACTCAGTAATAATTCCGCAACGGTAAGGATTAAGTAAGATGCAATCAGCCAATAGGGCGAGACTCGGGAATAATCCGGCACCGGACTGTATTTAATAACTCCAGATTCGTCAACGAACTTCAATTCGTGCGGTGAAACCAAATTCAGCGAGCCAATTAACAGTACGCCGAAACCGATCGCGGCAACGATCATTCCGATGCCGATTTTTCGCGGTGTAGAAGGCTCTTTTCCCTTTTTATTGAGCCAATCGAAAACACCCATTACAATGAAAGTCAACGATACAATAAAAAGCGGGTTGAAAGACTGGAAAATTTCCGGCGAAATCGGATTCTGGTCATTGCCTTGCTGGAAAAGATAATATCCGATAACTCCGCTGACAACCAAAATAATTCCACCTATCAGACGAGTCCGGCGACTGCGCTTACGGCCAAATACTAAAACCAGTCCGGCTACGAAGGCAATTACCGTAAGTATATTTTCCAATGTGAAGAACATATAAGTTATCCGATTGACTGTTTTGACCGTATAGTCGCGGGCAAAAAATGTCTGCGTCAAGCCATTTTGCTGAAAAGACATCCAGAAAAATATCACTACGAAAAAAACCAGTAGCAGGGCCGTAACTCGTGGCTTTTCTTCTTTTTTCGAAACAATTAGAATCCAAGTCACAAACGCCACAAATAGCCCGATGGCGGCTCCAGTGCCAATGTCAATTACCAGGCTTACCAGAAATGCCACCACGGCTCCCGCTAACAAGGCGCTTAAAAGCGTCAGCGGCTGAATATTTAACGCTATCGCTGCATTTTTTTCGACCGACACCTTTTCTTTATTGGGCAAATGCCGATTAAAAACGACATAAATCAGCAACGAAATAATCATAGCCACTGCGGCAATTCCAAAAGCGTAATTGTATCCTGTGGAAAAAACTTCCAGATAATCATGGGCAAAAGCGGAAAGGTCAGTCACCGGACCACTCAAACTCACCCGATTGGCAAGAGATTGCAATTCACTCACCTCTTTTAAGGTTCCATTGATGTATTGATGACAAATCGCAGGCAAACTGCCGTCGTGTAAAAAGTGGTTGACTTTCAACCACCAGTTGCGTATTCCAGTCGCCGCAAAAGGAGCAAAGAACGCCCCGATATTAATCCCCATATAGAAAATCATAAAAGCCGAATCCCTAATTTTCGAGTATTGCTCGTTGTCGTACATCTGACCGACGACCGCTTGCAGATTTCCTTTGAAAAGACCATTCCCGAGAGCAATAGTAAAAAGTCCGATGAGACTTATTGTTAATGATAGCCCGGGAATAGCGAGTAAAAAATATCCGGCAAACATAATAATCTGTCCGAAGAGAATCACCGTTTTATATTTCTTGGTCGAATCAGCGAGTATGCCGCCCAATAATGCCAGCGCGTAAATGCTGAAATAAAACCAGCTATAGATATTGCCAGCGGTACTTTCATTCATACCGTATTTAGCCTGAAGGAATAAAACCAGAATCGCCATCATCGTATAGAAGCCGAACCTTTCACCCATATTGGTAAAAAAGGCGACAACCAGTCCTTTCGGATGATTCTTGAACATTGCGAAAACCTCCTCTTAGATGAAATATTTTAAATATTTAGTCATAAGATAGCGACGAAAATATAGGTGTAAAGGCGGAAAAATAAAATGAAAATTTAATAGCGAATTTCCCACCTTAGGTTATCAAGAATGGCGAAAAAAAGATATACCAATAGAAAATAATCTTGTAAAAGTAGGAGTGAAAACCTTGTCAAAGTTGAATCAATATCGTTTGCGATATTTAGAAAATGGCGATCATTTTCAGATAGAATACCAATTTTATCGGCTTATTTTCTAATAATAACCTAATTAATTGCAGATTTTCTTTGAATTGCAGAATTTTTGTTATTAAAATAATGCGTTATTTGGAAAGATTGATTCAGAATTAGCTATTTATACCAAATTAGATCTTCATCCTGCGAGAGGGAGATACTCATAGGTGTCAAATAATGTAAACTTGTCGGGGTTAGCAGTGCAATTCACTTCGACCTCCGCGTTAATCAACATTATCTCTGACACTTGAATTTATTATGGAGGTTTGAATGGAAAGCAGTAAACTGTATGTTGGCAATCTGAAATATTCTGTTACCGACGAGCAATTAGCCCAGCTATTTGCCCAATTCGGGGAAGTCAAAAGTGCCAACGTAATTAAAGGCAAGGGCTTCGGTTTTGTCGAAATGGGTTCGATTGAAGAAGCCAGTAAGGCGCACGACGCTTTGAACGGTAAAGAGTTCGAAGGTCGGACTATCCGCATTGCTGATGCCCATCCACCGCGGACTGAAAAAAAAGAATCGCACGAAAAACAAGAATAGCTTAGCTCTTCTTATAGAATTTCAATAAGGTTCAGATTCCGGATTTTTCCGGAAAAAGTGAGCTTATTATCAAACGCCATAATCGTTCGATAAATATCTTTTTTTTATCTAAAAATTTATGTTTAACCTTTTACTTGCGTTTTTTGTCTAACGCAACGTGAAAAGGAATTATACAATTTGGCTAAACAAAACGTTAACCACCCAGTCTATGATGAACAGGCGTTTAACAATTTGGTACGTGAAAATCACCAGCGCATTTATGGACTATTTCGGCGCATGGTGGGCAGTCAAGCCGAGGCGGACGATTTGACCCAGGAAACTTTCATAAAGGTTTACAAAAATTTACCCAAATTCAGGCAAGAATCTTCTATTCAAACCTGGATTTACCGGATTGCCATCAATCAAGGGCTGAATTACCTGAGACGGATGAAAATCAGGCAAACTCTGGGGCTCGAGTTGGCTGACTCAGCCGCCGAACCCGATGAATTCCAAAGCAATCAAGCCAATCGTAATCTTTTACGTCGGGCAATCGCCAAACTGCCACCGCGCCAGCAAATGGTTATCATTCTCCGCTCTTTTCAGGAATTATCATTCAAAGAAATTGCGGCTGTTTTGAACATAACCGAAAACGCCGCCAAGGTGAATTTTTCACATGCTGTTAAAAACCTGCGAGAGATATTTCTCAAAATGGGAGTGACTTATGAAAATTTGTAAACAAATTAAAGATTTATTGCCGCTATTTTTTACCGGCGACTTGGATGAATCAGCCAAAAGACTCGTTGAAAACCACCTAAAAGATTGTCCTGCTTGCCGCAAATTCAGCTATGAAATACAACACCTGATAAATGATTTACAGCCTGATCCTGTCAATATTGAGCCAAATTATGGAGCTGAACTAGTAGTAAAAATCCAAAACCGACTCCATAATGAACGGCGTCCTAAAAAGTTAAAGTACTATCTGGTACCGGTCCTCGGTTCAATATTAATTTTTATCATTATCGGATTTAACTTGATGCGTAATCAATCCATTTCCTCGCAATGGTTATCTAATGACAACATCATTGACCTTTATATGAATTGGACTCATTCCGGGTATTTTAGCGAAATGCCGGAAGATGTTTTTGACTTTGTGAACTTTAACGAGAATGA
>Ga0209407_1001267_pt1 | contig 27084 bp, 22 predicted proteins | sample AD_JPNHG3_MetaG_FD_184410 | JGI IMG/M metagenome (GOLD analysis project Ga0209407, IMG submission 184410) | Active sludge microbial communities of municipal wastewater-treating anaerobic digesters from Japan - AD_JPNHG3_MetaG (SPAdes) (version 2) | ecosystem: Engineered > Bioreactor > Anaerobic... | reverse complement strand
TGGTCAATAAAAAAAGAGATCCGAAGAAATTTTTTGCTTGAAAAACTGAGGATCGCCGCCCCGCCCGCTCCTAATCGCGCTATCCAGCAGCCTCGCAACTCGAAGAATTCTTGATTTGGAACCGCTGATCAATCCGAGATCATTCCCGCAGGGTGTACTGGGGAACGATTCGTGAAGAATAACGACACGGAGACTGCTTCCGGTCATTCCCTTTCAAATGACGAGTTCATGCCCATGCTAGGCACACAAGGGACGCCCCGCCGAGGCGCCTGCGGCGGTCCAGGCGAGACCGGCTGCGCGTCCGTGTCGCGTGCGGACTTTCAATTTGCGGGCAGGCTGACCACGTTCGCGGTCACGGTTCCCAACGCTCCGTGTCCTCGCGCTGCGGGCGCCACACCGGACGGCGGCCAAACAGGACGGTGCCGAGACGCACCCAAGTCGCCCCCTCTTCAACCGCAATCACATAGTCGTTGCTCATGCCCATCGACAAGTTCGGCAAGCCAATCGAAAATTCCCGTTCCCAACGGTCGCGGCACGCGCGCAGCCGCGCGAAGAACGGGCGCGACAGCTCGGGGTCGGGGCTGAACGGCGCCATCGTCATGAGCCCGGTTAGCGTGAGCGATCGGCACCCCAGCGCAACCTCGATCACCTCGGGCACCTGTTCGGGCTTGAGTCCGTCCTTGCTCGATTCGCCCGACACGTTGACCTCCAGCAGGATCTCGGGCCGATGGCCGCATTCGTCGGCGACTCGTTCAAGCTGCTCGATCAGACGCACAGAATCCACGGAGTGGATCACGGAAAAGAGTTCCAAGGCGGGGCGCACCTTGTTGCGCTGCAAGTGACCAATCAGATGCCACGCCGGGCCACTGACACTTTCAGGAATTTTCCAGGCAGCCTCCTGCACCTTGTTTTCGCCCAGAATCCTGATTCCCGCTTCCCATGCCTCGCGCACCACGTTCGGGCCGTGCGTCTTGGTGACGCCGATGATCTCCACCTCATCCGGATTACGTCCGGCCTTGGCGCAGGCCGCCGCAATGCGTTCCTGAACTTCCACCAGAATATCGGCGACCGGTCTTTCCGTCTCCATCGATGTCCATCCGTATTGGGATTGTTTTCCGTCAGCCACAAGAGATGCGGCCGTTGATCGCGCGTTTGAGCGTCAGCGGATCGGAATACCCCACGCCACTGTCGGCAGGCAGACCGAAGGCGAGGCGCGTCACGCGCACACCCAGCGGTTTGAGCAACTCGCCGATATAGCCAGCCGTGGCATCCCCCTCCATATCGGTACTCAAGGCCAGCAGCACCTCAGTCACACCGGCGTGGCCAACGCGTTCGGTGAGTGTGCGCAACCGGAGGTCCGCAGGTCCGGTCTGACGTGCGGGCGAAAGCTTACCCATCAGCGCGTGATAACGTCCGCGGAATCCGCCAGAGCGCTCGATGGCGAAAATGTCGGAGGGTTCTTCCACCACGCACAGCACCGTGTCATCGCGCGTGGTGTCGGTACACAAGACGCAGGGATTCTGATCACGCGACGTGAATCCGCCGCAAAGCTTGCAACAGCAAACAGATGCGCGCGCCTCCTGCAGGGCCACCGTCAGCGTGTCCAGCAGGAGTTCCGGCTTGCGCAACAAGGCCAACGCGGCGCGCTCGGCCGACCGCCGACCCAACCCGGGCAGTTTGGCCAGCGCACGGATCAGATTATCGACCGGCGGGACCATGGCGGTTTCAGCCTCCGAACATGTCGCCCATGCCCGATCCCTGCATCATCTTGGCCATGGCTTCCTGCGTCTGCTTTTTAACGCCCTTGAGGGCGCCATTGATCACGTTGTTGAGCATCGTCTCGAAACGTTCAGGCTTGCCAGCCATCACTTCCTTCAAGGCCTCAGGCGTCACCTTGACCGATGTGACCGTAAAATCGCCGCGCGCGACGCAGGTGATGCCGCCGTTGGTGTATTCAAAGGTGATCTTTTCAATTTCCGCCTGAATACGCTTGGCCTCTTTGCGCATCTGCATCGCCTGTTTGACCTGATCGAGCATGCCCATGTGTTCAACTCCTCAAAGGGTTACGTCCGCGCACGCTCCGCGCAGACTAATCTGGTTTACGTGAGATGACAGTTTAGTACACCCTGCCGCACGTCTCAAGCCTGCTGTTTGCGGACTTTGCGCCAGGCCAGTGCGAACAACTCGCGCACCTCATTGATACGTAGCACATAGGCAGCGACGAGGTAGATGAGGCCGAACGCGGCCCCCGAGACCGACAATTTGATCAGATCCCCCATTCGCCCGTGCTGGTCAGCAATCACAGGCACATGCCGCAACAGCATCCAGCCTGCTGCGGACGCCAGACCAGCCGCCAGGCCCACACGGAGCATAAAGGCCGTCGTCTCGACAAACGGAAAGACCGGCGCGTTCTTTTTGAGCATTTCAACCAGCGTGACACACTTAAACGCACGTGAGAGAGTGAAGCCGCCCGCAATGAACGCGAGCAGCAGCAACTCGTGTCCGCCACTCACCTTGAGCCCGATCCAACTGATCAGGATGCTAATCGAAGAGAAGAGGATGCCGATCAGCGTCACCGCCAGCATACGGCGATTGGCGAAAAAGGCCTGCATCACCAGCGCTTCGATGGCCGCCGCCGGGAGTACGAAGGTGTAACAGGCGAGCGAGACCGCCGTCCGCTGCACCGCCACCGCATCGAAATGTCCACCCCTGAAAATCAGCGACGTGAAGGGCACTGCCGCCACCGCAACAAACAGGGCAAACGGTGCAAACACCGAAAGCAACATGCGTCCGAACCGCGTGACCAATTCGCCGAGTTTCTGGTGGTCGTTCTTGTCGACCAGTTCGCAGAAGAAGGGGAAAGCCGCGATCGACAGCGTGTAGGGAATCAGGAAGAGCAACGTACTTTGCAGCTTGCGCCCCATCGAGTTGGCTTGCATCAAACCGGATTGATCCAAAGCGCTCAGCAGGTAAACGTTATTCACCTCGTCGCGCACCTTCGCCATCAGAATGCCGGCCAGTAACGGCAACGCCAGCCAGCAGAAACGCTTGAAAGCCGGATGTGAGAACGCAAGCTCGGGACGAAACTGACGCAGTTTATCCCGCAGGCCAAAAAGGTGCGTCCCGACCTTGCACAGCGATCCGGCCACAAGTCCCCACATCAGCATCTGCGCGTTGTCGCGGGCAAGCACAGCTCCTGTGACCAGAAAAAACACCACCGCAAATTTCCACACGGCATCGCCAAAAGCCGCCAGAAAGAAGCGCTTGTAACTGTTGAGTAGCACATAGGTCGTCGATCCCAACGACAGACCGATCACGGCTGGCCCCAGCGTCCGGACACTTTGCGTCGCCAGCGCGTATTTTTCCGGCGAGGACTCTGGGCTCCAGTGCGTCAGCAGGTTGACGGCCAGAGACGGTGCGAGGCAGAGTCCGCAGGTCACCACGGCGAGCAGAATGAATTGCAGGGTCAAGACCGTGTTCGCGAACGACCACGCGCTTTTTTCAGACTCGATATCCAGTTCCCGCATGAAGACCGGCAGAAATGCCGGCCCGAGAACCTCCTCGCCGATCAGAAATAGCATAAAGATGCAGTTTTCAAAGGCAAAGGCATAGACAACATCAAACGTCGCCTGCGGCAGGTAGTGCCCCATGACTTTCGCCTGAATCAACCCCGCCAGCTTGAACAAAATGTGGGCAATCAAAACGAAGACGCCCGCCTTGACGATGCGCGACTCAAGGTTCCCCTTGTGCTTCCCCATGTTTCCCCCATTACGCCAGCATCTGCATATCGCACAGCTTCCGGTACGCACCGGATGCCGAGTAGAGCTGCTCATGCGTCCCGCGTTCAATAATGACGCCCTTGTCCAGCACCAGGATCAGATCGGCGTTACGGATCGTACTCAATCTGTGCGCAATCGCGAAAGTCGTACGGTTCGCCATCAGTTTGTTGATCGCATCCTGCACCAGCCGCTCGGTCACCGTGTCAAGCGCACTGGTTGCCTCATCCAGAATCAGGATCGGCGGATTCTTGAGGATTGCGCGCGCGATGGCAACACGCTGCCGCTCGCCGCCACTCAACGCGAATCCCTTTTCGCCCGCCACGCGGTCGTAGCCTTCGGGCTGCGCCATGATGAAGTCATGCGCATTCGCGAGCTTGGCGGCTGCGATGACCTGTTCCCGCGTGGCATCCGGCGTCCCGTAGGCGATGTTGGCCGCAATAGTGTCGTTGAACAGCACCGACTCCTGGGTCACGACTCCGATCAACCGACGCACGTCGGCGATATCGATCTGGCGCAAATCAACGCCGTCCATGGTTACAGCACCTGCAACCGGATCGTAAAAACGGGCCAGCAGATTGGCGAGTGTGGTCTTGCCCGACCCGGTTCCGCCGACCACAGCGACGACCGCCCCGCGCGGAATCTCGAACGAGACGTCCTTAATCGTTAATTCCGGTCCATCACCGTAACGGAAATCGACGTGATCAAAGCGTACACGGTCGTCAAAACTCGCCTTGTGCACTGGCGTCGCGGCCTGCGGCAGGCTGAAATCGGTATCCAGCAGCGAATACATGCGGGCCAGCGCCGCACGCCCCCGTTCGATCTGTGCCTGGACCTTGCCGAGCTGCTTCATCGGTCGGTAGGCCACGAGGAACGGCACCAGCAACGGCACGATCTCATGAATCGCGATCTTGCGGAAGAAACAGTAGATGACAAACATGAAAATCAGAAAGACACCCACGCACTCGACTGACGGTGTGATCAGCAGTTCAATCCGCAACGCGCGCAACACGCTTTTTACATAATACTGGTTGACCTGCCGATACTTCTCGATTTCGTATTCTTCGGTATGGTAGGCCTTCACAACGCGGATACAGGTCAGATTCTCATGGATCTTAGACGAGATGAACGAGATGCGTTGCAAGGCCTTACGCGACCAGCGGCGCACCAGCGAACCCAAGACCGCCATCGGCAACAGGATCAATGGAAAACCGAACAACACCAGCACCAAGGTTTCCAGCATGTTGTTCTTGACGGCGAAATAGATCACATACCCGACCGACACGAGAATTTCGAACGGCGCACGGCACAGGTCCGCCAGTGTGTGCGAGATGACGTGATCCACCTGCTGCGGATCGCTGGTACAGCGGCTCATCAACTGTCCAACATCGGTCCGTCCAAAAAAGTGAAGTCCCTGAGATTGCAGGCGGCGGAACATGGCCATGCGAAAATCCTGCACCACTTTGGCGCCGGTCCAACGCAGGAAATAGTGGTTCATGTACATCGCCACCATCTTCACCAGCATCACCAAAGGCACCACGAAAAGCGTTAACAGCAACAGTTGGCCGGTCATGTTGCCCTGCTCGTCGCGGAAAGTGATCCCCAGACGGTTGGCATAAGCCTCAGCCTTATTGAACCAAGAGGGCAGCGCGACTTCGTGAGCACCGGCGGGCACGGCGCCAGTGCCCTGCTTGATCAAGTCTTTCAGACCTTCGTTGATCTTGACAGGTGATGACGCAGGGTGGCCGACGGCAGCAGGCTGCTGCTCAATGGGCACAACACCGTGGCTCTGCTCGTCGGCCCGTTGCACCTGCCTCAAGATCGGCTGAATGACCTGAAAGATCGGCACCCACGAGCCGGCCGTGATCGAGCCGGCCAGCAAACCGGCCAACAGACGCCCACGGTACTTGCGGGCATATTGATAGAGGCGCCCATACGCTTCCCGGGCCGTATACTCTCTGTCAAAAAAATCCGCCATGCTTATCCGTGCGCGGTCAAAAACCGCTCAGCCTCCAGCGCCGCCATACAGCCCGACCCCGCCGCCGTAATCGCCTGTTTGTAGTGACGGTCTTGGACATCGCCTGCTGCGAAGACACCGGGCACAGACGTGCGCGTGCTGTTCGTCACGATGTACCCTTCGCTGTCACGTTCCAACTGGCCCGCGAAGGCCTCCGTATTGGGAACGTGGCCGATCGCCATGAAAACACCGTCAACCGCCAGCTCGTCAAGCGCCCCGGTCTTGACATTGCGCAGGCGCAGGCCGGTAACCTCTCCACGCGCAACGTCAAGGACCTCTTCTACCACCGAATTCCAACGTATGTCGATGGAAGGTGCGGCGAGCACGCGATCCGCCATGATTTTGGATGCGCGGAACGCGTCGCGGCGATGGATGACCGTCACGTGCGACGCGATACGCGACAGATAGAGGGCGTCCTCCATCGCCGTATCGCCACCACCGACGACCGCGACGGGGTGCCCCTTAAAAAACGCACCGTCGCACGTGGCGCAGGCTGAAACGCCCTTGCCCATCAGTTTCTGTTCCGACTCGATCCCCAGATAGCGGGCACTGGCACCGGTCGCGATGATCACGGCGCGGGCTTCCAAAGTACCGCCGACCATGAGCGAAAGCCGCTTGGTTGCGCCCGAAAAGTCACATCCCGTAACCTCATCCATCAAATAGCGCACACCGAAACGCTCGGCTTGGGTACGCATCGTCATCACGAGATCCGTGCCGGTGATGGGACGTTCAAACCCGGGATAGTTCTCAACATCCGAAGTCTGCGTGAGCTGGCCCCCCGGCTGCATGCCCTCGACCACGACTGGACTCAGATTGGCCCGCGCCGCATAAATCGCCGCCGTCAGGCCTGCCGGCCCGCTTCCGATAACCACTACGTTTTCCACGCTCTCTCCTTGCGCCCTTACGTGTAACGCAAAATCTCATCAACCGTCGTGTAACCGTCCAGGACGTTACGGATGGCGTCTTCACGCATGGTCCGCATACCCAGCTCGCGCGCCCGTTCACGGATGAACAGGGTCGGCCTACGCTCATTGATCAGATCGCGGATCGGATCCGTCACGCGCAGATACTCAAACACACCTTTCCGCCCCTTATAGCCGGTGCCGTTGCACTTGGAGCAGCCTCGCCCGTAGTAGAACGAGCGGTCCCCAATATCTGAACGCTTCAGGGATAGACGGTCCAGCGTCTCGTCATCCGGAACATACGCCTCCTTGCAGTTCAGGCAGATCGTACGCACCAACCGCTGCGCCAGCACCGACTGTAGCGTCGAGGCGATCAGGTACGGCGCGACATTCATGTCGATCAGACGGGTCACCGCGCCGGCCGCGTCATTGGTGTGCAGCGTGCTGAAAACCAAGTGACCGGTCAGCGATGCCTGAACCGCAATTTCGGCGGTTTCCAAGTCACGGATTTCGCCGATCATGATAATGTCGGGATCCTGACGCAAAAAGGCACGCAGCACGCGGATAAAGGTGTTGCCGGCGCTGGGGTTGATCTGCACCTGGACAATGCCGTCCATGTCGTACTCGACCGGCTCTTCAGCAGTCAGAAGCTTGGAGTCGATCGTGTTGATGCGGCGCAGGCAAGAGTAGAGCGTCGTGGTTTTGCCGGAGCCGGTCGGCCCGGTCACCACGATGATGCCATTGGGCTTTTCGATGTCCATCGTCAAGACTTCATAGACATCTTCCGGCAGCCCGACGTTTTCAAGGTCGAGCGAGACCGCGCTACGGTCGAGCACACGCAACACCACGCTTTCGCCGTGGGCGGTGGGCAGGCACGACACACGCAGGTCAACCTGGTGCCCCGCGACTGTCAACGCGATACGGCCGTCCTGCGGGATCCGGCGTTCGGCGATGTTCAGGCCGGACATGACCTTGATACGCGAGATGATGGGCAACGCCAGACGGCGTGGCGGTGGTGACATTTCATACAACGCGCCATCCACACGGTAGCGGATCTTGAAATCGGTTTCAAACGGCTCAAAGTGGATGTCCGAGGCGCGGTCGGTCACGGCCTGATACAGCACCAGATTCACGAACCGCACGACCGGGGCGGCCGCAGCCGCTGATTCCAGGCTCTTGTCATCAGCCTCGTCCACATTCAGCGAAGAGTCCAGCGTGAGGTCGGACTCCAAGCTGTTGAGCATGTCGGAGACCGAGGCGCTTTCGTCCCCGTAATACTCCTTCACGCGATCCGTCACATCCTTTTCGCGCGCCATCGCGAACTGCACGTCTTTGGTCAGGACGAACATCAGCTCGTCCATCACATGCAGATCGACCAGATTCGATGTGGCGAGCGTGATGGTCCCGGCCGTCGCGTAGACCGGCAGGACATTGTACATGCGGGCGACGCTGGCAGGAATGCTTTGGACCACATCGGTGTCCAGCGCCATCACTGAGAGATCAACCACATCACAGCCCTGATAGGCCGCCATCATTCCCAGCAGGTCATCCTCGCTCACGAAACCGTTGTCAATCAACAATTGCCGGATCGAATGCCCCGTGTTCTTGTGCTCCTCACGCAGCTCATCGGCCTGCTGCTGATCGATGATTCCGTTACTGACCACCAGGTCGAGCAAGGGATCGTACGCCGACGTGATCGGCGCCAAAGTTTCTTCCGCCATGCCCTACCTCCTTGCCTGCAACTCTTCTTTCAGTTTTTGGACCAGCGTATCCGGATCCTGCGATTTCGTCACCAGATCGTCGTACGAGATCAATCCGTTCAAGTAAAGATCCATCAGGTGCGAATCGAGCGAAATCATGCCGTATTTGGCACCGGTCTGGATGTCGGAACTGATCTGGAAGGTCTTGTTGTCGCGGATGCGAGACCGGATCGACGGCGTTGAAATCATGATCTCAAAAGCCGCGACACGTCCGGGCTTGTCCACGCGCGCCAACAGCAACTGCGAGATCACCGCGACCAAGCCCACCGAAAGCTGTGTGCGGACCTGCTCCTGCTGGTCGGTTGGGAAGGCGTCCACGATACGGTCGACCGTCGCAGCCGCGCCGGTGGTATGCAGCGTCGCAAAGACCAAGTGTCCGGTTTCTGCGGCTGTGATTGCAGCCTGCATGGTTTCCAGATCACGCATTTCACCGACGAGGATCACATCAGGGTCTTGACGCAGCGCACGGCGGATAGCCTCGGCAAAGGACGGCACATCGTGGCCGATCTCGCGTTGGGTCACCACCGACCTTTTGTGCGGGTGGTAATACTCGATCGGGTCTTCCACCGTGATGATGTGCACATCGCGCTCTTTGTTGATGATGTCGATCATCGTCGCCAGCGTCGTGGTCTTACCGGAACCGGTCGGGCCCGTCACAAGAATCAAACCGCGCGGGCGGAACAACAGTTCCTTAACCTGCTCCGGCAAACCGATCTGCTCCAGCGTCAGCAGCTTGTTCGGGATCTGACGGAGAACGATGCCGTAGTTGCCGCGTTCCTTGAAAACGCTCACACGGAAACGGGCCAGATCGCCGAAAGGCAACGCGAAGTCCGCGCCGCCGCACTGCTCCACTTCATGCATTTTGTCTGAGGCCATGATCGAGTCGGCCAGAGCCTTGGTGTCTTCCGCGGTGAGAGGCGGGCTGTCCAGCGGCGTCAGCGCACCGTGAATACGCAGCATCGGCGGCACCCCTACGCGGATGTGCAAGTCGGAGGATCCCTCGTCGACCGTCGCCTGCAGCAAATCGTTCATATTGATATCTGTGCTCATCAGTCTGCATCTCCCATTGTAGCCCGCAACACCTCCTCGAGCGTGGTCATGCCCGAGGCCACCTTCAACATGCCATCCTCACGCAGCGTCCGCATGCCCATTTCGCGTGCGCGGGCACGCAGCACGGTGGCAGGCGAATGATCAAAGATCAGACGCTGGATCGAATCGTCGATCTGGAAAATCTCGAAAATGCCTTTCCGTCCCTTGTAGCCGCTCTGGCTGCAATGCGGACATCCTTTCCCCTTGAACATGGTTGACACCGTTTCTTTTTTGGAGATCGCCCCGAGCATCTTCAACTCGCGCTCGGTCGGGGTATATTCCGCGCGGCACTTCTCGCAGATCGAACGCACCAGCCGCTGCGCCATCGCCGCGCGCAGCGCCGAAGCCACCAAGAATGGCTTGATCCCGATATCCAGCAGACGCGTCACGGCACTGGGTGCGTCATTCGTGTGCAACGTACTGAAAACCAAGTGACCGGTCAGGGCCGCTTCCATGGCAATCTCGGCGGTCTCCTGGTCACGAATTTCGCCGATCATCACGATGTTCGGTGCCTGACGCAGAATTGAACGCAGCGCCGCCGAAAAGTCGAGGCCCACATCCTTGTTCACCTGCACCTGGTTGATACCGGACATCTGATATTCCACCGGGTCTTCCACCGTGATGATTTTACGGTCCGGCAGATTGATCTGCCCCAAGCACGCGTAAAGCGTGGTGGTTTTCCCGGAGCCGGTCGGTCCGGTCACCAGCAGCACGCCGTCCGGCAGACTGATCAACCGCTCGAAGGTGTTTTGGTCATCCGACAGAAAGCCGAGCTGCGGCAAGCCCAGCGAAAGGTTGGACTTGTCCAAGATACGCATGACGATACTCTCGCCGTGGTTGGTCGGCACCGACGAGACACGCAGGTCGAGATCGCGGCCCTGCACCTTGATCTGGATGCGGCCGTCCTGCGGCACACGCTTCTCCGAGATCTTCATGTTGGACATGATCTTGACGCGGCTGATGATCGCCGCCTGCAGGCGTTTGGGCGGACGATCCATCTCACGCAACACGCCGTCAATGCGGTAGCGCACACGGAAATACCGCTCCATCGGTTCCAGATGGATATCAGACGCGCGCATCTTGACCGCTTCGGTCAGGATCATGCTGACCAGGCGGATGACCGGGGCATCCGAATCTTTGGCGTCAGAGCTTTCCTCGCCCCTCTTCTTTTCCTCGACATCAACGTTGAGGTCATCCGAGCCGAAAATACTCTCGAACTCTTCGGGGTAAAGCTTATCCATCGCCGCCTTGACCTCGGTACGCGGCGCGATCACCGCCTGCACGTCGGTCTTGAGCACGTAGCGCAGACTGTCGATCGTGTCGTATCCCATCGGATCGCTCAGCGCCACAGTCACCGCCCCCTCAGAGGCCATGACCGGCACCACCCCGTACTTGCGCGCGACCTCACCGGTCACCAAACCGGCAACGGCCGGGTCGATGGCATCCGCATTCACGTGCACGTAATCGAGACCGAACTGCGCGGCGATCAGGGCCAGCACGTCATCTTCAGTGACAGCCCCGGTCTGGATCAAGATATCAAGCGAGGTTTCCCCCTCCTGCCGGATCGAGTTCACGACAGCATCGATCTGATCGGCCGTCACATAACCTTGCTCCTGCAGAAGCTGCAGCACATAATCATCGTTTGATGTCACCGTCGGTCTCCTTGCTTCCCATATGGGGGAGAGAGTTTGCCAAAAAAATCACCTTGGGGAAAGCCGCAATCGTAACAGGGTGGCATCTACTGCCCTTCCGCCAGCCGTTCAGCAACCAGACGGCCGGCCAGCTTCGGATCGGCCTTGCCTTTGCTCAGCTTCATGACTTGCCCCACGAGGAATCCGGCGGCAGCCTTCTTGCCGGCCCGGAAGTCTGCCACCGACTTGGCATTCTCCGCGAACACCTGCACAATAAACGCCTCCAGCGCCGAAACGTCGCTCACCTGCGCGAGCCCGCGCTCATCCACGATGGCGCGCGGCGAACCGCCCTTTGCAAACACGTCGGACAAAAGTTCTTTGGCCGTCGGGCCGTTGATCACGCCCTCATCCACCAGCGTGACCAGCTCGGCCAGCGCGGCGGGCGTCAATGCACACGCCCCCACCCCCTTCCCGGTTTCGGAGAGCAGCCGCATCACTTCTGTCATGAACCAGTTCGACACCGTCTTGCCCAACCCAGGTTTGCACGCCCGCGCCGCCGCCTCGAAGAAATCGGCGTTCTCCTTCACATCCGCCAGCACCCCGGCGTCATACGCGGGGATCCCGTACTCGGCCATCATGCGCTCACGCCGCGCGGCCGGCGCCTCGGGCAACTGTGCCCGCCACGACTCGATCAACTCGTCGGACAACTCGACCGGCACCAGATCCGGCTCCGGAAAATAACGGTAATCGTGCGCGTTCTCTTTGCCGCGCATCGACTGCGTCTCGCCCAGTTCCGGATCCCAGCGCCGCGTCTCCTGCACCAGCGTGCCGCCGCTCTTGACCACCGCAAGCTGCCGCGCGATTTCATACTCCAACGCCGCGTGGATGCCCTTGAAGGTGTTCATGTTCTTGATCTCCACCTTCGTGCCGAGCTTCTCCTGCCCCGCCGGGCGCACGCTGATGTTCACGTCCGACCGCATGTTCCCCTCTTCCAGGTTGCAGTCGCTCACACCCGCATAGACGAGAATCTGCTTGAGGGCCTGAAGATAGGCCATCGCCTCCTCAGGCGAGGAGAGATCGGGTTCAGACACAATCTCCATCAGCGGCGTGCCGCAACGGTTGAAATCCACCCCGCTGAACCGGGCGTAATGGTTGATCTTCGCCGCATCCTCCTCCAGGTGAATGTGGTTGATGCGGATGCGTTTCGGTCCCTCCGGCGTCCCGATCGTAACGCTGCCGCCCAAGCAGAGCGGATGCGTGTTCTGCGAGATCTGATAGTCCTTGGACATGTCCGGATAGAAATAGTTCTTACGGTCAAAGGTGCTGTGGCGGTTGATCTCGCACCCCAGCATCAAACCGGAAAGGACCGTCAACCGGATCGCCTCGCGGTTCATGACCGGCAACGCCCCCGGATATCCCAGACACACCGGGCAGACGTTGGTGTTCGGCTCCTCGCCGAAAGCCAGGCTGCAGCCGCAAAACATCTTGGTGGCCGTCTTGAGCTGGACATGCGTCTCAAGACCAATCGTAATCACATACTGGCTCATGTGCGGACCTCCCCTTCCACCGCCTGACCAGCCCGCAGCACCGCACACTCGCCGAACGCCGGCCCGAGAATCTGGAGGCCGACAGGCAGCCCGTCCGCAGTCCGTCCACACGGAACCGAGAGTCCGCAAATGCCGGCCAGATTGGCCGGGACCGTAAACACGTCACCCAGATACATCTTGAGCGGATCGTTACACGCCTCGCCGATGCGGTAGGCTGCCGTCGGCGCCACCGGCGTAAACATCACGTCGCAACGCTTAAACGCCTCAGTGAAATCGTTCCGAATCAGTGTCCGCACCTTTTGCGCGCACCCGTAATACGCGTCGTAATACCCGCTGCTCAACACATACGTCCCCAAGATGATGCGACGCTTGACCTCGGTGCCGAAACCTTCGGCGCGGCTCCGCGCATACAGGTCGAAGACCGACTCGGGTTTCTCCGTGCGGTGCCCGTAACGGACTCCGTCGAACCGTGCCAAGTTGGCCGAGGCTTCGGCCGTGGCCACGATGTAGTAGACCGCAATCGCATACTCGGTGTGCGGCAGACTGACCTCTACGATTTCAGCCCCCGCCGCCGCGCAGGCGTCCACGGTCCGGCGCACGCAGGCCATCACATCGGGGTCGGTCCCGTCGATGTAATACTCCCGGGGCAGTCCAATTCGCATGCCCTTGATTCCGCCGCGCAGCGCCGCCCGATAATCCGGCACCGGCACGTCCAGCGTGGTGCCGTCGTGTGGATCCCCCCCCGCCAGCGCCTGCAAGAGCACAGCCGCGTCTTCGACCGTGCGGGTCATCGGCCCCACCTGGTCCAACGACGAGGCATACGCGGTGACACCGTAGCGCGAGACACGGCCGTACGAGGGCTTGAGCCCCACACAGCCGCAAAAAGCGGCCGGCTGCCGGATCGAGCCGCCCGTGTCGGTGCCGAGCGCCGCGATCGCCTCGCCACCGGCCACCGCCGCCGCCGAACCGCCGCTCGATCCGCCGGGAACACGCGTCAGGTCGTGCGGGTTACGCGTGACCTTGAAGGCCGACCCTTCGGTGGACGACCCCATGGCGAACTCGTCCATGTTGGTGCGGCCCGCAAAAACCGCGCCCGCCTCACGCAACCGCGCCGACACCGTGGCGTCGTACGGCGCGACGTAACCCGTCAGTATTTTCGACGCGCAGGTGCAGGGCTGCCCCGCCACGTTGATCAAATCTTTGACGGCCACCGGTATGCCGAGCAGATCGCCGTCACGTCCCGCCGCGCGCGCCGCGTCCGCCGCCGCCGCCTGCTTCAACGCCCCCTCTCCATCGACGCTCAGGTAGGCGTTCAGCGCACCGTCTTTTTCCCGAATCGCAGCCAATACAGACTGCGTGAGCTCAACCGACGAAAATGCCTTCTTCCGCAAACCTTCCGCCGCCGCACAAAGTGTGAGATCCATTCCGACCATTTACCGACTCCCCTCAGGCATCTTCCACGATTTTCGGCAACCGGATTTCGTCGCCGTTGCGCTCCGGGGCGTTGGCCAGAAAACACTCGCGCCCGACCGACGGCACGACGGCATCCTCGCGGAAAACATTGACGACCGGCTGACCGTGCATCGTCGGTTCCACTCCGTCCAAGTTCAGCTCGCCGATTTTTTCGACATAACGGACAATGGTTTCCAACTGCTGCTGAAACGTATTATTTTCCTCCGGCGTCAGCGACAGTCGCGCCAGTTCGGCCACATAGGCCACGTCGATCTTTTGACTCACCCGTAACTCCTTCACTCCATACAGTCAGCCTGATTACAAGACGGTGGAGTATGTTACCCTTATGCGGTTTTCGGTACAATGCAAAATTGGGCCCGGCTTGCCGTTACGGCATGCCAATGCCATACGCTGGAGATTGCTCGAAATGTTCATGCGTGTGCTCGACACGGGACAGAACATACGCTACAATTAGCGCGTTATGTTTGCGATAGCGATTGTTAGTGGTGACTTGCGGAAAGGGATCGTAGGTTAAGAGCCCCACTCATTTTTCACCTTATGCTCGTTTTTGCTAATCCAGCCTTTCTATGGGCTCTGACGGCCGCCGCGATCCCGCTGATGCTGCACATGTTCCAGCGTCGCCGTACTGTCGTCACGCCTTTCCCCACGCTGCGCTTCCTCAAGGCCGCGCAGAAACGGTCATCCAGCCGGGTACGGTTTGAGAACTTTCTGCTGTGGCTGTTGCGAACACTGCTGCTCTTAATGATCGGCTTCGCGTTCGCCCTGCCCGTGCTGCGCTCCACATCCGGCGGTTCCTGGCTGAGCCGGACACGCCGCGACGTGGCGATCGTGATCGACGCCTCGTACAGCATGAACTATGAGCTGGATCGCGGCAAGGTCTTCGCCGTCTGCAAAGACGCCGCCGTCAGCATCGTCAACGGGCTCTTCGCCGGCGACCGCGTGTGCGTCTATGTGGCGGCTGACACCCCGATCCCGGTGATCGAGAAACCGACCACCGAACACGCCACAGTCGTGCAGGCCATCCAGGCCCTCGCCTGCCAGAATGGATCCAGCAAGCTGGACGAGGCGGTGGCCATGGCGCTCCGTACGCTCGAACAGCAGGAGGGACGGCGCGAACGCGAGGTCTACATTCTGACCGACGGCCAAGCCTTGGCCTGGCAGGGATTCCGCGACGCCCCGCCGGAAGATGCCGCAAGCGGCGACAACACGTTCCGCATCACACGCGAACAGCGCGACAAGGTCTCCTTCTTCACCCTGCTGGCTGGCGCCCTGCAGCCAGACAACGCTTGCCCGACCGACGTCAAGGTCTCGCCCGCCCTGATGCTGGCCGGTCAGACCGCGCGCCTGAATGTCCGCGTCGGACGGACCGGCGCCGCCAAAACCATCGCGGTCGCCGTGAACGTCGACGGCCAGGAGCGCGGACGCCGCAGCATCACCACAGAAGCCGACGCCGAGGCCACAGTTGACTTTGTGCTCAGCGGGCTTGAGCCGGGCGTACATGTCGCCACCGTCACCACGCCAGCGGATGCGTTGCCGGAGGACGACGCCTTTCAATTCTTGATCCGTGTGCGCAAGCAGCTCCCCGTCCTGATCTCCGGGCCTCAGGACGCGACGCGTTACCTCAAGGCGGCGCTGGCCCCCGGTGCGGCCGACGAGAGCGTCAAGCAGGCGGAGGTGGCCGAGCTCGCGCAGATCGACCTGCGTGACTACCAGGCACTGTTCCTCTGCGATGCCTTCCCGCTGGACGGCCAAACGATTCTACGTGTCGAGGAATACGCGAAAAACGGCGGCGTGGTTGTGGTGTTTCCCGGTTACCGTGCGGAGGTCAGCGCTTATACCGACTTGAAAGTCCTTCCCGCCTTCCCGACTGGCACCGTTGACATCCCGGTCGATAGGGCCGCGCGCCCGCTGAGGCGTATTCCGAACCAAGAGGGACAAGTGGTGACTTTCAGCCTCCCGTTGCCGCCCGGCACGGTACCGATTGTGGCCCTCAAGCGGGTGATGACGCTGGGCGAGCTTCAGGACGGCGCGGCCGTGCTGGTTACGGCCGGCGACGGCCAGCCCTTCCTGGTCGGCCGTGCGGTCGGCCGTGGGAGAGTCTTTCTCTTTACGGTCGGCGCGAACCGTGACTCGAGCACCTTCCCGCTCACCGCGTTCTTTTTGCCGGTTGTGCATCAGCTTATCCGTCAAGGAGCAGGCGCATCCGTCCAGCCACCGCACCTCACCCTGGGCGCACATCTGCCGGTCAACGAGGCGATCCCCAACTACCGCGATGACGACACGATCAGCATGCCCTCAGGCCTGCCGTTACAGATCAAAGACAACGGCAACCGAACCTTTTTCATTGACGCCCTGCCCGAACCGGGCATCTATACGCGCGCCAAGGCCGGCGTGGCCGAGCCGGAGCCTGTGCTGGCCGTCAACACGGACCGATTTGAATCGCGTCTGACTCCTGCGAGTCCGGACGATCTCGCCGAATGGACCGGCTTCAAGAAATTGCTGAACGCCAGCGACCCCGAAGAGTTGCTGCGTCTGGTTGACGAACACCGCAATGGACGCTCCCTGGCGGAGGTCTTTCTTTGGGTCGCGCTGTTGCTCGCCCTGCTTGAATGGTGGGCTGCCAACCGTGCGTTGCGATCTCAAACCGGTGCGATCGAGAAGATGAAGGTCGACCTTGCCGGTAAAGTCGCGACCTCCTGACGCCTCACCCTGACACCTGCTCAACCTCTGATATGCCTACCGCAGAATGGATTTTTGAAAACAGCCTCTCGGGTGCCATGCTCCTCCTGGCGCTGGTGGCGTCGCTTGCCGTTGTGGCCTTTGCCGCATGGCGCTACCTGCCGCGCTCGGCCACAGGCTTCGCCTTGCTCGGCCTGCGCCTGCTTTTCCTGCTGGCCTTTTTCTGGGTGTTGCTGCTTCCCGGCAAGAAAAGCGCACTGACCGAGGTCATCAAGCCGCGCTTCATCGTCCTGCTTGACACATCCGGCTCCATGAGCCAGAGTGCTGACGAGAACGCCCAGCACACCCGGTGGGAAACGGCCATGGCGCTGCTGGACAAGGCTGACTGGGTTAAAAAGCTGCGTGCGTCCTGCCTGCTTGAGGTCTATCCCTTCCACGCCGACCTCGATTCGCCGCTCGGTCTCGACCAGCTTGGTACACTTCAGCCGGACGGCAAATCCACGCACCTCAATCTGAGCCTCAACCGGCTTTTTGAACGACTGCGCGGTCAGGAACTGGCAGGCGTATTGGTGTTGACAGACGCCATCGACACGCGCGAGAAGAAAGACACCTGGGCCGAGATGACCTGGCCGGCCCCCCTCTATGTCGTGGAACTGGAAAAACCCGGGTTGCCAGATGATACGCCCGACATGCGCGTGGACATGATCGACACCCCGCGCCGGGCGATCGTCGGTTGGGATACGGCCATGTCGGTCACGATCGCCGGACAGGGTGGGAAGGGCGAGCCCTTTCAGGTTCAGTTGCTCAAAGACGGCAAAGAAATCGAAAAGGTCGCGGTTCAGCTTCCTCCCGAGGGTGGCAGCCGTGACGTCCAATTCAAGCTTTCCCACCCTGAGGTTGGCAGCGAAACCTATACCGTGCGCATCCCGATCCTGCCCGGCGAAGTCCAAACCAACGATAACGAGCTCGTGGTTGCCGTAGATGTCCTGGATGCCAAGAACCGGGTGCTGTTCCTGGAGGACGTGCCGCGTTTTGAAAGCAAACATTTCGCCCGTGCGTTGTTTGCAAACAAGGACATCACGCCGCTGGCGTTTTTCCAGATGCCCAGCCGGACGGCCCCCGGCACTAAAGAGTGGATCGCGTATGGCGATCGTCAAGGGCTCGTCTTTGACCTCACGCCCGAACAGCTCAGCCTCAACAAGATTATCGTGCTGGGCGATTTCGATGCCGAAGCGCTTTCGGCTGAACACTGCCGCACCATCCTCGGCTTTGTCGAAAAGGGCGGCAGCCTGATCCTGCTGGGCGGGCAGAAGCTATGGGGTGCTAACGGTATCGCCCAAACCGAACTCGCCAAGCTGCTGCCTTTCACACGCGCCGGCGCCCCGGCGATCGAGGGCCGATTCAATGTCGTGTGGACCGCCGAAGGGCGCGCCCATCCCGCCCTGGCCAACAATCCCGACATGCCGGCCACCTTGCCGCCCGTGCTCTCGGTCTTCACCGGCGTCACCCTCTCCGGCGGCGCGTTCGCGCTGGCGGAGGTTCAGACCGACAGCGGCACCCACCCGTTGCTGGTGTCGCGCGTTTACGGTCAAGGCAAAGTGCTGGCCGTGTTGACCGACTCGCTCTGGCGCTGGGTCATGCAGCCCGGCGAAGACAAACCCTACCCGAAATTCTGGCGCCAGATCGTACAGTGGATGTCGCCATCTGAAAGCGACCTCGACAAGTATCATCTTGAACTCTTCACTGACGCCGGCACCATCGCCGTCGGCGATCCTGCCATCCTGCAAGGGCGTCTGGTCATTCCGCCCAATGAGCCCCGCAAGAACTGGAAGGTGTCGTGCGAGGTCACGACGCCCTCCGACCGCGTGATCCCGCTCGCCATGGCCGGACGTGCGATTCAAGCGGCGGGCGGTGCAGAGATTCCAGGATATGTGACCGAGTTCATTCCGAACGAACCCGGCAACTATCGCGCCACGGCGACCGTCGAGATTGACGGCAAGAAGGTGCAATCCACCCCTTGTCTCTTTACGGTACGTGCGACCTCGCAAGAGATGGTACTGAAACCCATCAATGACAAGGCCTTGAAGGCATTGGCCCGTTCGAGCGGAGGGCGCTACGGCACGCCTGAAGAGATCGACGCCACCCTTCAGGAGTTGAGCGTCACTGAACGGCGCGAACGTAAACTCGAATACCATTCACTTTGGCAAACCCCGTTCGTGCTGGCTTGCCTGATCGCACTGCTGGCGATAGAATGGATCGTGCGTAAGTTGAAGAACATGTCGTAGACGAACGCAAGGAGACGCTATGCACGCTACCTGCACGCTTTTTTGGGCCGCCGCGCTGACCCTCGGTATAAGCGTGGTACCCCCCGCGCATGCACAGAAGACAAAGCCTGAAGAACTGAATCTTGTCAAGAACGGGCATTTTGACGACCCGACCGACCCGCTCAACCATTGGATCTACGTCTTCGATCACAACAAGCACTATCTGAACAATCACAAGTATGTGTCGGTTGTGGAGGACAAAGCCTCCATGCGCTCACACGTGCTGCGTCTGGACGCCACGATCCATGAGGTATGCATTAACCAAGGCGTGCAGGTCTACACAGAGCCGATTCGGTTTGACCCCAAGAAAAAATACATGATTTCGCTCTCGGCGCGTTCGATTGGCACCACAGGCGGACCGGGCCCCAAATGCCGCATCTATCCGATCGGCTACCGGTGGCACCCGCGCGCGGTCAAGAGCAACAACCCCTCTTTCTTGGACCTGCGTGAGGCTGTGCGCTTTCAGGTCATTTACTTCAACAACGCCGAGACCGGCGAGTTTTCCCATGTGCCGAAACAGTGGAAGCGGGTGGAGCGCGTCATCCCGACATTCGGACGATCTGAACTGCAGCAGAGCCATCTGGAGAACTGCGAGTGGCTGATGCTCAAGATTCTTGCGCTCGACGCCACCGGCGTCGACAAGTGCAACACCGGCTATCTCTACATCGATGATGTTAAGATTGTGGAGATCGGTCTGGCCGACGAGGTCAAGATCACAGCAGGTGCCGCGACCAAGGGATTTGACGGCAAATCGTGGACAGGCAGCAAGCAGGGCGAGACCAAGCCCTTCACGCCGATCGGCGGGCCGAAACCCTCCCGCCAGACGAAGAAGTAGCTGTTGAACCCTCAACGCTCTTTGGATTCAGGCTTCAAGGTTTCATCCAAATCGGGATCGGGATCGCCGTCAGTCGCCAGTCAATCTCTCCACCCAAAAGGAGCAGTTGAACGGCCAGAATTCGCGCAAAGCCGCTTACCTGTTCTCATCGCGCCTTAAGTTTGACCCGTACCGGGAAGTGATCGGAGTAACCCGTCTTGAAGGCATTGCCTTTGGTCTTGCTGCGCACAAACCGGAACGGGATGGGAATGCCGTCCGCGTCATGTTGGGCCGGCGTTTTGACCACAGAGTATCCATTCTTCGCGACCCCCCACGGCGCGGCAGGCTCGACACCTTCCAGCATGCCGCGCGTCGCGCTGATCGAGTCCATGACGTTCCATTTCTTGCCCGCCGCATAGTAATAGGTGGCCCTTTTCTCCTCGGGCAGGCTGGCCGACAGGTTGAAGAGCAAGCGGCCGCTCGTATCGGCGCGAACACGCGCTTCATCGGGAACGAGTCCGGCTGCATCGACCAAAATCGGAGACTCTGGCGCATCATTGAAATCGCCAGCCACCAACATGGCGGCCGCCGGGTCACGTTCCAGCCGCGCATCTAGGTACGCGCGCACGGCCAGCGCCTCGCGCCGACGGATATCGTCACTCTCCGCCTTCTTTCCGAGTTGAGATTTCCAGTGGTTAACCAAAACCGTCAGGGAGCGCCCACCGACATTAAACTCGCAGGCCAGCACCTCTCGCTGGCCTCCGGTGGTGGCCAACCAATTCGTGGCGACCGGCACATGACGCGCCAGCACCGCCACATCGATCCCCCGTTTGTCAGGGCTGTCACGGTGGACAATGACCGGCAGCGCGTATGCGTGGCGCGACAACAGGACACCCGACAAATCCTCAAGCACACGCCGGTTTTCAATTTCGGTCATGCAGAGCACATCCGGCTTCATGTGCGCAATGACTTCAGCGAGATGCTGCAATTTCAGGCGGTACCGCGCCGGGGTCCAGCGCACCCAACCATTCGGTGTATAGGCGTCATCGCCTTCATTGTTGGGATCGTCTTCAGTATCAAAAAGGTTCTCGACATTCCAACTGGCCACCACCAACGTTGTCGTTGCCTCTTGGACTTCCCCTTGCGCGGACAGAGAAACAGGCCCTTCCGCTGCCTCACGGGGTGCAAGCACCTCGTCTGCCCAAGAGACGGCAACCGGAAGGGTCCCAGCCATCCACACGACCAGTAACGAACACAAGGCTTTCATCCGCCTGCCTCCAAAGCGGGAGCCACATCCAATCGCATGGCGGTCTCGCCGGTGACACCGACGCCCATGCCCGCCAACCCCGCGATCATCGCGGCATTGTCTCCGCAGAAACGCGGCTCGGCCATCAGCAGCGCCACACCGGTATCCGCTGCAACTTCCTGCAGCCGTTCGCGCAGGCGGCGGTTCAGCGAGACTCCGCCGCCGACTGCCAAGGCACGGTACCGAGAACCGCGCAAGGCACGCGCGCAACGTTCGGCAAGCGCCTCCACGATCGCCTCCTGATACGCGGCCACAATCTCAGCCACATCCGCATCATCGCGTAGCGGCTGTTCGCGCAACCGATACATCAGGGCGGTCTTGAGCCCGCTGAAGCTCACGCACAACTCGGCGCGCATATCGCCGAGCGCCGGATTGCCGGGTTTGGGGCTGCCTTTGGGAAAAGCCACGGCATCGCGGCGCTCGGCCTGACGTGCGACACGGTCGATCACTGGGCCACCGGGATACCCCAACCCCAACAGCTTCGCGGCCTTGTCAAACGCCTCACCGGCCGCATCGTCGAGCGTCTGGCCGATGATCCGATAGCGCCCCGGCCGTTCGGAATCGATCCAGCAGGTGTGTCCACCCGAAACCACCAATCCCAGCAACGGTCCGATCCCCGTCGGATCCAGCGCAGACGGTGTCAGAAAAACCGAGTGCAGATGCGCCTCGATGTGGTTGATGCCTATCAAAGGTTTCCCGAGTCTCAGTGCCAAGCCCTTCGCGGCAGAGAGCCCGACGATCAGCGAACTGGCGAGACCGGGGCCGTAGGTCACCGCGACAGCGTCGATCTGCGACCACCACTCCGGCGCGACCGCCCCGTCGGATGTACCGGGCGCAAAAGCCTCGCGCATCGCCGCACTGATCACCCCGCCGATCTTTTCAACATGGCTCCGTGATGCGATCTCAGGCACTACGCCGCCGTAGGGCTGGTGCAACGGCACCTGACTGTACACGACACTGGAAAGCACACGCCGGCCGTCCTCCACCACAGCGGCAGCGGATTCATCGCAGGATGTTTCGATCCCCAAAACAAGCATGGTCCGGCCTCTCCCATCACCCATTGTTCAACACACGTGCGCCTTTCAGGATCTCTTGAGCGCGTTCTAATTGCACATCGCGGACATCGTTGACCATATTCGTCATCCCGCTGCTCGCCGCCGCCGGCATCTCCTCAAACATCCGCCGCATCTGCGCCTGCCGCCAAGCGCTCTTTGGAACGGGAACCGCCACATCCGGCGCGATGCCTTTGCCGTGTATCATCGCACCGTCCGGCGTGTAGTAATAACCTGTGGTCAAACTCACCGCGCATTCAGGGCGCAACGCCAGTCTGATCACAGTTTGCACGGAGGCCTTGCCATAGGTGTTTTCACCGACCAGCACGGCCCGTTTGTGTGCTTTGAGAGCGCCAGCCATAATTTCCGCGGCGCTTGCGCTGCCGCCGTTCACCAACACCACGAGCGGAACCTTCGTGAACCGCTTTTCGCACGGTCCTGCCTCAAAACGTTGCTGCGGCTTCTCATCATGACGCCCACGCACGCTGACGATTTCTGCCCCACGCTCCAGCACCTGTTCGGTCACGGCCACCGCCGACTCCAGTAAGCCGCCGGGGTTGTCGCGAAGATCCAAGATCAGTTCTTTCACGTTGGCCTTTTCCAGACGGGCCATGCCTTGGGCAAAATCCTCACCCGCACGCTCACTGAACTGCGTGATGCGTAGGTACCCGATACCGTCTCCCAGTTCACGTACACCTTTCACACTGGACAACTTGATGTCATCGCGCACGAGGGATACATCCACCGTTTCACCGTTCGCGCGTTCCACTGTCACCTGAACTTCAGACCCCTTATCACCTCGCATGGCCTTGATGGCATCGTCCATCGAAACACCGGTCATTTTCATGCCGTTGACCGCCTTGATCGTGTCGCCCGCGTGAATGCCGGCTTTGAAGGCTGGAGAATCTTCAATCGGCGCGATCACCTTGAGGCCGTTTTTATCGATGCCGACGCTGACGCCGATCCCGCCGAACGAACCGCGCGTCTCCTCTTCCAGCTCGGCCAGCGACTTCGGCGGCAAAAACGAAGAGTTGGGATCCAATCCGAGCAGCATACCATCGATCGCGCCGTAGATGATCTCCTGCAGGGGCACATCCTCGACATAATGCCGCTGCACCAGTAACAAGGCCTCCGTCAGCACCGCGAGATCATCATAGGCCGCCACCGCGGCATCCGTCTGGGGAACGTCTGCATCCGTGGCCCTCTCAGGATGCCGTGTTGACGCACAGCCCAGAACCATACTCACCGCAAGTATGATCCCAAACGCAGTCCGACTTCTCCTCATTGCACGCCCTTTCAAAGACATTCTCTGTACGGCCTGATCCCGCTCACCAGAATTTCCACCAAGGCTTTTTTTCTTCTTTGCGCTCGTTAGCGCCTTCCCCGTATAGGGCATTGACCCGTTGCGAGGCGGAGATCTCCGGATCGACCAACTGGTTCCGTTCAACAATCTCAACCGCCTCTGGTAGCGACCATAGCACCGTCCGCAAAAAGGCATCCTGTGTCGCCCGATGAATGACGGTCACCTCGCCCTCCGGCGAAATATCGAGCTTGGGCGGTGTGGAACGCATCAGCGTCCCGAGATCGATCGAATCCCAAATCCGTCCGCCCGGATCATCTTCGATACGCAGGAAAAGCCGGTCTTCCTGATTACGGTGCCAGAAAACCAATTTGAACTGGCGCTTGAGCTGATCCCGGTTCACAAACATTTGCACGCCACCGCCCAGCGGCATTCCCGGCACCACGTCAAAACTCTTTTTGACCGATTCGTAGCGCATGCCGCGATGCACCAGCACGACCCGCGCCAAGTACTTGCCCTCTTGTTCGAGCGAGAACCATTTGTCGAGCGATATGCGGTGTTGTGCCGCTTCTCCGGGTTTCAACGTAAACGGAGCGACTACAGGATCCTGGCGGAACGGAGGCAACTCTGAGATTTCCCCTCCCTTGGTCATCTCCACCAGCAGGACAGACGTCGCCCCCGCTCCGCCAACCACGATCGGGTCGCGCGTCGCGTTCAACAGGTCAATCTGCACGACAACCGGTTCCCCCACCACAAACACCGAGTAAGCCAATGTCAGCTTCACGTCAAACTGTTGCGCGCGCGCCATGATCGCCAGGCACAACACACTGGCAACACATACCCATTTTCCCAGTCTCTTCATAATGCCCCTTCTTCTGTCCATGTCGTACCCTCGTCACGCGCCTCCAACTTCACCTTCAGACCGTCATAACTCACCCGCACACCGGCGGGCAACGTCCCTTGCAGCGTATCATGATCCACATCATGGCAGAGATGAATCAGATACGCGATCCGAGGATCAATCTGCTCCAACAGCGCGAGACTCTCTTGCACGCACATGTGCGTGGGATGCGGCCGATAGCGCAAAGCGTCCAGAATCATGACATCCACACCGGCCAGCCGCTTGATCGTCGCAGCCGGCATCACATGGCAATCCGGCACGTATCCCACTCGCAGCGCCCCCGTCTCCATCAAATAGCCCGTCATCTTGCGCCCGTGCTGCACATCCAACGGTATGAGACGGATATCCCCGACTTGAAACGGTCCCGACACCTCCACAAAATTCACTAGCGGCCGATACAGTCCCTGCGGTGAAGGACGGTTACCGATATAATTGAACACGCGCCGCACATCGTCAAGCGTCTCAGCATCTCCGTAGGCCGGGATCACTTTGCCGCTCAAGGTGTTGAAGCGGCGGATGTCGTCGAACCCGAAAATATGGTCGGCATGCGCATGCGTGAAAACCACGGCATCCAGCCGCTCGATACGGAAGTCCAACATCTGTTGGCGGAAATCCGGCGGCGTGTCGATCACCAGAGCAACCGTCTCTGTCTTCACATACAGGCTCGTACGCCGCCGGACATTGCGCGGATTAGCGGACGAGCACACCGGGCAGCGACAGCCGATCATGGGAATGCCGACCGACGTCCCCGTGCCCAGAAAAGTCAATTCCATGTGCATCGTGTCCAGTATAACACAACCCCCAGACCGCGCCACACTCAAACGCAGGAATCGGATTGATTTCCTTCACGAAAAAAGCCAAACTGCACCGCTATGGAACAGGCTGTAACCCTTAAGTACCTGAAGACACGCTTTGCATGGCGTGACGTCGCGGATGCCGCGCGCACCACCATCCGCATGGTAGAGGGCGACAAGGACCCCAGCAGTGCATGGAAGCGCCGCATCCTGCTTTCGGAGCATTCGCCCATCCGCCAGCTGACGTTCAAGTGGAAGTGGGTCAATCTGCCCTATTGGGTGAGCGTTCATTTCGTGCGGCACAAAATCGGGATCGAACACTTTGTCAGTACCCAGCGCACCGACCGCACCGGCGTGGACCGTACGGAGATGCCGCAATCCGCGCCTGTTGATCACGAGTGTTTTGCCAACGCGCAGGCGGTGATCTTCATATCGCGCAAGCGCCTCTGCCGCCAGGCATCTCCCGAAACAACAGCGGCCTGGAAGCTCGTGCTGAATGAGATCAAACATCTGGAGCCCGAGCTTTTCAGCGTTTGCGTGCCCGAGTGTGTCTACCGCGGTTTTTGCCCAGAGTTTAAGAGCTGTGGCTACGTCAATACCGACGCCTATAAAGAGGCACTAGCTGCCTATCGTGGCCACTGACACCGTCAGGCGCGGTGCCAGACGCGCCACAGCCAAAAACGCAGACGTTGCCACCATGTCGTCTGCACAGGCGCCTTGGTGGCACGGTGAAACCCGGGCTGCATGTACTCGCGATCGGAAAGTCCCATAGATGAGACCCAACGATACCATAACACACGCTGCGCCGCAAAGTGTGTGCGCCGCAGATGCAGGCGAACGTCTGCAGAATGTCTTGTCGCACCGCGGAATCGCGTCACGCCGACACGCCGCCGACTGGATTGCTGCCGGCGCAGTCACCGTCAACGGGCAAGCCGTTTATGAACCCGGGATGCGCGTGCATCCTGACCGGGATGATATCAGGGTACGTGGCGAGCGCCTGCCCAAGCAGGAGGAACGTCCGCGCACCATCCTGCTCTACAAGCCACGTGGTTTGATCTGTTCGGCAGACAGCCAGCGCGGTGAAACCGTCTGCGATCTGATACGCCCGCACTTTCGCGAACGGCTCGTGCCGGTCGGACGGCTCGACAAGGAGAGCGAAGGTCTGCTCCTGATGTCGAATGACGGCGAGCTGACCCACTGCATGACGCATCCGCGCTTCGGTCACACCAAAACCTATGTCGCGCGCGTGGCGGGACGTATGGAGGAGCGTAAGATCGAGATCCTGCGCTCGCGGCTCGACATCGACGGCTATATCATCCGGCCGGTGGAGGTCGAGGTGTTGAAGGTGGGGCGCGACAACACGCATCTGCTGGCCGTCACGCTCACAGAGGGCCGCAACCGGCAGATCCGCAAGATGTGCTCGCTGGCACACTTCGTTGTCCTCAGCCTCACACGTGTACGCATCGCTTTCTTGAAGATCGGCAAGATGCAGCCCGGCGAGTGGCGCGAACTCAGCGACAGCGAAATCCGTGCACTGAAAAAGCCCATTGCGGCCACGCGAAAAGCATGATGCCCACCTGCTGACAAAACAGGGGTGTGTGTCAAGAAAGTGACAGGGGTGTGCCAGGCTAGTGGCCAGCGAATCGGATTACGCTGAATCGGATAGCACTTGCGCGGCGCGTGCGGACGCGCTACACTTTGTAGCGTTTCAACTACATC
>Ga0209407_1001266_pt1 | contig 27100 bp, 31 predicted proteins | sample AD_JPNHG3_MetaG_FD_184410 | JGI IMG/M metagenome (GOLD analysis project Ga0209407, IMG submission 184410) | Active sludge microbial communities of municipal wastewater-treating anaerobic digesters from Japan - AD_JPNHG3_MetaG (SPAdes) (version 2) | ecosystem: Engineered > Bioreactor > Anaerobic... | reverse complement strand
TTACCACTCTCAGTGCCTTCCTGGAAAGGAATTGTGAAGTAGAATGTTGAGCCTTGACCCTCAGTGCTTTCTACCCAAATATGTCCTCCTAGCAGGTCGACTAATCCTTTGGATATGGCTAATCCTAATCCACTACCACCGTAAATACGGGTATAGGTATCGTCGGCTTGCCGGAAGCGCTCAAAAATAAGGGCCTGTTTTTCGGGCGATATACCAATTCCAGTATCCTGAACATAGCACTGAATGTAGGGCATATCTTCATCTATCATGAGGGTATATCCAAATCGGATATGGCCAGCTGGGGTAAACTTAATGGCATTGCTCAGTAAATTGTTAAGGATTTGCCTTACCCTCACGGGATCGGAGTATATAGTAAATGGTGATTCCTGTGGCATTTCGGGCTTAAACAGGAGGGTTTTTTGATCGGCTTTCCGTATGAGCTGGTTGGAGTAAATGGTGTAAAGTTCCCGTAAAAGCTCGTTAAAATCGAATGAAGTTTTGTTGATTCTTATTTGGTTGGACTGAATCTTTGAGATATCAATAATGTCTTCAATTAAGGCAAGAAGCTGGTTTCCGCTATTTTCAATCAGTTCAATGTATTGCTTTCCGGTTTCAGTAATACTTTCCTCTGCTTTAAGCAGTTGGATAAATCCAAGCACTGCATTCATGGGCGAGCGGATTTCGTGGCTCATGTTTGAGAGGAACGCCGTTTTTAACCTGTCCGACTCCTCGGCCTGTTCCTTAGCCCTTATAAGCTCCTGTTCAATTAACTTGCGCTCAGTAATGTCGTTAGCAATTCCCACCGATGCAATTGGCTCGTTGAACTCGTTGTATACAGGTGAGGTGGAGAGGAATATTGGGAAGATTGTTCCATCCTTTCGCACATTAAGAATCTCGCCTTTCCATCCCCCTTTCTGGGTAGCTGAATGAATCTCTTTGCTGAGGTCAGAGTCGAAACCTATTGGTCTGATTAAGTTAATGTTTTTTCCCAGTATTTCCGTTTGGCTATAGCCATAAACTTTAGTGAAGGCAGGATTGACGTATATGAAATTTCCATCGAGGTCAGTGATTGATATGCTGTCGTTGGCATTCATTATGGTTTGTGCCAGAATCCGTATCTCCTCCTCAAATTTCTTTTGTTGGGTGATATCGCGCAGCAAAACCAGAAATATCTTTTCACCGGCTGGAACTATGCGAGCCTCGTAGTAAAATATGGAATTTTCTTGCCTGAACGAGTACTCAAACCTTTGAAGTTTCCCGGTTATTGAAGCATAGTTAAGCGCCTCGGAGTATTTTTCGTATATGGATGTTGGGAAAATTTCCGCAATGCTTTTGCCCAGGTGTAGGTTAGATATTTCCGGATAAAATGCTGTATCGGTGGGGGCAAAGTCGATAAGGATGCCTTCGCGGTTAAGCCGGAACAGATGGTCAGGTATTGCTAAGAGCATGGCTCTGAACTTAGCCTCGCTTTCAGTAAGCTCATCTATGGCAACTTTACGATCGGTTACGTCTGTTAGCATACCATCAAAGTATGTGGCATCGGGGTTTTCGGTAACATTGGGCTGGAGAATATTTTGAACCCATATGGTGGAGCCGTCGGCCCTCAACATTTCAACCTCAATTGGCAACTTGGCAGTTGAGCAGTCAACCAACCACTTGTCAAAATCTCTAAGGAACGATTTAATATTACTGCCGGTGGCCGCTTGGGAACTACTAAACCCAAAAATTTCAGCAAATGCGGGATTGCAGTAAACAATTTGCCCGTTGCTAAGAATTCGGTAAAGACCCACAGGAATCTGCTCAGTAAGTGTACGGTACTTTTCCTCGCTTTCGCGGAGCACTGCCTCGGCATTTTTCCGGTCGGTTATATCGTGACACATGGCAAAAATAACCGATAGCCCAAAGTAGTCGCCTCGGTTAAAAACCATATCAATAGGAACAAGATCATTGTTCTTCCTAATCCCCCAAAATTCCATTTTTTGGGTATGACCCTGGTATGCAAGCCTTACCGAACGGGTAACCTCCTCGAGCGATGTTTGTGTATTATCGGTAATTTCATGAATTGTTTTTCCGAGTAGCTCATCCTTGCTGTATCCGAAGAGTATTTGTCCGCTTCTATTGGCATCAAGAATTACGCCGCTTGAGTCAATAATAAGAATACCTTCGCTGGAGTTGTTGAATAATCCCTTATAGCTTTCCTCGCTCTCTTTTATGGCCTTTTCGGCCTGTTTTCTTGTGGTGATATCGCGGATGAAAACAATATCGATCTTTTCACCCGCCTGATCGACTAAATTTACGTTAAATTCAACATTAATTTCCTCATTCTGGCTCGACACGAGAATGGTTTCGTAAATTGTTGGCTCAGATTTACCCGCAAGGCGGTTTTTATATCGCTGGAGCAGAAATTCTTTTTGGCTTGGATGTATAAACTTAGTTATTGGTTGGTTAAGGAACTCTTCGGGTTTGGCGTTTAGAATCTCAATGATACGGGGATTCCCGTATATTACGATTCCTTCCTTTACAAATACAATACCATCGTTGGAGTGTTCAACTAGAATCCTATACATCTCCATCGATTCCTTAAGGGCCTCTTCGGCTTGCTTGGCTCGGCTTATATCGGTTGAAATAACCATTATGCCATACTTCCCGTTTGGAAAAATAACCCTGGTTTCGTGAAGTTGGACATAGCGCTTACTGCCGTCTTTTCGAATGTTATAGACCTCAGTGATTAGGGATTCGCCTCGCAGTATCTTTTTGATATTGGTATCTACCTGCTCCGCTAGCTCCTTGGGCGCAAGGTCGTGAAAGCGCATTTTTAGGAACTCGTCGCGAGTGTAGCCTAAAATATCGGTAGCGGCAGAATTGGTGTATATTATGTTCCCTTCATCGTCGCTGAGGAGAACGCCGTTAGGCGATTGCTCAAAGATTATTCTCCAAGCCTGTTCCTCGGTTATAATCTTTTTAAGCCTGACATGGTTTGTGTCAAAGTTGCTGCTGGCAAAACTTTCAGCTTTTTGTATCTGCTTTTTGAGCAGCTGTAGCTGAATAGCGAGCTCTAGTTCTTTCCCTGAAAAATTAGGCTCAATGTGTAAACTCTCAGGCAGTTTTGCTATTTGGCTGGCAATTTCATTGTAATGTTTTCCGGAAAAGAAAAGTATCACCCCGTCGTAGTCGTCAGTTTTCTCTTTTAGTTTTAGGTACGTTTTTTCATTGTCCAGACCTACTATGGCAATATTAAAGATAGGTAGCTCAATATCGGAGGAAATTCTATCCAAGGTTAGGCACGAATAACCCTTTGCTTCCAGTATTGTTTCAAATTTATCAACCGGAAGAATCTGATTAATAATAAGTAACGCAACCTTCGATGCCAACTCCTATTAGTTTTTCATGCGTGTAATATATGGTATTTTTACGTTTATTAACAAATTTAAGGCTCCTTTTTGGTGTGTTTTTTACCGAAAAGGACTAATGGTTGACAAATGCTGGAGTTGGATTGATTAATTGCGTTTACCTTCTAAGAGTAGCTACCAAACGGTTGGGATTAAGTAAAAGATCGAGTGCGTGGTTTACATTGTAGCATACAATTGAAGCCTGCTTCAGGGAAAGCGTTGAAGCACCTTCTGCTTGAATTGTTGCAATACTCAAGGCGGCATGCTTTAGCATTTGCCAATCGTTGTAACCATTGCCAATAGTGGCGCATTTATTTTTCCCAAGCTCATTTATGTAGATTTTTTTCTGCTTGTCCTGCCGCCCCTTTTCAAGTACCTTAACTTTACAGTCAATACCTCTTAGTTCGTGGGTTGCAGTACCAAAGGTATCGGCGGTAATCACATGAACCATCAGCTGAGTTGATAATTGCTGCAAGCGTTCTCTTACCCCTTCAATCAATTTGCCATCAATGGCAAGAGTGCCGTTAAAGTCGAGCACCAAGTGCTCAATCCGTAGAGTTTTTCTACCGGGTATCTCAATGATTATCATGGTCAATCATTTTTTCCAGCTAGAGTATGGGTTTTCAGATAGATACGAATTGTAATATCTATAATCGTCGGTTACTTCAATGGTTATCCAGTGGGGTACCGTAAATTTTTCGTCCTCTGAGCCAAGTTCAATCTCTGCAAGTACTAGTCCAGCGTTTTCGCCTTCAAACACATCAACCTCCCAGGTTTTGCTATTATGAACAATTAGGTATCTGTTTTTTTTGATAACTGCTTTACAAAACTTGGTAAGCAGTTCATTGGCCTTACCGGTAGGTATTTCAAACTCAATCTCCTCGCGGGATATCCCTTGAACTTTGCCTTTAATGGTCATAAAGGCTTTATCGGCCCAAACTCTTACCCTTATAGTTTGCTCAGGGTTTGTGCTAAGATAACCCTGTACAATTCTTATAGGGTTTGGTTTGTCTAGTTTCTCCCATTTAGGGAGATCAACCAAAAATTTACGCTCAATTTCCATACAGTAAAAATAAAAAAAGCCCGCCCATATAGCGGGCCTTATATAGCTTTTTGTGGGTTAAAAAAATCTTTTTTTGAAGTAGAATGCAACATTTACAAGTCCAATCATCACAGGAACTTCAACCAGTGGGCCAATTACGGCAGCAAAGGCTTCGCCTGAACTGATACCAAAAACAGCAATGGCAACGGCTATGGCAAGCTCAAAATTGTTGCTAGCAGCAGTAAAGGAGAGAGTGGTGGTTTGCTCGTACGTGGCACCTGCTTTTCGGCTCATGAAGAAGGATACAAGGAACATTATTACGAAATATGCGAGCAGAGGAATAGCAATAAGCACAACATCCATGGGGATTTTTACTATGTATTCCCCTTTAAGGGAGAACATTACAAAAATCGTAAAGAGTAACGCAATTAAAGTTAATGGGCTTATTTTAGGTATAAATTTGGTGTTAAACCAATTATCGCCCTTTAACCTAACTAGGGTAAAACGTGTAATAAAACCAGCAATGAAAGGTATCCCAAGGTAAATAAAAACACTTTCAGCTATTTGGCCAATGGTAATTTGTTCAACAGAGTTGTTGGTGGGTATTCCAAACCAGCCGGGTAGTATGGCTATAAATACATAAGCGTATACTGAGTAAAAGAGAACCTGAAAGATAGAGTTAAAAGCAACCAAGCCAGCCGCATACTCAGTATCGCCTTTGGCCAAATCGTTCCAAACAATAACCATAGCAATGCAACGTGCAAGCCCTATCATTATGATGCCGTACATGTATTGCAGGTTGGTTTCGCTGGGGAACAGCTTGTAAAAAGTTATTGCTAGTGCAAACATGAGTACTGGCCCTATGAGCCAATTCTGAACAAGCGAAAGCGAAAGAATTCTGTAATTTCGGAAAACATCGCCAAGCTCCTCATACTTTACTTTAGCAAGGGGCGGATACATCATTAGTATTAGTCCAATTGCAATGGGAATATTGGTTGTGCTTTCGGGCGAAGGTTTCAATGAATCCCAAAAATCAGCTATTCCCGGGAAAAAGTGGCCACTTAGTACACCTATGGCCATTGCCAAAAAAATCCACAGGGTTAAGTACCTGTCCAGAAACTTCAGACGTTTTTTCATGAATCAAATTGTTTTAGTAAACTCACTAAACCTATCCTTAATCTCGTCTCTAACTTTTCGGAATACCGCCATTACCTCCTCAGGTGTTCCTTTTGCTTCGGCCGGATCCTCAAAACCAATGTGAAGCCTATGCTTTACTTTACCCAGGAATGCCGGACAGGTTTCCTTGGCATTATCGCAAACCGTAATCACGTAATCCCATTCCTGGCCAATAAACTGGTCAACCAGTTTGGGTTTGTTTTTGCTAATATCAATGCCCACCTCGGCCATCACCTTTACGGCGTTTGGGTTTACCTGTGCGGCCGGTTCTGTTCCGGCCGATTCAACGGTTAGCTGTTTATCGAACGATTTCAGAAATCCTTCAGCCATCTGGCTTCGACAGCTGTTGCCTGTGCATAAAATCAGTATTCTTGTCATTTTGATATAAAGTTTACTTAAACCTTGGCCTTAGCTGACACATACAGGAGCCATCGAGGCGTTCCTTGTTGTTGATTACTAATGGAAGCCCATCGCGTTCCCACTCAACAATACCGCCGGCAAGGTTAGCAATTAATGTGAAACCTCTGGCAATAAGTATTTCCATTGCTTCGTGGCTTCGCAACCCTGTTGAGTCGGCAATTACTAGCGGGAAATCAGTGGGAAGTAACCCTAGGTTCTGCTTTAGCTCACTTAAAGGTAAGTAGATAACCTTGGGTACGTCGAAGCGTTTGTAGCCTGTAAGGTTCTCTTCCCTAACATCAACAATTATGGCTTTCCCCGTTTTAGCCTCGTAGTAAGCATCGCGTGGGGTTAGGTTGAGAAAACCTCCGCTCATAAAACCATTACCGGAAAAGGGATTGGCTTCCATGGCATTCTGTTTTTAGCCGCAGCAACTACCGCTTTTTTTCAGGCCATTCATCAGGAATCCAAACCCGTTATGGTCGAGGGTAACCTCGGCAAGGGTTTCAGCTAATGAATCTTCAATGTAGAAATCTACACCATCGATGCTAGTGGCAGTTTCGCCGGGCTGTGGTGCGCTTGCAACATCCATTTGCACTGAAGGGCCACAGCATCCCTGCGTGCTGTATATACGGATTCCCTTTGAGTTTTCATCAATGGTTTCTAAAACCTTTAATAGTTCTTCCTTTGCTTTTACTGATAGTTTCATAGTTAAATTATTTATGGATTAAATCTCACAATTTACTGATGCGCTCCTTACTTTACCGAAAAAGGAGTCAAACTCATCGAGGTATTTATGTATGCTCTCCGAGCAGAGGCAGTAGTTTATCCGTAGTCCATCAATTTCGCCATGTATGAGCCCTAGTTCCTTTAGCTCCTTTAAATGCTGCGAAACGGTAGTGCGGCTAAGCGGCAGGTTCTGCGAAATATCGCCCGATATGCATGTCCTGGTTTCGGCAAGGTACTGGAGTATTGCCAACCGAGCTGGATGCGAAATGGCCCTGGCAAACCTTGCCAATTCCTGCAGCTTCTCGTCAAAAACTTCTGACTTATTCATACCATTGTATTTATGTTGTAAACATACGACATATTTTTGTCTTAAACAACAATTCAGGTAAAATGTTTCAAACAAATTTTAAGATATTGATTAGTATATATACAGTTCTTCCCTCGCTCAAAATCTGCGATTTTTTTAATCCATAAGTGGCGGACTCTGCCCACATACTTTACAATCGGTAAGTTTTCCGTTTAGGGTATATGTAAACTATCTCGAGCAGAATTTTATTTCCTACTGTCAGAAGCTAAAAATTATTTACAATAAAGTTTTGCTAAACTGAACTTTGCTGAGTAATTACATTATTTCACAATGCCTCAAGGTATAATGAAGTGCTAAATAAAATCAGCATTAATGCAATATTGCACTCTAAGGCTTTTACTTGCAGAAAGATTTAACGAATTATCTTTATTACCAATCGAAATTTTAGTAATAATTTGATTTAACTAATTAAAAACTATTAACTTTTTAATAATTATATTTCCATGTCCAATGCACTAGTGTAAACAGAGAGAAATAAAAAAGATAGGAAAATCCCAGAAAGTAGACTTTTCCCTTATATACGAATGTAATAAAACACCTATGAGGGATGGTTGTTAAAATAGTTAATAAAAACTAACTATTAAAGCATACCCTACGCCTATTGCAAACCCAATTGCAAAAAGACCAACAAAAAAAAATACGATATTAATAATAATATCAATAAACTTAATCCCAAATATCTTTAATGGTATCTTCATAATATAAAGCATATAAGAGGTTCTCCTTTTAAAAAAAGGAGAACCATAATGTTTTTTACTCTGTTGCCTTTTCAACTAAACCATAAATAACACCCGCAGCAAATCCAATCGCAAACAGTCCAGTATATACGCCCCCAATTGCTATGAGAACACCAATTGGATTTCCTCCATTGATTTCTAAAGATTCTTCCATAGAAATCTCTGACATGCCAATATTATTCAAATTTTCCATTGTTTTTAAGAATTTTGTACAACTTGATAACCATATTCAAAACCTGCATAAATAGCATAACCAGCAACAACTACTACACCTACACAAGCGGCAACACCAATTGCATTGCTAATTAAACCACCTGCTAATGTATATAAAAAGCCACCATTTTCATCTTGTTGTTCCGTAGCATTAATTTCAACTACTCCAAACTTTTCAAGTTCCATAGCAAAAATATTTTTTATTGTTTAAAAAATCAAACCCTCTTTCTTTATCCTGCCGAGGTTAGCAGAGTAACGTTACAGTTACAAAATTAGGAGTGTTCCGTACGGAAAACAAGAACGGAAGTGAAACACCTCCATTTTTTTTCAACTAATTCTTTTCGGCTAAGGGGTTTCATGGTACAACCCACCAAAATATCGAAAGGGTACTCGTAATAAAAGGTTGTGCTTGTTTTGGAGTATGCAATTGGCGCACCATTCGATTTTAACTCATCAATAATTTCGTAAAGCCTTGTTCGACTTATTCCTAGTAGTGTTGTAAACTCATATGTGCCCATGCTCGTCGAAGTTACGCTACTCTAAACTTCGCCGAGCGAGGGTTCGTTCCTTTTTATTTTTTTACAGCAGTGACTTAACGTGGCATTTTCAGTTTTTATTTTATCGATTTACGCTCTTATATGATAAATATGAAACCAATACGCCTAATGATAATGCCAATAAAGACCACGATAACTCGTTAATATCAAAATTCCGTCTTAACAGAATACTAATGACTATGCCAATTGCAACAAAAACTACAGAGGAGAGGGCTCTCTTTGCGTTAAACAGCGACACGCCTAAGTAAATTAACATAGTAATGAAGAAAAATATTACGGAGTAAAAATTTCTTTCGTAAAAATATATTTGCCAAAATATTATTGCTACTATTAGCAGGCATATGATGATAATTTGAAGTGATTTATTTTTCATTTACAATGTGGGTTTTGGTTTATAAAATCAGATAATTTTTCAAAAATAATGAAAAATTATCTGAAATGAAAAAAATTACATAATTGAACTTCGACCACTTATCGTTTCTAAATATGCACCTCCATATCTGGTTTGATCTTCATTTGGTACATTGTTATCTATTGAAGATAATATATAACCAAGCCAGTATGATAACCATGTCCCACCATTAATGTTTAACATATCTGTAGCATTAAGTGGTTCCAAATACTGCATTTCTCTTGCTTTAATTTTTTGCAATGTGGGGTTCTTTTGTGTGTTCATACCTATTTATTTTTTATTTTGTTTAGCATCATTCCATCCTTCCCAAAAATCTGCAGGTGCGTTCCTGTCCAGAAGTTCGCTTACAATAACTCCTGCTAATAACCACAACAAAGGGTTACCCCCTTCAATCTCAACAATTTCTTTGGCATTTAATTGTTGTACGCCAAATTTGTTCAAAGATAGTTGTTCCATTTTAATTTAGTTTTAAAAGGTTAGTAATTTTGCCATCCAAATTTGGTTGTGTTTTTGTAACGTTACAGTTGCAAAGTTAGGTGCGTTCCGTCCGGAAAACAGGAACGGAAGTGAAGCGCCCCCATTTTTTTCAACTAATTCTTTTCGGCTAAGGGGTTTCATGGTGCATTTCAACGATATATCAAAAGAGTACTCATAGAAAAAAGTTTCACGTGACTTAGAGTACACAATTGGAGCTCCTCGCGATTTTAACTCATCAATAACTTCGTAAAGCCTTGTTCGACTTATTCCTAGTTTTGCAGCAAACTCATCAGGAGTGCCGGTTCGCTGTTCCTTAATTAAGCAGTGCATTTTTTCGATACGCACTAAGTACTCAAAAAATTTCATAACTTTTTTAATTTTCAATTATATGTTTTTCAACTGTTTGATGTTGCCACATGCGGCAAAACTGCCCATTACTATGTATTAGTTCCTTAAATACTCCTTGCTCTACGACCTTGCCATTGTCAAGAACTATAATATTATCGGCCATAGCAATGGTTGATAGCCTATGGGCAATAACAATTACGGTTTTCCCTTTTTGCCTCATCAACTCAACGGTATGCTGCACAAAACTTTCGGCAATGGAGTCCAGCGATGAGGTTGCTTCGTCGAGTATTAGTATCTCAGGATTTTTATATAGTGCACGGGCAATGGCAATGCGCTGCTTTTGCCCGCCCGACAATGATGTACCGTGCTCGCCAATGTAGGTATTAAACCTATTGGGTAGGCTCTCTATAAACTCAATCATACCTAGCTGGGTGCAAATCTCAATAATCCTCTGAATGTTTGGGTTAAACTCCCCCACTGCAATATTCTCAACTATTGTTCCTGCAAATAAGTCGATATTTTGCGGTACAGCCACCACTGCATCGCGTAACGATTCGTTGGTAAAGTACCGTAAATCAAACTTTCCTATGTAAATATTTCCGCTTTGTAATGGATATATATTCTGCAACAGCGATGTTAGGGTAGTTTTCCCTGAACCACTCTCGCCAACTACAGCGGTAACTTTTCCCTTTGGTATATGCAGGTTTAACGCCTTAAAAACCTCCACCCTTGTTCCGTAGCGGAAATCAACATTTTTAAAGGTAATATCGCCAACGTGCTCAGCGGTGAATTCTATTTTGTTTTTTTCATCCTCCACTTCTAAGTCAAAAATTTCGAACAACCTATCCGATGCAATTTTAGCATCTTGGTAAGTTTTATTAAAACCAATAATACTGGTTACTGGAGAAGTAAGATAGCCTATTAAGGAGTAAAATGAAAGAAGTTCGCCAGGGGTAATTGTGCTTTCTAGAACAAAACCAGCACCAACCCAAAGCAGAACAATGGTAATTACCTGTGATATTAAACCTGAAACATTGTTGGAATATATTGAGTTAATTCCGGATTTATATAATGGTTTTAGCAAATTAACAAATCGCATTTCGGTTTTTAAGTTGGAGTAACCTTCAAGCCCAAACCTCTTTATAGTTGATATAGAATTTAGGGATTCAACCAAGTGCGATTCTAACTCTGCTGAATTTTCCATAATGCTCCTTTGTACCTTACGGTTTAGCCTATTAATTATCATATAGGTAATGATATATAGCGGCATTACCAAAAGCATAATTACAGCCAACTTCCAGTAAAATGTGAACATCAGCATAAACGATGCAATTAGAATTAAAACGTTTACAATTAGATTAACGGTTACCTCGTTCACAAATAACCGAATTTTCACTGCATCATTAATTCTTGATATTATTTCGCCAACTCTCATTGTGTCGAAAAAGGACTGAGGCAGCCTTAGCAAATGCTGGTAGTATCCCAGAATTAGCGTAGCATCTATCCTCTGCCCAATTTTTAAAACAAAAACCGACTGGAATATGTTTAGCAAGAACCTTACCCCAATTATTATTAGCATTGCAATCCCTAAAAGATTCAGTAAATTTGCATTGTTACTTGGAATAGCATAATCAACTATTTTCCCCACATAAATTGAAGTTGATAAGCCCAAAACCGCATATAGAACTGCTCCAATAATTGCTTGGGTTAATACGCCCTTGTAAGGCTTTATAAGATTCCAGAATCTAAAAGATGATGAAACTTTTTCGGATTTGGGTTTAAATGTTTCACCTGGCACAAGAAGGATTAATACACCTGTCCATGACTTTTTGAATTCTTCGTGCGGTATTTTATGGAACCTACCATCGCCGGGATCCATTACTTCAATGTATTTTTTGGTTGTTTTAGTTATTACAACAAAATGTTGTAGAACTTCTTTAACAACCACATGTGCGATTGAAGGTTTTGGTATCTTGAAAAGGCTATCGAAATCGCCTCTAACGCCTTTTGCATGGAAACCCATTTTTTGAGCCGCCTCTATCATTCCTAAAACATTGGTGCCTTTTCTATCGGTACCAGCGAACTGACGAATTTTTGCTATAGGTAAATTCAACTTATAATGCGCTGCAACTGAAGCCAAACAGGCTGCACCACAATCAGTAATATCTCTTTGTTTTACTCTCATTTCCGCTATTTCATTTCAGTGTATGGATTAAACCATCTATCAACTTTATCAAAAAGTAAATCATATACACTACGCTCTGTTACTATTATTCTTGATGATATTGTCATACCCTTTTTTATGTATCCTTTAAAACCGTTTTGAAGTGTTAAATAGTTTTTTGATAATTTGCACTTAACAATAAAGTACATATTATTCTGCCCATCACTTACTATATCATCAGAAACCTCCTTTATGGTTGCAGGCAGCAAACCCCATTGGTTATAATTGAAAGCATCCACCTGTATTTTCACATCCTGATTAACCCGTATAAAACCGATGTCGCTGGGTTGCACATAGCAAACTGCAATTAACTCGCAATCGGGCGACAACTCTGCAATTATTTGATTGGCATAAATAATACTACCTACTTGCAACTCATTACATTGTTGAATAGTTCCGCTCAAAGTCGCCGTAATAAAATGCTTGCTAAGTTCATTATATGCTGTTTCTATTTCGGATTCAATCTTTGGAATTTGGTTGGTAATCTCGGCTAGGCTTGCTTGCCAGCTGGCTAACTGCTGGCTTATAAATTGATTTCGAAGTAAAATCTCATTGTCCAAGTTGTACTTACTTGTTTCATAATCGACCTCGGCAATTATTTTTTGCTTGTATAAAAGGGTGTTTCGGCTATGTTCTTTTTTCAACTTTTCAATCCGATTACTTTGTGTTGATATTTGACGCTGAAAACTACTTACCTCAAGCATATATTTGGAAGTTACCAAACTCTTTGGATTGAACTTTTGTAGTAAAAAATTATGCTCAATAAGTAAACCCAAATCGTTCTGATATGATTTTAACTCACCAAGATTAAACTCTAAAGTTTTAATTTTAGAACTAATGGGTATGGTGTCTATTACTAGGATTGTATCGCCTGCACTTACCCTTAAATTATTTTTTAGTTTAGTGTAAATGACCTTACCCCCATATGGTAAGACAATATTCTGCTTTTCAATGCTTGGCTTAATCAATCCTGATGTTCGAATAGTAACGTCTACCAAAATAAATGGCATAGATGCTAGAGTTCCTATTATTATCATTATGATTAACCAATAGATTTTTTTGCTTCTTTTCGAGATGGAATGTAAATAACCCTCTACAGAATTTTGTATAACAAATCCAGGAAAAACTCTTTTTAATTCTGTCATATATTCAATGTTTTTTAAATTCCTATCAAGGTTTTTGCTTAAAAAGAGAATACGTATCAAAGATTTCTAGTAAATAGATAGATTTACATGACAATATTTGAAGTGATGTTCTTTTATTATTCTTTTGTTTATCAATATCTGGCAAACATTATACTATAATGCAAATCATTTACATTATTATTGTAGTATTGTGTTGCAAATTTACCCCCCCCCGCATCAATGCGCCAAATTTATTAATATGTTTTATAACATGATTCAGAATGTTAAAATATGTTAATGATAAATAAAGTTGATGATTTACCATATAAACTTTAAAACAATTTTTTTTATTCACAAAAAGTTGATTTTCTTTCCGATGGGTTGTATCTTTGAAACCGATCTGGGACAAATTGTTTAACTAAAATTTTAAGCTATGGTGATTCGAACAGCTAAGTTTGTGGCTAGTTATCCTAGTGTGCAAAAGTGCCCAAAAACCGATTTGCCTGAGTACGCATTTATCGGTCGTTCCAATGTGGGTAAATCGTCGCTCATTAACATGCTCACCTGCACCAAGGCCTTGGCTAAAGTTTCGCAAACACCGGGCAAAACACAGCTCATCAACTATTACCTCATAAACGACTCATGGCACCTGGTCGATTTGCCTGGTTATGGCTATGCTAAAGTATCGAAGGGTGAGCGCGAAAAGTTCTCGGATATAGTGCTCAACTACATACTCAAGCGGGAGAATATGCACTTGCTTTTTGTTCTTATCGATTCCCGCCTTGAACCTCAGGATATCGACATCCAGTTTATTAACTGGCTTGGAGTTAACCAGGTTCCATTTGCCCTTGTTTTCACCAAAACCGATAAGGTTTCCAGCATGGTGCTTGAGCAGAACATTGAGCTGCACAAAAAAGTGCTACAGGAATCGTGGGAGGAGCTACCTCCAATTTTTACAACATCGTGTGTAACCCGCACAGGACGTGAGGATGTGCTTAATTACATTGACCAGGTTTTTCGGGAAGCAAAAATAACTCATTGCCAGGTATAGAACATGAGCTATAAAATTTGTAAATTTGCGAGCATTAACGGAAAAAAATCCTAAAATGCACAGCAAACACCAAATAAAGTTCTTCACCGGACGTAGCTCGCGTTATCTTGCCGAAAGAATAGCTCAAAGTTTTGGAATTCCACTCGGAAAATCAACCCTAACCGTTTTTAGCGATGGTGAGTTTCAACCCTCATTCGATGAGTCGGTTAGGGGATGTACTGTTTTTATCATTCAGTCAACCTTTCCACCGGTTGATAATCTTTTTGAGTTGCTACTGATGATTGATGCTGCTCATAGAGCCTCAGCGTATAAGGTGGTGGCTGTGATGCCTTACTTTGGTTGGGCAAGGCAGGATCGTAAGGATAAACCCCGTGTTGCCATTGGCGCAAAGTTGGTTGCCAATATGCTCGTTGCAGCAGGTGCCGATCGTGTAATGACCATGGACCTACATGCCGACCAGATTCAGGGCTTTTTCGATGTGCCGGTTGATCATCTTTACGCGTCATCAATATTTGTCCCCTATATCAAGAGTCTTAATTTGGAAAACATTGCGATTGCAGCTCCCGATATGGGTGGAGCAAAGCGAGCCAACGCATACTCTCGATTCCTAAACTCATCGCTGGCTGTTTGCCACAAGAACCGCGAGAAAGCAAACCAGGTAGGTGAGATGACTGTTATTGGCGATATTGAGGGTAAGCATGTAATTATTCTGGACGATATGGTGGATACCGCCGGTACCCTTACCATGGCTGCCGATTTGATGATGGGTAAAGGGGCGGCATCGGTACGAGCTTTTGCTACGCATCCCGTTCTTTCAGGCTCTGCCTATGAGCGCATTCGCGACTCAAAGCTTACCGAACTGGTTGTTACCGATACCATACCCCTGCGTACCGATAAGGATACTTCCAAAATTAAGGTGCTTTCGGTTGCTGAGCTTTTTGCCGACGTTATCAATAAGGTTTACAACTACCAGTCAATCAGCGAAAAGTTCATCATTTAGTTTTAAATATTTTTTTTACTATCTTTGCAGCCCATTTCCCTCATGATAGGGTACGATGGGGGGCTGGTTATGCAATTGAGGGACAGCCCTGAGTAGTACCTAAGTAATAACAAAAATTATCAAGAGTAAATGAAAACAATTGAACTTTCAGCAGCCCCTAGAACCGAAACCGGTAAAAAAGCTGCTAAGCACAGCCGCAAGTCGGAGCTTGTACCCGCCGTTATTTACGGTGCTGGTGAGAACATTATGATTTCGTTAGGCGAGAAGGAACTCAAGAAGGTGATTTACACACCTATTGTTTACCTTGTAAAGCTTAACGTTGATGGTAAAATGCACGATGCTATTATTAAAGAGGTTCAGTACCATCCTGTTACCGATAAGATTCTACACGTTGACTTCCTTAAGGTTTCGGAGAACAAACCTATAACCATTGGTTTACCAGTTAACCTGGTTGGACAGGCTGAGGGTGTTAAGGCTGGTGGAAAACTTTTGCAGGTAGTGCGCAAAATTAGGGTAAAAGGTTTAGCTAAGGACCTGCCCGATGCCATCTCCATTGATGTTACCCATCTTGGAATTGGCAAGAGCATTATGGTAGCTGAACTAAGTTTTGATAAGTTTACTGTGGTTGAGCCTAAGAGCATGGTAATTGCTACCATTAAATCGACCCGTGCTGCTCGCGAAGCTCAGCAGGAACAAGCTAAATAAGTAGTTCAGAATTGAAGTATTTAATTACCGGGTTAGGGAATATTGGAAGTGAGTATTCCAACACCCGACATAATGTAGGATTTATGGTGTTGGACGCTCTTGCTAAGGCGTCCAACATTACTTTTGCCGATGCCCGCTACGGCTTTGTTGCTCAGCTCAAGCACAAAGGGCGGACATTTGTACTCCTTAAACCCTCAACCTACATGAACCTTAGCGGTAAAGCGGTAAACTACTGGTTGCAAAAGGAAAATATCCCATTGGAAAACCTCTTGGTGGTAGTTGACGATATTGCCTTACCCCTTGGCGCAATAAGGTTAAGACCTAAAGGTAGCGACGGTGGCCATAACGGGTTGAGGAATATAAACGACGTGCTGGGCACACAGGATTATGCCCGTCTTCGTTTTGGAATTGGTAATGGATTTAGTCGTGGCCGCCAGGTCGATTACGTTTTGGGTGAGTGGACCGATGAGGAGCTGAAGGTACTGCCCGAACGGCTAACGTTGGCCGGCGAGGCTGTGCTTGCCTTTGGCACAATTGGTATTGAACGCTCCATGAACCTTTACAATAGCCGATAGAATGCCGACCATGAGGGTTGATAAGTGGTTGTGGTTTGTGAGGGTATTTAAAACAAGAACCCTTGCTACCGAGTATTGCCGCAAAGGTCGGGTAACCCGTAATGGGATTGAGGTAAAACCCTCGCAGGATATTAATGTAGGTGATACATTAAAGGTTCGAAAACCCCCGGTGACCTATACATTCAGGGTGAAAGACCTACCCAAAAACCGGCTTGGCGCCAAGTTGGTTGAATCGTATATGGAAAACTTAACTCCTCCCGAGGAGTTACAGAAACTTGACCCATCGTTCATGGCATTCAACATACACCGCGAACGCGGAACAGGCCGCCCCACAAAAAAGGAACGTCGCGAGATTGATGAACTATTCGATTCCGGTTTCGGGGGCTTTGATTGGGATAGCTTTGAGCCTGATGCCGACGATGAATCCAATGAGTAAGGAGTCTTTTGATTCAAGCTATTACTCGCTGCTGTATTGTTACATTTCCTTTAAGCCATCAACCCTCTTTTTTGAATACCGATGTGATTTCAGCGATAAATAGCCTATGGAAATCGCTTTTAGGGTAGTGCTTACTGATGATTTCCTTATCGAGAAAGTTCTCGGGTTTGATATCATCGATATAAAGTTTTCGGCATTCAATCACCAGTCGGGCCTCCTGAAAGGCTATGGCCTTAAGCGATTCGGCAATGGTTAATCCCGCTGCCTTAGTTTTATCGATATCGCGACCCGATTTGCTGCCACATAGCTCCAGTGCCGAACGCCATTTCTCTTCAAAAAAGTTGAGGGTAAAGTAATCGTTTTGCTCCACAAACTGCAATGTGTAGCGCTGAGGGCGTATGAATACAAATGCCACCGGTTTATTCCATAGTATTCCAAATCCTCCCCACGAGGCTGTCATGCTGTTATGTTTATCCTTGCTGCCAGCAAGTATTAGCATCCATTGATTGTCGAGCAGGTCGAAGGTGTTTTCATTTAACTCGAAAGGCGAAATGAACTTGTAATTTTTTGGTTCCATATCAATTTTTGTTTAATTCAGTCAATAGGAATTCCCAGGTAGTTTCGAACCAGCAAGCCTATACCAAAGGTTAGCGCTGAAACTCCTAAGCTAATAACAACCATTTCAAGGAACCTATGCTTAAAGTTGAGGTTTTTAGCTACTGCAATGTAGAAGTTGAAGGCGAAAATGATGGCTATTGCAAGCAGAAGTGTTGTTGCTAGGGCTAGCATGTAGCTTGTGAGCAGTAGAAAAGGGCTAATCAGTATTGCAACGGTAAATATATAAGCCAAACCAGTATAAATTGCCGATTTACCCGCGTGTCGGTCATCATTTTCAGTTTTAACGGAAAGGTACTGCGATGCTGCCATTGAGAGCGAAGCGGCAATACCCGTAATAAGTCCGGCAACTGCAATGAGTCGGGTGTTTTGCATGGCAAGGCTAAAGCCAGCTAAAGCGCCGGTTAGTTCAACCAGCGCATCGTTTAGCCCAAGAACCATTGAGCCAGCATAATCAAGTCTCTCTTCCTGAATTAATGCAATTAGCTGGTCTTCATGTTCCTCTTCGGATTTTTTTACGGCTTCGGCTTCGGGCATGTAGGGTATTACTCGTTCGTAAACATCCTGAATTTTTGCCTCCTGTCGCTCCATAAGCCTTAAGGCGAATGTAAGCCCAAGTATTTTCCCGCAAATGGTGAAAAACCATACTACAGTTTTTTGAGGGGCAACATCAACCCCCGATATCTGTTTGAAAATATTGTAGTGCTTAAGTTCCTCACCAGCAATTTTTGCTAAAACAGTTTTATTGTTTTTGTCGTTTGTTGATTTAGCCAGATTCTTATAAACCTGGTAGCCTGTAATTTCCTCTCGCTGGAATAGTTTTGCATGCTTTACAAGTTCTTCTCTAGTCATTGGTTAGTATTTACTTTTTGTTGAAGTATTGTTTTAGTTTTGCCACAGTGCTGGCAATGGTTTCGGCATTGGTTTGCTGAACGGTATTTTCCGGAAGCAATGCCGAAACAAATGAAAGTCCGGTATGGTTGGTATTGTACCGGGCTACAATTTCGCTGCCGCTCATATGGAACTGGTTTACACCATTCTGTGCTAGCTCTAAGATATTGCTGTGATTAATCCCTCCTCCGGCAATTAGGGCTATTTTGTTACCTCCCTCGGCAATTAACTGCCTTATCAGGTCTAAACCATCAACAGCCTTGTTTTTTTGCCCTGACGTTAGTAGGAAATTGCATCCACATTCGATAATTTCATTTAGTGCTTTGAAAGGTTCGGGCATTATGTCGAAGGCGCGGTGAAAGGTAAAGGTCATTGGTTTGGCTGCCCAAACCAGTTCTTTAGTTCTTTCCTTATCAAGAGTACCATTCGCCCGGAGTATACCGCTAACAACCCCTTTTACCCCAAGTTTTTTGCATGCCTCAATATCGCGGAGCATTTGACGGAATTCCATATCGGAGTACACAAAGTCGCCGGGGCGGGGACGAATAAGAACGTGAACCGGAATATTTAGCTGGTTAAGGGTTTCGGCAATGCATCCAAACGATGGGGTGGTACCCCCAACGTAAAGGTTCTCACAGAGTTCTATTCGATTTGCTCCGCCTTTTTGAGCGTTAATGGCACTCTCTACAGAGTTGGCGCAAACCTCAAGGGTAAACATCGTTTACTGCTTTAGTGCTGAAAGTAGCTGTTCGCCAAGGTTTATGCTATAACCCGATGAATGATATACTATCTCTCCGTTGTTGTTCACAACAAGAACAACAGGGTATTCCAGCTGTTTGCCAACTGCCTGCCCTACCTTAGCCTCAAATTGACCATTTATATCGTTCCCGAGGGTAATGGTATTGGGGTAGGGCTTTCCATCGAAAATGGATGTCAAATCGGTTTTTGCCGATTTGCCACTTGCCAGAATAAGGGCAATACTATTTCCTATGCCACTAAACTCGCTACATAGGCTGCTGATATCGCGAAGCAAATGCTTTGTAGGTTCAGCAAGCGGGTCGATAATGACAACTATTGCTGGTTTATCCTTGGTAATCTGTTCAATTGTTTGGGGGTTCTGGATAAAAGGTATGGTGATATCGGTGGTAATGGTTCCCAAAACCATTTTCTCGGTTTGGGTTGATGGGATGGTTAGTGTAAATTGTATCTTTTTGCCACTTTCAACCCTGACGTAGTAAACATTGCAGTTAACTGCTCCCGATTTATGCCTGTTACCGGTTACTATCCGGTAATAACCCTCTGGGAGTTCAAGTGCTGCAGGGAATTTGTTGAATAAAGGACTTTCCTCATAATCAAGGGTTGAGTACTTTCCCTTTTCGAACCGTGCAATGGTGAAGTGTGTGTAGTACTTTGGCTGTTCAACAGCCGAGTTTTTATCGAGGTTGATAATTAGCATCCCGGTTGGTGTTGTGGCCTGTGTCTCTTTTACATCGGCGATATTTACATCAATCCACTTCCCTTTCATGAAGTACTGAGGTTTTTTTGATGCTGGCTCCAATCGGGCAGCTATTCCAAAACTGCGACATGCTGCTACAAAGAAAATAGCCATGGAATATTCATCGGCGCGGCGAATCCGGTAAACGCTTTCAGGGCTTAACGGCACACGGTAGTAATTGCTTTCGGTGTCAAGTGTTACAAACTCTTTAATCCATTGGGCAATGTTTTGAGGATTGTTTCGGAAAAAACCAATCTCCTCAAAGGTAAAGGCATCCTGCAAGAAACTGCGCCAGGGTGTAATAAATTCTCGGCCAATCCGGGGCGAAAGAATGTAGCTGTCAAACTCTTTAACCATGCGGCTTTCAAGCAGGGCAGGGAAAGAATCGATTCGTGAAAGGTGGTCGAAAAGTACATCGGTGGTAATATCGCGTAAATCCTTTTCCCGAAGAGTTGAAAGCAAGGCCACTCCAACAGAGATGTCTTTAGTGTCCAAGTTCTTTATGTAGCTGTAAATCTCATTCCAGTTGCCGCGGCTTTTTGAAAGCCATTTCCATGTTTCATCAATGCTGATACCCTTTTCCATGGCTAAATTGGCTGCTGAAGCCGAGTCAATAAAGGTGCTTATGAAATTACTACGAATTTCATTCCCCTGTTTAACCCTGCGGTTGTGTTCATCGGCTGTACTTTCATCGTATGGTGGAATAGTTTGTTCGTCGGGTGGGGTAAGGGTTAAGGAAAGGTTAGTAAAAGGGATTTCCTTTTTGAGTGTTAGGTAAATATCGTTTTGGTTTCTGTCGGCCTTGGAAAAGGCATAGGTGTTATCCTTTTGTGCCCAAACCATCAAGTCGCCAATCCCTGTGGTTAAAGTACACAAGCCATTTGCATTGGTTTGCAGGGTGGCTATGGGGTAAAACTCGGCGTAGTTGTAAAGCTGGTATTCAACCTTTGCGCCCTCAACCGGGTTTCCGGTGCTATCGGTTACGGTAACGGTGAGTTTACGGGTAGGGGCATAGTTAGGCATAAGGTTAATCTCAGTGTAATAGTTGGTTTGTTTAAGTTGTTCCTCAGGGCCATTGTATTTGCCAAAAACAAAAGTACGTGTCATCATGGCTCGTTTGGCAGGTCCTGCAAACCATCCACGGTCGAGTTCAGGCTCAGGTTCGCATGCGCCTAAGAAGTGCCATTTACCATCGACCCATACCTCTACCCAGGCGTGATTGTCGTCGGTGTGAGCCCAGCGGGGTGTGTAGACCTGACGTGCTGGTATGCCTACTGAACGATAGGCTGCTACTGCAAATGTCGATTCCTCGCCACAACGGCCAATGGCTGAACGAACTGATGTTAGCGGCCCACATGTGCGCTCATCGGTCGATTGGTAGGTAACCTTCTCGTGGCACCAATAATTAACCTCAAGCGCAGCCTGGTATGTATTGAGGCCCAGAAGGCGCTCCTTTAGTTCCTCGAAGAAAATCTCGCGGGCGTTATCGGTGTACTCGTTGTTAACCCTGTAAGGTAGGACAAAGTGAAGAAATATATCAGCTGGCACTTTCCTTGCCCACTTAAATTCTTTCCGCGCTTTTAGCGCTAGCTGAACGTTCTTCAGAACATACTCTGGTGAGTGCATTGCTAAATCGCTTAGTGGCATGTATGCGTAAAGAAACTCAAACCCTTCGCGCTCTTTAGTGGTAAGTTCTGAGTTGATTATTTTGTAAATGGATGAATCGTAGGCAGCAATTAGCTTGACCCTTTCCTCGAATTGGGCATGAACCTCTTTGCGTTTATCGCTGCCTTTGATGAGGTGGCGGTTAAGAATGGTATCGCAGGAGCTAAGGATTATAAGCAGCAATGCGCTGATAGTTACAATCTTCTTCATGTTGTAAACTGTTTGTAATCAAAAAATAAATGTAAGTAATTTTTCGATTCAAACCTAAAGGTGTTGGGTAAATTGTGATTTTATGCAATAATAAAAGAAAACTGCCTCAAAAAGATTTTTTTGTTCAGGCCATGTATTGAACGCAATGCTGAGATAGGTTCAAAACCGTTGCCCTTTATCTTTTTGAGGCAGTATTGTGTGGTTAATGTGTTGTTTTACTGCGCTTTGAGCGTTTCCCTGATTTTTGTTTCAATCTCGTTTGATAGTTCTGGATTATCGAGCAGGAGCTGGCGAACAGCATCGCGGCCTTGACCAAGTTTAGTTTCGCCATAGCTGAACCATGAACCGCTTTTCTTGATGATATTCAGTTCAACGCCAAGGTCAATGATTTCACCTGTTTTGGATATTCCCTCACCAAAAATAATATCGAACTCGGCTTTGCGGAATGGGGGCGCAACCTTGTTCTTAACAATTTTAACCCTAACGCGGTTACCGGTCGATTCCTCTCCATCCTTAAGCTGGTTCAGCTTACGGATATCAACACGAACCGAAGCGTAGAACTTGAGGGCATTCCCACCGGTGGTGGTTTCAGGGTTGCCAAACATTACGCCAATTTTGTCGCGTAGCTGGTTGATGAAAATACAGCAGGTGTTGGTTTTGCTGATGGTGGCAGTGAGCTTACGCAACGCTTGCGACATCAGTCGGGCTTGAAGGCCCATCTTGCTATCGCCCATATCGCCTTCAATTTCAGCTTTAGGGGTAAGGGCAGCCACCGAGTCGATGACAATGATGTCAATTGAGCCTGAGCGGATAAGGTTATCGGCAATTTCAAGGGCTTGCTCACCGTTATCGGGCTGGGCAAAAAGTAGATTCTCCACATCAACGCCAAGCTTCTCGGCATAGGTGCGGTCAAAAGCATGTTCCGCATCGATGATGGCGGCAAGGCCGCCTTGCTTTTGAGCTTCGGCAATGGCGTGGATGGCAAGAGTGGTCTTACCCGACGATTCGGGGCCGTAGATTTCAACCACTCGCCCACGGGGATATCCACCAACCCCAAGGGCTACATCGAGCGCTATTGACCCTGATGAGATGACTGGCACTTCCGATACGGCTTTATCGCCAAGCCTCATTATTGAACCCTTACCAAAATCCTTCTCAATTTTATCGATTGTCGATTGAAGGGCCTTTAGCTTTTCCTTGTTAATTTCCTTGCGTTCCTTGTTTTCAGTTGCTTCCATTTACTTATTTATTTCGGATAGTATTTGTTTTACGTGTTCCTTGGTATCAACCTTATTAAAAACATTTGTGATAGTGCCATTTTCATTTATCACATATGTTGTGCGGAGAATACCAAAGTATGCTTTACCGTACATCTTTTTCTCACCCCATGCTCTATACTTTTCGGCAATCGCATGGTCTACGTCGGCTATTAAGCGGAAAGGCAGGTTGTATTTATGAATAAAATTCTGATGCGATTTCTCGGAATCGGGGCTAACGCCAACCACTTCCATGCCTAAGCTCTGTAAATCATCATAACCATCGCGTAAGCTGCAAGCTTCAGCGGTACAACCGCTGGTGTTGTCCTTGGGGTAAAAGTAAAGGATCAACTTTTTCCCCTTAAAATCCGATAGTTTAATGGTTTTACCATCCTGATCCTTCCCAATGAATTCAGGAGCCAAATCGCCTGGTTTTAAGATTGTTGTCGCCATAGTAATCTGTTTGTAAAGTTAATTTTTTGTTTGTTAAATGGAAATGCCTTAGGCATTTATTTATTAACAAGCTGCAAGGTGTTTGGTTTTAAAAAATGAAAGTTAGTTAACCTCAACAAAAAAAGTTCATATCCTTTTGTAAACTATGCGATAAATGCTCTTTTTAATCCTGAGCAAATACTTTATCTTTTTCAATGTCATTATAAAGATATTCAGTTACCGGCAAACGGGAAAATCCGCTCATTGGGGTAAAAACTATTCAGTGCAGGCTTGAATTGATGGTTTTAAATATGGCTAGTTCTATAATAGCACTAAAAATCGGGTACATAAAAGAAGTAGCCTAATCCAATGGTGAATAGGAAATTGCCAACAATTGCATGTTCTAATGATACTACTAGTATTGAGCGATGTTTAAAGTAGCTGTATGCCCAAACAAAACCAATTATGGTAGCACCAGCAACAGCTATCCAGTTTCTAAAAATTATATGAAGTAATCCAAAAAGAATCCCATTTAATGTGATAACAATTTTATCATTTTTGAAAAGGGGTGTGTATCGGTGGAAGAAAAACCCACGGTATATAACTTCCTGCGTAAAGGCTGACCAAATGGGGTAAAAAAACATGATTAGTAGCCAAAGCTCTGTCCTATGTAATGGTAAGTAAAAGAGTTGCTCACTAGGAAGGAAGATAAAACTAAGTAAACTTATTGCCAGTAGTGAAATGAGAATACGCAAGCTAAGCGTTCTCCAACTTCTGTATCCATTAAATCCAAACGATTTTTTACTAAACGATTTGGTGGTGAGTAAATAAAATAGTGCAATTAAAAACACTACTAAAAGCGGAATGCTTTTGGGTAATTTCAGGTTGTTGAAGTAGAAAGCTACAGGTAGCCCAACAAAAAGGGCAGCCAGTTCAATCCACCGAACAATTTTTGGAATCGGTGCCATTGCTGGAAATGGTTATTTGGGTAATTCAACAATTACTGTTGTCCCTTTGTTTGGTTCGGAGATAAATTTAAGGTTGCCTTTTAGCTTGTTGGTTAACTCTTTGCAGGTAAACAGACCTATTCCAGTGCCTTTTTCGTTATCGGTTCCTCTGCTTGATTGATAATTCTTAAAAAGATTTTTAAGCTGTTCGGCTGTCATACCAATACCATTATCAACAATTTTGATGGAAAGGATGGTGGGCTCATTGCTAACCTGGATTTTTATTTCACCTTCCGGGTAAGTGAACTTTATAGCGTTTGAAACCAGATTACGAATGATGACAGCCAGCATATCGGGGTCGGTGTTTACCATAAGTTCACTGGGAACTTCTTCTGTTAGCGTGATTCGTTTTTTTAGCCAAATGGGGCGCAGAACGTTTACCTGCTTTTGTATCAGGGAGTCTATAGGGATTTCCCTGTATTTGGGCTCAATGGCATTGGAGTTTAGCTTTGCCCAGTTTAGAAGATTCTCGGTTAAATCATAAAGGTTGTGGGCAAGGTCGTTTAGCAGTTGAAGGCGAAGCTGAAAATACTCCTTGTTTTCAAAATCGTCCTCAAAGTTCATCAGCATAAGGTCAGTTATTCCCAGAAAGGCGTTGAATGGACTTTTAAGGTCGTGCGACACAATAGAGAAAAGTTTTGAAAGCGATTGGTTCATTTCCTTTAGCTGCTGGTTCTGCTTTTCCAGCTCCTGTTGTTTGATAATAAGCTGATTCTTAAGTTCCCTGTTTTGCTTGAGTACAGCCGATAAGGGCACACTTTCGCCCTCCTGTTGCATTTCTGTGGGCTGCGACCAATGACCGTGAATAATTTTCCACTCACCCTTTTCTTTACGTAGAATGGCAGTTGTTCTATTGTTTGTGTATTCAAACTCGCCGGTTGGGAGCAGGAACTTCATGTCAACTAAACCCATTACATAGGCCGAATCGGCTGTAATGGGACATACCTTTAAAGTTTTAAACTGATAGGTAAAAGGTTCGGGCGCCTGGGCGAATTCCCGTCGGAATAGTTCAGTGGAGTGCTGATATGTTACGCTGAACTCATCTACACCAGTTCCAATCATGTTAAAATCAGGAGAAAACGCATTAAGCGTATCTTCGAGCTTGCGTTGAACATAATCTTCAAAATACTTAAGGTACGCCTGCTTAACTTCGTTCTCCATTTTATTCAAATTGAATCTCAAATTTAAAAATCAAAAGTTGTATTATGCAAACTCTTTCTGTTCTTTTTTGTAAAGTTTTGATTTTTAGAAAAAAGTTGTAGTTTTGTATGAACATTCAGGACATGATTCCACTTAAAAAAATATTGCTGTCAGTAAAGCATACAGGTTTCGAACAAACAATACTTTCAGCTAACTCCATTGATAACCTGCCAGTTTTGGCAGGTTTTTTTTTGCCCTACAGAAAAGGGTTGCAAACGTTCAGTTTAAAGTTGATTTATCGAACTTCAAACTATAAATCTCTTAAATTATTCCAGAATGAATCAACAACAAAAAGCAAAGCTTGTGCTGGAGGATGGCTCAGTTTATACTGGTTACTCGTTTGGGTATGCCGGTAACACATCGGGTGAGGTTGTTTTTAATACGGCAATGAATGGATATCCCGAGAGTTTAACTGATCCGTCGTACTTCGGACAAATTCTTGTGGCCACTTTCCCCTTGGTTGGCAACTATGGGGTACCCGAACCTAATCCTTTGGGAGGAATTGAACAGAATTGGGAATCGGGCAGGATTCACATTAAGGGCTTAGTGGTGTGCGAGTACAGCCAAAATTATAGTCACTGGAATGCGAACAAAAGCCTAGGGCAATGGCTAAATGAAAACAAGATTCCGGCAATAAGTGGTATTGATACCCGCAAGCTTACCAAACAATTGCGCGAAAAGGGTTGTATGTTGGGAAAAATTATTGTTGATGGCGATACGGATTGGTACGATCCCAATGCCGATAACCCGGTTGCACATGTATCGGTAGCAAAACCAATTACCTATGGGAATGGAAAGAAAACAATTGTTCTGGTTGATTGCGGAGTAAAAAACAACATCCTGCGTTGCCTTTTAAGACGCGATGTACAGGTTATTCGCGTGCCTTACAACTATAACTTTTTGAGCCAGAAATTCGATGGTGTTCTCATCTCCAATGGTCCGGGCGACCCCAAGGTGAACATTGAAACCATTGATAATATTCGTCGGCTAATTGAAATGGATAAACCGGTAATGGGAATTTGCCTGGGTAATCAGCTTTTGGCTTTGGCCTCAGGGGCAAATACCTATAAGCTACCCTATGGCCATAGGGGGCATAATCAGCCTGTGAGGCTAAAAGGAACTGACCGCTGCTTTGTTACCTCGCAAAACCATGGTTTTGCAATTGAGCCATCGACCCTTTCCGATGAATGGGAGGTGATGTTTGAAAACCTGAACGATGGAACCTGCGAGGGTATAAGGCATAAAGCCAAGCCTTTTTTTGCAGTTCAGTTTCATCCGGAGGCTTCGGGAGGACCAAACGATACCGAGTTCCTGTTCGATGAGTTTATTAACCTAATTGACAACAAGTAAAATAGATTTATATGCCAC
>Ga0209407_1001264_pt1 | contig 27141 bp, 28 predicted proteins | sample AD_JPNHG3_MetaG_FD_184410 | JGI IMG/M metagenome (GOLD analysis project Ga0209407, IMG submission 184410) | Active sludge microbial communities of municipal wastewater-treating anaerobic digesters from Japan - AD_JPNHG3_MetaG (SPAdes) (version 2) | ecosystem: Engineered > Bioreactor > Anaerobic... | reverse complement strand
ACCAAAAAAAGATCAAACAAATACTATTTTTCCCTAAAGGTAAAGTTCCTGCAACTTTCTTTTTAATAAAATTTCAATGTCGTTTAGTTAAGGGTATTTGTCATGTTGCGCGCAAGCGAAACATCACACTGTCGTAGTGAGTCCCGATTTATGGGGATAGACATCGCCTTAGTATCTCATTGCTCTTTTCTCTTCAATCCTTTGAAGAGATCCCTCGCCTTTGCTCGGGATTACAAAAACCCTATCTTTATTTCTGCTTCCTTGTCATGCTGAGCTAGTCGAAGCATCTCTTTACCTTTAATCCTTGTTGCTTTTTTGTAAACCGCTCTTTGCCATGCTCTTCAGTTGCGATGCAACGTTTCACTCTTGCGGCATATGTATGGCGTGTATCGCTATGCATGTGGGAATAGACATGGGGTTAAAAATGTTTCGCCCCTACAGGGCTGGTCGCGGTATACTTGAAGAAGATTCCTCGACTAGCTCGGAATGACAACACCATTGGCTCCCTCACTCCCTTTGTCATGCTGAGCCAAGTCGAAGCATCTCTTTGTGATTTCATCCCTATATATTAATGAGATTCCTCAGCCAACACAGAATGACATAAGCAGAGGCATAAAAGCCTGACCCGGCAATGGGTCGGGGGTGGAACGTGGCGGTGGGCTTAGTAAGCGATACCACATGAGCCACGCTTAATGCGTGGCAAATAGTATCGCGTGGCAGTTCCACCCGCGGGGTACCCATCGGGTCGGGCTTTTCAGCCTTGATTTTCTTTGGTTCTTTCTTGTATCAAGACAAGAAAGAACATAAAAACCGCTCTTTGCCACGCTTTTCTGATACGATGCAACACTTTTCCCTTGCTCTTTGGAAAAAGCATTGCGTGCATCGCTATACATGTTGGAATAATCATAGTGTTACAAATATTACGCCCCTACGGGGCTGGAAGCGTTGTACGTGAAACTATTGTCATGTTGAGCGTTAGCAAAACATCTTATGGGGTCGAATAGAAATCATTCGCTGCGCGCAGGATGACAGTCATGTATATTTTTGTTAACTAAACGACATTCAATAAAATTTTGAAGAAAATACTTTATGTTGATTCTCGAAAAAGTTTAAATACTTCAGCGATAAAGTGTTCAGGGATTACTGGTAGATAATCTGTAAACTGACTTTTCTCATTGCATTTGGGTGTAAAAAAACTTAATTTTGTTTGGAAATGATTAGGTAGCTCACATGAGCAGCAAACCGCTACATACGCTTTACCACAACAACGGCAAGGGTCTTTTTGCCTGCTGGATTTGCTGATTTCCCTTTTTCCAATATCTATTTTCAAAAGGATTAGAACGCTAATCCCTTTAGTTGACATTCAATCATTTAATTTTTTCAAATGGAAAAAGGGTTAATTTTTGATATTCGACATTTTTCGGTTCACGACGGTCCTGGAATTAGAACTACTGTTTTCCTTAAGGGTTGTCCACTGCGCTGTGTTTGGTGCCACAACCCCGAAAGTCAAAAATATGAACCGGAAAAGGTTCAACGAACAACCAAACTCGATGGTAAGGAATACAACTCATCCGAAACTATTGGTAGTTACATGACTGCCGAAGAGGTTTTTGACCAAGTAAAAACTCACATCCCAATATTCGACGAATCGGGGGGAGGGGTAACTTTCTCGGGTGGCGAACCGCTAATGCAACCAAAGTTTTTAGTTAATATCCTTAAGCTTTGCCGGGCAAATGATATTCACACAGCAGTTGACACCTGTGGCTTTGCATTGCATGAGGTCTTTAACTTGATTTTACCCTATACAAACCTTTTCCTTTTTGACTTGAAGTTGATTTCGCCCCAAAAGCATGAAAGTTACACCGGGCAAACAAACCATGTAATATTCAAAAACCTTTTCTTACTTGAGCTTAATAACGCCCCAACAATAATAAGAATCCCTCTTATTCCAGGAATAACCGATGACCAAAACAATCTTGAGGCCATTAAATCAGTATTAAAACCATTGAGGTGTGTTAAGCGTGTCGATTTACTACCCTACCACCATATGGCTAAGGATAAATACCGCCGTATGAATTTACCCTACAAACTAGAAGATCTTAAGTCATATACTGCCAATCAACTTGGCGAAATTAAATCATTCTTTAATGATATAGATATTCCTGTAACAATTGGAGGTTAAACACAACAAAGTCTTACATTATGATGACAGAACGAATTCAGCAACTCCGCAAACAAAGTCTCAATGCTGTAAACACACTTTCAGCTGAGCGTGCATTGCTGGTAACCGAATACTACAAAAAGGCCGATAGTAATTTACCTATACCCATCCTTAGGGCAAGGGCCTTTGAGCATATCATGTTAAACAAAAAGATTTGTATCAACCCGGGCGAGCTGATTGTTGGTGAACGCGGACCAGCCCCCAAGGCTGCACCAACCTACCCTGAGGTTTGCTTGCATAGCCTCGACGATTTGGAGATTATTAACTCCCGCCCTAAGGTTTCGTTTAGGGTTGATGAAGAAACACGTGAAGTTTATCGCAATATCATTATACCCTACTGGACAGGTAAAACCTTACGTGAAAAAATTTTTGCTTCGCTAAGCAATGAATGGCATCAGGCCTATAGCGCAGGTGTTTTTACTGAGTTTCAGGAACAAAGGGCACCCGGACATACGGTATCGGGTAGAAAGGTATTCCAAAAGGGAATGCTCGACCTGATTAATGACATCGATTCATCGCTTAAATGCATTAAACAAGAAGCAAATACAAGGGAAAAGGTTAATGAGCTGGAGGCCATGCGAATTGTAGCAAATGCCATAATTGGCTTTGCCAATCGCTATGCCGATAACCTACATCTACTGGCTGAAAAGGAAACCGATGAAAACCGGAAGGCCGAACTGCAAAAAATGGAAGTTATTTGCCGCAGAGTGCCAACTCATGCTCCACAAAACTTTCACGAGGCGCTTCAGCATTACTGGTTTATTCATGTTGGCGTTATCACAGAGTTAAACCCTTGGGATTCATTTAACCCTGGAAGACTCGACCAGCACCTTTACCCTTTTTACCGTCGGGATATCGAAAACGGGACCATTACCCAGGAGCAGGCCATTGAGCTTCTGCAAGCTTTCTGGGTTAAGTTTAACAATCACCCATCGCCTCCCAAAATGGGTGTTACTGCACAGGAAAGTAACACATATACCGATTTTGCGCTTATTAATCTTGGCGGGGTTAAGGAAGACGGTTCCGATGCTGTAAATGAGCTTACATACATCATTCTCGACGTTATTGAGGAAATGCGATTGCTGCAGCCCAGCAGCATGGTTCAGGTAAGTAAGAAAAACCCTGATAGGTTTGTAAAGAGAGCCGTAAAAATAACCAAGACAGGATTCGGACAACCCTCGTTTTTTAGCACCGATGCAATTGTTCAGCAGCTTTTGAGTCAAGGAAAATCGTTGGTTGATGCCCGAAATGGCGGCGCCAGTGGTTGTGTGGAAACTGGTGCATTTGGAACAGAGGCATACTTCCTAACTGGTTACTTTAACCTTAACAAGGTTCTTGAAATCACGCTCAATAATGGCGTTGACCCCTTAACCGGCAAAAAAATTGGTCTGGAAACCGGCAATCCGGAAAACTTCAAATCATTTGAGGAATTCTACGAAGCCTTTGAACGCCAACTTAACTACTTTATCGACATTAAAATTGAAGGCAACCTAGTAGTTGAAAAACTTTGGGCAATGAATATGCCTGTTCCATTCCTTTCGCTACTTATTGACGATTGCATTGCTAACGCAACCGACTATAACGCTGGAGGTGCACGCTATAACACCAGCTATATTCAGGGGGTTGGACTAGGAAGTATCACCGATAATCTGACTGCAATTAGAAAACACGTTTACGAAGATGGTAGCATTGGAATGAAAGAGATGTTGTTCGCATTATCGTCAAACTTTGATGGTTACGATGAATTTCGCTATAAACTGATTTATGAAACCCCAAAGTGGGGAAACAACGACGAGTATGCCGACAGGCATGCAGTAATGGTTTTTAATAGTTTTTACAAGGCTGTAAACGGACGCCCAACATACCGTGGTGGGGTATATCGCATAAATATGTTACCCACCACCAGCCATGTTTACTTTGGGAGCAAAATTGGAGCAATGCCCGATGGCCGGAAGGCTTTTGAGCCACTAAGCGAAGGGATTAGCCCAGTTCAGGGTGCTGACCGCAAAGGGCCTACCGGAGTAATCCTATCGTGCTCCAAAATTGACCATATTAAAACAGGAGGAACGCTACTTAACCAAAAATTCTCGCCCTCGTTTTTCAGCACCGATGAAAGCCTTGATAAACTTGTGATGCTAATACGCAGCTACTTTAAGCTCGATGGACACCACATTCAATTCAATGTGGTGAGCGCCAATACCCTACGCGATGCGCAAAAACATCCAGAAAAATACCGCGACCTGATTGTTCGCGTTGCTGGCTACTCCGACTACTTTAACGATTTGGGCGAGGCCTTGCAAAACGAAATTATACGAAGAACAGAGCATGAATCATTGTAAAGTATTATTTTAGATGAACCTTACACAAACTGTTATGAAGCGAATTTTCTCACCCCTCTTGCTTTTGATTGTTATTTGCTTGTTCCTACTGGGTTTTCAGCGGCAAAATCCTGTTGCTGAGCAAGTTCTTAAATCAATACCTATTGTCGATAGTTTTAAGTTGATTGATAACGACCCCTTGTTTCAAACAACATACGAGGTATGGTTTAACGTTCCGCTTGACCACAATAACCCAAATAGCGAAAAATTTCCTTTAAGGGCATACTATTCGCACCGAAGCTTTACGCGTCCCATGGTGGTAGTAATTGACGGGTATACTATGTACACCTCCCGCCCCAATGAACTTACCCGCATTCTGGAAGCTAATCAGCTAACCATTGAACATCGGTTCTTTTCCAAAAGCCGTCCTAAGGATTCCATTCCATGGAGTTACCTTAACATACGTCAGGCTGCAGCCGACGCGCATGCTGTAATATCGGCATTTAAACCCCACTACCAGGGGAAATGGATTTCGACTGGCATAAGCAAGAGCGGACAAGCCACCATTTTCCACCGCAGGTTTTACCCAAACGACGTTGATGTTAGCGTTCCTTACGTGGCTCCACTTAACTTTTCAAGTGAAGATAAACGTGTTTACGAATTCCTTAGCAAGGTAGGCTCTGCCGAATGCCGAAAAAAAATTAGAGAATTTCAAATTGCACTCTTTAGGAATAAGAACACTTTACTCCCAATGTTCGAGGGCCTTGCTCAAAAAAACAATTGGCAATTTACAATGGGGATTGGTCGTGCTTACGACTTAAGCGTACTTGAGTATGAGTTTGCCTTTTGGCAATGGGGGTATAGCTGCTCCGATATCCCTGCAGGCAACTCACAGCCTTCGGTTCTTTTTGAGCATTGGTCTCAGGTAAATCCCTTTACCTTTTTTGAGGAAAAAGAGATAGAAAAGGTAAGGCCATTCTTCTATCAGGCAATGACCCAAATTGGAATGTATGGCTATAACATAGAGCCATTCAGGAACTACCTCCCCGATAAAAAAAATATCACCTTTGAGTTTACCCTTCCTAAGGGTCACACGGTGAGCTTCGACTCTTCAGCCATGCTCGATGTTTACAGGTGGGTAAGGGATTCGGGCAACTACATGCTCTACATTTACGGACAGAACGACGCATGGAGTTCAACCGCAGTTGACCCCGGCACAAAAACCAATGCAGTTAAAATGGTTTGCCCGTCAGGTAGCCACTCAACCCGCATTAAGGATTTCCCAAAACCGCTGCGCGATAGTATCTATATCACCCTTGAAAGATGGCTTGAAATGCCGGTTGGTAGAAAGTAAAAAAATGCAACCTTTACCGGGTTGCATTTTTTCTGGGGGAAAAATTACTTTTTCTTAATCGCTTCATTGTATAGCTCCGATACAATTTCCCAGTTTATAAGGCTCCAAAAGTTATTTACGTATTCAGCACGCCTATTCTGGTATTTAAGGTAGTAAGCGTGTTCCCAAACATCAATCCCTATAAGGGGGATGCCCTTAAAATCGGACACATCCATTAGCGGATTATCCTGATTGGGAGTAGAGCCAATTTTGAGCTTTCCATTGCCATCGACCACAAGCCAGGCCCAACCGCAACCAAAACGTTTTAGTGCAGCATCGTTCATTTGAGCAATAAGGTTTTCAACTGAACCAAACTCATCGGCTATTGCTTTATTTAGGGTTGGGCTCAAACCCTTTCGATTCCCAGGTTTTAGTATTTCCCAGTAAAGTACATGGTTATAGTATCCCCCTCCGTTATTCCTAATTCCAGCAGGGTACTCGGACACTTTTGCAAAAATTTCATTAAGCGATTTTTCGGTCAGCTTTAAGTCACTAGCCTGCTTTAAAAAATTATCGAAGTAAGCCTTGTGGTGACGGCTGTAGTGAATTTCAACGGTTAGGGCATCAATTGCTGGCTCTAAAGCTGCGTATTGGTAAGGCAATTGGTAAAAATTGAGTTCCGATACCCTTTGTGTTAAAAGAGTATTCTGTGCCATTGAAAGTACTGATATCGCTGTGGCTAATGAAGTAATAATTATCCTATTCATGATTCCTGAATTTTTTGTATAAACAACACACAGGAGTGAAAAGTTCAAGAAAATAAGTGCTATAACTTAAACCCAAGTGCCATGAATTAACGATTTCAGCCAGTCTAATTATAGAGGAAGGAGTCGGAATATACAGAATATGATGGAGTTAGAGGAAGTTAGAGGAATAGTAAAATGTGAACGGTTAAACCAAACTGCCATGGATTAACAAATACAACCAGGCTAATTAAAATGTGAATACAGAAACATTTTATTGGAAATTCGCCAATTGAAAAATTCAATTTTTCGAATTGACTAATAAAAACAAATCATTCCGCGATCTCGGAATGAAAGATTTTGAAAAGTCGGGGTTATCTCGATAAGTCAATAGAAGCAGGATGTTTAAATGTTTTTTGTTTTTCTATTGACTTCTCGATAAAATAACAAGTGCTTAAAAGACTCTAAAATAGTAATGAGAGTTTATTTTGGCCGTTGTTTACAGATAGATATGCAGAAAAAATAGCTCTGGGTAAAATCAATTAACCCAGACATCCTAAAACTCCTGCCCTTTTTGCTTTGGATAATCAATTGAGTAGTGTAGCCCTCTACTCTCGTGCATTTCCTGAGCTGATTTTATTATGAGGTAACCAACGTTAATCATATTCCGGAGTTCGCATAGTTTTTGGGTAAGAATTGATTTTTTGTAGAGTTCCTCGGTTTCGCGGTAAAGTATTTCCAGGCGAGTTAATGCTCGCTGTAAGCGGAGGTTTGAACGAACAATTCCCACGTAGCTACTCATAATCTGCTGCATCTCACGGTAGCTCTGGGTGATAAGTACCATCTCCTCGTTATGAATTGTTCCTTCGTAGTCCCATTCGGGTATAGAGTGGTTTATTTCATAGCTCTTATAGTGTTCCATGGAATGTTGTGCGCCACGATGCGCATAAACAATTGCCTCAATAAGCGAATTTGAGGCTAACCTATTGGCACCATGTAAACCGGTTGATGAGCATTCACCTACTGCGTAAAGCCTTTTTATGGTTGATTGAGCATTAGTATCAACTTTAATACCACCACACATGTAATGTGCAGCAGGAACAACCGGTATCATATCCTTTGTAATGTCAATGCCAAGCGATAAGCATTTCTGGTAGATGTTTGGGAAATGGTCAATTATCTCCTTTGGTTCCTTGAAGGTAACATCGAGGTAAACATAGTCGTCGCCCCTAACCTTCATCTCGTTATCTATGGCTCGGGCTACAATATCGCGCGGTGCAAGCGACCCCCTAGGGTCGTACTTCTGCATGAATTCCTTACCGTCGATGGTTTTAAGCACACCACCAAACCCTCGCATGGCTTCGGTTATAAGGAACGAGGGGCGTTCGCCCGGATTGTAAAGCGATGTGGGGTGAAACTGCACAAAGGCCATATTTTCAACCTGTCCCTTTGCCCGGTAAACCATGGCAATGCCATCGCCTGTGGCAACAGGAGGGTTTGTAGTTGTGTTGTAAATATTGCCAGTTCCGCCAGTTGCCAAAACAGTTACTCGGCTCAGGAAAGTGTGTACCTCCTGTGTTTTAAGGTTTAGTACGTAAGCTCCGAAACATGTAATATCAGGATTTCCGCGTTTAACCTCCTGTCCAAGGTGGTGTTGGGTGATTATTTCAACAGCAAAGTAATTCTCGTAAACGGTAATGTTGGGGTGATTTCTTACCTTGTTGCTTAAAACCTTTTGTATTTCCGCGCCGGTATTATCCTTATGGTGTAGTATGCGGTGCTCCGAGTGCCCGCCCTCACGAGCCAAATCGTACTGACCGTTGGGCTTTCGGTCAAACTTAACGCCCCAGCTAATAAGCTGCTTAATCTGGGAAGGGGCTTCGTTAACCACTATGCGGACAACTTCCTCGTTGCAAAGCCCATCACCACAAATGAGGGTATCGTGTATATGCTTTTCGGGCGTATCGGGATCGTATGTTACAGCGGCTATGCCCCCCTGTGCGTATGCTGTATTGGTTTCGTCTAATCTATCCTTAGTAACAACTATAACCTTTGCGTGGTCGGCTACTTTAAGGGCAAAACTCATCCCGCCTATGCCTGACCCAATTATTAGGAAATCGGTTTCAATCTTGCTCATCGGGTTAAAGGTATACAGCAATAAATTGCCGTGTTATGTTTGAGCAAAACTATGAATTAGTAGGCTGTTATCAAAGCTAAATATTGATTGGTATCCGTTTTCGTTGGTTAAAGGTAATTATTTCCTTGTATCCTAACGATTTAAGGAGGTTAACGGCTTCATCAAAGTACTGCCCAATATTTTGCTCAACATGAGCATCGCTACCCATGGTAATGGGTACCCGGTAGTGATGAAGGATTTCGAGAAAGTCGACCGATGGGTAAAATTCGGCACAGGGTTTATTTTTTCCGCTGGTATTAAGCTCAACCACCACACCGCAATCGCTAAAAATTTGTGCACACCTTTCGTAAATTTTCTGCAGCTTAAACGTAGGGTAAACTGCAAATTTTTTTGCTAAATCGGCATGACCAATAATATCGAACATTCCGGTTTGTGCTGCCTCGCCAACAAGTTTGAAATATGTGCGGTAAAAATCATCAATATCAATGCCTTGGTAACCGTTAATATCGGTATCAAAATTCCAATCATCAATAAAGTGAACCGAACCAATGGTATAATCCAAGGGAATAGATTGTAAAACACCTCGGGTTTCATTAACCAAATTGGGAATATAATCCACCTCGGCTCCAAACCGAATGGTTACTGAATTGGATTTGTGCTGAATACGATTTACTGTGTCAATCAGTTCAGGAACTCTTCCCAAATCCATTGCCCAGCCAATAGGTTTAAGCGATATATGATCCGTGAAACCTATTTCGTAAATCCCTGATGCCTCTGCCGCATAAACCATTTCATCGTGTGTATGATGTCCGTCAGAAAAATTGGTATGCATGTGGTAGTCGGGGTACATTTTATATCGATTTTAGTTTATAAACAAATCCAAACGTTTCGTGTTCATATCAAATTTATCACATTTATTGCTATTATTGCCAAAATTTTTGATGATTTGATTACGGTTGTAAGCATAATGGCTGGGGGTATGTTGCTTGGTTTTCTTTTAAGAGCAAAGCAACGTATTGTTTCCGGTAATGAGAAGCTTATCACTTATGCCATATACCTGCTTCTTTTCATGATGGGCGTTAGCATAGGTTCAAACGAACAAATTATGAACTCGTTGAGTACGCTTGGTATTGTGGCCCTAATAGTCTCAATGGGTGCTATAATCGGGAGCATTCTAACAGGTTTTTTGGTGTTTAAATTGTTTTTTAAAAACGATTAAAGTTGAAAGGGAGTTTAACCATACTTTCATTTTTCACGCTGGGGTTAATTGTTGGTCGATATACTCCAGTTAACGATTGGCTTAGTTCCGTTGACTACAGCTCCCTATCGCTTTACCTGCTTATGTTTTTGGTAGGAATTAGTATAGGTTCCGATACCCGATCGTTACAAGCTCTCAAAAGCATGAATTTAAAAATCCTGCTGATACCCTTAGCAACAATTATTGGTACTGCTATTGGGGTTTGGTTCATTTCAATTTTTGTTTCACGATACTCTATTAAGGAACTTATGGCTGTTGGAGCCGGGTATGGCTATTACAGCCTATCAAGTATAATTATCAGGAATAGCCACAGCGATGCACTTGGCGTTGTTGCTTTGCTATCGAATGTAATTCGCGAAATTATTACCCTGCTGCTGGCACCGCTTATGGCAATCTATTTTGGTAAAGTTGCACCAATCTGCTCGGGAGGAGCCACAAGCATGGATACCACATTGCCAATAATTTCAAGAGCATCGGGGAAAGAGTATGCCATTCCATCGCTTATTCATGGAATTATACTTACCATACTGGTGCCTTTCATTGTAACGTTAATTCTATCAATCTAAATAACAAAGCCATGAAAATCAAAACTTTGCTACTGGCAGCATTTGCGTTTTTGCTGTTAATCTCCTGTAAAACAAAAACCGAAAAGGAAAACTTTAATCAGGATCATCTGATTTACGCCACCATTTGGTACCAAAACTCCCCCGAAATGAAAGCCCTGTACTACCAAGGCTTCAATATTGCAGAGGAAAGATTGAAACAGTACACGAAACTAAAAACTGCAAAACCCAAAGCAGTGGTGGTTGATATTGATGAGACCATGTTAAACAATGTACCATTCCAAGCGCAGGAAATAATTGATAACAAAGAGTTCTCGAGTGAATTTTGGAACGAGTGGAGCCAACTTGCCAGGGCCGAAGCCACCCCAGGTGCCATAGAGTTCAGCAAGCTTTGCGATTCGTTGGGCATTCCGATTTTCTACATCAGCAACCGAAAGGTAAACGAGTTTGACGCTACCCTTCGCAACCTCGATTCGCTGGGTTTTGCCTTTGCAAAACCAGAGTTCATAATTCTCAGGGACAATGAGAGTAGCAAAAAAGCCCGTCGCGAAAAGGTAATGGAAAACTATGAAATAGTTTTGCTTATTGGCGATAACCTTAACGATTTTTCTGAGGTTTTTGAAGACCGAAGCGATAGCTGGGGTACACCCACCGTGGAGAAATTCAAAAATGAATTCGGAAGCCGATTTATAGTTTTGCCTAACCCCATGTACGGCGACTGGGAAAAAAATATATATCCGAGTCGTGGCATGCTGCCTGCCCAGCAGGATAGTGCACGCCGCTCTGTGTTAAAGGGCTTTAAGTAAGAGCACCAATTCTCTCACCAAAAAAGGGCGATTTTTCGCCCTTTTTTATTTAGAAAAAATATCAATTATGATTAATCATCCTTTTGTTTATTAACCACTTGCATTAATTTGCTAATTTTGAATGAGATTGCTTTATTAAGTATGTTTTACATCAAATATAAAATACTATGAGAAGCTTAGCCCACCTGTTAATACCTGCCCTTTTCCTGTTTTCATGTTCAAAGTCAAATCATGAACCAACCGTTTACTTCACCAAGGATATTACACCGGAGGGGTTCATGAAGGTTTACAAACAGATTTCCAAAAACCTTGAAGGGAAAGTAGGCGTAAAGGTTCATTTTGGCGAAGAAGGCAATTCCTATTACGTTAAACCGGAACTATTTAAGGATATTGTTCTCGACTGCAAGGGAACATTCATTGAAACCAATGTATTATATAAAAGTCCGCGGCAAAAAACCGAAACCCATATTGCGCTGGCCAAACAACATGGATTTACCTATGCCCCTATCGATATTTTAGATGATAAAGGGGAGCTTGTAATTGAAAATGTACCCGGATGTAAACACTTCAATAAGTTTTACTTCGGGAAAAATATTGATGAGTATAATTCTTTCCTCATAATCTCGCACTTTAAGGGGCATGGATCGGCTGGTTTTGGGGGAGCCATTAAAAATATATCGATGGGGTTTGCAACCCCTCGAGGGAAACTGGCCATGCACAGGAACAATTACCCTGTATGCGATAGGGATCGCTGTACCAACTGCGATAGCTGCGCCCAGCAATGCCCGGCAAATGCTATTTCAACTAATCCTATTTGGATTGATGTAGATAAATGCACCGGATGTGGAAAATGCATTGATGTTTGCCCAAATAAAGCTTTACGTTACCCTAAAGGCGACGTAGATGTTCAAACTGTATTCTGTGAACGACTTGCTGAATACGCTAAGGCAATTTACGACCGTCATAAAAAGATGGTTTTCATAAATGTCTTAGTCGATATATCAACATCGTGCGATTGCTCCCGAAACCCCGGAAAGCCATTTGTCCCAAACATTGGTATTTTGGCGTCAACTGACATTGTGGCCATTGAAAAAGCAAGCCACGACCTAGTGGCTAAAGCCCACGGATGCGCTGATCCATTTCTGGAAGTTAACCGTGTAAGCGGTTACAGGCAAATTCAGTACGCTAAAACGTTAGGCATGGGCAAAATGAACTATCGCCTGGTTAACCTGGACAACAACCAAGAAACTGTAGTAATTTCAAAGTAAAGTTTCTAAACCAACAATCGCAAACCTGTTGCAAAAAAATAAATTAAGTAATATCTTTGCCGAGCAATTTGGCCTTATAGTTCAAGGGATAGAACGGAAGTTTCCTAAACTTTAGATCCAGGTTCGAGTCCTGGTAAGGCCACTACAAGGGGAGTTCTTCCCCTTTTTTTATTTTCACTCCACCAAACATGAGGAAAAATATGTAAAAGTTTGTAACATTTCTTGTATTTTTTTTATCATTGCATTATTTTTATACCAATTTTAATTACATATTGTAACTTCTATGGCTGAAACTTACAAGGTTGATGCAATTGACCAAAAAATACTATCGTACTTGGTTAAGAATGCACGAATGCCTTTTTTGGAAATTGCTCGCGAATGTGGAATATCGGGAGCCGCTATTCACCAACGGGTTAAGAAAATGGAAGATGCCGGTATTATTGCCGGTTCGCGAATGGTTGTTAAACCCAAAGCGCTAGGATTTGATGTTTGCGCTTTTGTTGGGGTACAGCTTGTATCAACTAACCTTTACGCAGGAGTAATTGAGGCTCTTAAAATGATGCCCGAGGTGGTGGAGTGCCATTTTATCACAGGGGAATATGCCCTTTTACTAAAAATTTTCTGCCGCGATAACGAGCACCTGATGGACGTGTTGGTTAACACCATTCAGAATATCCCCGGTATTTCAAGAACAGAAACTTTTATTTCCCTTGACCAAGCCATTGAGCGCCCGGTTTACGTTAAGGATAAAAGTGTGATTAAAGGTTAAAACAATAATCCATACAACAAAAAAAGGCTGAACCCTAGGTTCAGCCTTAATTTTATTTTATTTTTTAGTAATCTTCTTCTTCGTCATAGGCATCGTCATCATAGTAATCATCCAAAGAGTCTTTCAAATCGTAATCGTCCAGATCTTCAAACTCATCAATCTCTTCATAAAAAGAGCGCTTCAAATTCTTCTCCTTTTTAACAGGTTTCAACTTTTTGGCTCTCTTTAACTCGTCGGAATCGAAAGAATCGTTCTTTACGGGTTTCCGAAAATCTTTCTTTGACTTCATCACAAGACAAATTAAGATGTTTCCTTTGTTTTTTAACTATTTAGGGTTAAACATTAAATATATCAACCGCAATTTTAAGTATTTTTTTTTTCGTTGCAAGGTATTGGCCTACTGTATGGTGAAAATTTTTACGTTTAAAGCATATTATTTTACCAAGTTACACATCAGCTATATAAAAGTCAATACTTTTTCATCAAACAACTATTTTTTTTACATAAACACATTTACGTACATTTGTGAAGTTTTAAACCGCTATATGGGGTCCGAGGTAATTATCCACCAGTTACTAATTTTTGGCGTTTTAATGGTAGTGGGCGCTTTGGGCTCCTACTTCGGAATCATTAAGGACGAAGCCAAAGACTTCCTGTCGCGCTTCATTATCGACATTACCCTTCCCTGCCTGATTTTTTCAACTTTTGCTAAAATTGATAGTAACCCCACCCTGCTTATCAACGGTTTACTAGTGTTTGGTTTTACCTTTGTTAACCTTGCAATCGCTCTTTTTGCTGGAACCGTTTCGGCACGTCTCCAGGGCTTGAACCCAGCAAACACTACGGTTCATAGCCTTCACACCATGTTTGGGAATATTGTGTTTTTGGGCTACCCGCTCTTTGATGCTCTATTTCCAGGAGGAATTGGAATATTCTATGCAGCTGCATACCAACTTGCTTCAAACTCGGTTACTTTCACCTACGGGATATACAGGCTAAGTGCTGGTCAAGCAAAATCGGGGTTAAAAAGTTTGCTTAACATCAACACTTTTGCCTTACTAATTGGTTTTACAATTACTGCCTTTGGCATAAAAATTCCAGCGTTTTTTATCGATGCCCTGAGTGGATTGGGTAAGGCTACCAGCCCCCTATCAATGGTTTACATTGGGGCTTTGCTTATGGGGTTGGGTATTCGTAAATCCGTGAGCCATAAAAGTATTTACCTGCTTAGCCTCAATAAGTTGATTTTATTACCAGTTTTTTTGGGCTTTATTTACCTATGGATATTCCGATTTTTTAACCTGCAAATTTCGAGCGAAGCCTTTATTGTTCTTGTGATGCAAATGGCTATGCCCTGCCAAACAATAATAGTGGTAATGAGCAGAAGGTATGGTGGAAACTACCAGCTTGCTGCGGGTAATCTGTTTGTCTCCACCATACTGAGTATAGCAACATTGCCAGCCATTTATATTTATCTGAACTTTCTTCTGAAATGATTTTTATTTCACAACCAGCTTTACTTCAATCGTAAACTCGTCGTAAATCATTTTATCGCCTAATCCCTCAAAGAATTTTCCTGATCCATAACGAATATTGTACTGGGTGCGATCAACTGTAATCGTTGATGTGTACACATTTCCCTTTTTAATTACCTCAAAGGTGATTGGCTTTGTAATACCCTTGATAGTCAAATCGGTCGTTACTTTGGCCTTATCGCCATTAAACTTGTCCGACCTAACATTTCCAAGGAGAGCAACCCGGTATGTTCCAACACTAAAAAAATCGTCAGATTTTAGGTGGTCAATCAACTTTTTATTCCATTCTGGGCTCTCTAAATCGTCACATGTTATCGATTCCATATCGATAACAAAATTTCCGCCAGCAATCTGGTTATCTCTGATAACCAATTTGCCCTCTTTAAGCTTCACTTTGCCGTAATGTTCACCAGTTACTTTTTTGGCATTCCATTTCAGGGTGGAACTACTCGCATCGGCAATAAACTCCTGTGACCAAACTGTAGTACTAATCAGGAGTGCTGTTAGTAATGTTAAAAATTTCATGTTCTTTTTGTTTAAAGTTACACGGTAATAACAAATCAATATTCAATTTGTTTTTTAGTAACTTAGCGGGGCATATTTGTTTAGTGTCCAATGAGAGTTGTAATACAGCGTGTAAGTCAGGCTAGCGTTTCGGTTAACGGAAGCATAACCGGTTCAATTGGTAACGGTCTTCTAGTACTAGCTGGTTTTGAACATTCCGATACTGAAGAGGATTTGGAATGGATGGTTGGTAAAATTGTCCGCCTGCGAATATTTAACGATGCCGAGGGCATCATGAACCTCAGCGTTATGGATGTGAACGGTCAAATACTGGTTGTAAGCCAGTTTACCCTTCATGCAAAAACCAAAAAAGGCAATCGGCCATCGTACGTTCAAGCTGCCCCCCCGGATATTGCCATTCCGCTATATGAAAAGTTTATAATGATGCTGGAGCACGCAACCAGTAAACGGGTTGAACGTGGTGTGTTCGGAGCAATGATGGATGTTAGCCTGGTAAATTCTGGCCCGGTAACCATTATTATCGACTCAAAAAATAAAGATTTATGACACAGCTCACACTCGACGATGCTCAGAAACTGGTTGACAATTGGATTAAAACCAAAGGGGTACGCTACTTTAATGAGCTTACCAACATGACTCTGCTGGTGGAAGAGGTGGGCGAGTTAGCCCGAATTATGGCCAGGAGATATGGCGAGCAGTCGTTCAAGGAAGGGGAAACCGATCATGATCCTGCTCCCGAAATGGCCGATATACTGTTTGTGCTGATTTGCCTTGCTAACCAAACCGGCATTAACCTTACCCAAGCCCTTCTTCAAAGTATTGAAAAGAAAACCAAACGCGATAGCGAACGGCACCAGGGTAATACCAAATTGTTGTAACTTTGCCAACAAAATCACAATCTAATAATAGAAAGCTATGGACTTATCGTTCGAAGACAAGTTTAACATTGAGGTCGAAGCTGCCGAGGTTGAAAAAGCAATCAATAAGTTCAAGGATATTGCTCAGTCACGTAAAGGCGACGTAGAGATTCTAAAGCGCTGCTTTAGCATGATTGACCTTACCACACTAAATACAACCGATGGCTATGAGCGAGGCAAGCTTTTTGCCGAAAAGGTAAGCCAATTCCCTAACCAGTTTCCGGGAATGCCAAACGTTGCAGCCATTTGTGTTTACCCTTCGCTTGTGGCAGCAGTAAAAGAAAATCTATCTGCGCCCAGCGTAAAAATTGCCTCGGTTGCAGCAGGTTTTCCAGCATCACAAACATTCCTTGAAATTAAACTTTCCGAATGCGAAATGGCCCTTGAGCAAGGTGCCGATGAGCTCGATGTGGTGATATCGGTAGGTTCTTTCCTTGAAGGTGATTACTTTACGGTTTTCAGCGAACTTCAACAAATTAAAGAGGTGGCTGAGAACGCCAAGGTTAAAGTCATTCTTGAAACTGGCGCATTACCAAGCCTTGAAGACATAAAACTCGCTTCGTTTTTAGCCATGGAGGCTGGTTCCGATTTCATTAAAACCTCAACCGGCAAGTTAGAACCCGCAGCAACCCCTGAAGCGGTTTACGTAATGTGTTTAGCCATTAAGGAGTTCCATGAAAAAACCGGACGCAAGGTAGGTATGAAGCCTGCTGGAGGAGTTTCAAACTCCTACGATGCTGCGCTTTTCTATACTATTGTTGAGCAGGTTCTAGGTCAGGAGTGGCTTTATCCTGGACTATTCCGGTTTGGAACTAGTCGCCTTGCCGATGTACTATTAAGCGATATTCTAGGTAAAGATGTCAAGTATTTCAGCACATCGTCATCAGCTAAATACTAGATAAATTCTAGTTATATGCAATGAAAAAGGGTACCCAAAATTGGTACCCTTTTTTATTTGAATTATTAGAAATTACCACCAGATAGCGTAAAGAATAATCAAAAGGGCTATAATTATTGCTGAGCCTATCTTAAATCCTTTACCCGTTGAGAAGAGTTCCTTTGAAATTGTTATAGCTTTTACATGCTGCTTATTCCCCTCAACCATAGCAAATATCCAGATAATTGCTAAACAGATTAGAAAAACAATTCCCATCCTATCCATAAAGGGCAGGTTGGGTAGAAGTAACTTAAATAGTAGCGAGAACACGAATGTTCCAACTGCTGCTCCTAAAGCACCATTGGCTGTTGCTTTTTTGTAGAAAAATCCGGCTAGGAAAATTGCTAATGCGCCAGGACTTACAAATCCCGTAAACTCTTGAATATACTGAAAAGCTTGATCGAGGTTTGAAAGCATGGGTGCTATGAATACTGCTATTAGCAACGCAACGAATGCTGCTATACGACCAACTGTAACAAGTTTATGTTCCGAGGCATCCTTGTTTATATATTCTTTATAAAAATCCATAGTGAATATTGTTGAAACACTATTCATCATCGATGCCAATGAGCTTACAATTGCCGCTACCAATGCAGCAAAAGCCAAGCCCTTTACACCAGTAGGGACAAAGTTGTGAAGTAGCCAAGGATACGCCTCGTCTGACTTTGCAATATCGGCATGTAATGCAAAGGCAACAATCCCAGGGATAACTACAATAAGTGGAAGTAAAACCTTTAGGAATGCAGCAAATACCAATCCGCTCTGTGCCTCCTTAATGCTTTTGGCAGCTAGGGCACGCTGAATAATATACTGGTTACAACCCCAGTAGTAGAGGTTTGCAACCCACATACCGCCAATTAGTACGCTAATTCCGGGTAAATCAATATAGGCATCCTTTTGTCCACCCTTCCCATCGGGTATCATCAGTTTGCCTTTTTCCAGAATCATATCAAATTTTTCGGGAGCCTTTTGGAGTAAGGCTTTAAATCCAGCAATAAAGCCATGGCCATCGCTTAGGTAATCTAAAGCAAAGTATGTTGTTACTAAACCACCTCCTACAAGAAAAACAACCTGCACAACATCGGTCCATGCTACAGCCTTTAAGCCACCATAAATGGAGTAGAGTGCAGCAAAAAAGGCTAAACCAATAATAGCGTAGGTCATATTTATACCCATTATTCGCTGCATAGCCAGAGCACCAAGGTAGATTATAGAGGTAAGATTAACGAAAACAAAAACCAGCAGCCAAAAGCCAGCCATTACGGTTTTAACACGTTTATCGTAGCGGACCTCAAGAAACTGCGGCATGGTAAAAATCCTCTTCTCCAAAAATATCGGCAGAAAGAAAACAGCCACCAGAATTAGCGTTAAAGCTGCCATCCATTCATACGATGCAATTCCTAATCCAATGGCATAGCCTGAACCTGACATCCCAATGAATTGTTCAGCAGAGATATTTGATGCTATTAGCGATGCACCAATAGCCCACCAGGGCAACGCCCTACCGGCTAAAAAGTAATCCCCTGAGTTGGTTTCCGAATCGCGCTTACGAAACGAAACCCACAAGCCTAAACTAACTATAAGTAAAGCATAGGCTATAAACACAATGTAATCGACTGTTGCAAACGACATATCAGTAAGGTTTTGGTTTAAGGTTAAAAGCAAAAGTATAACTAAGAGCAAAATATCTAGCACAAATGAGCTACATCAATAGTATCACACTCCTAATTTTTACCTACTCCATAAAGGTGATGGATACACTCCTTTTTCCGTTAACTCTTTAAGTCGGTTAACTACCATGGGTCTATCACCGGGATATGTAACGCCAAACCACTCCGCTTTGGTTTCTAATACCTTACAGCGGGCAATACCCTCTTTAATGGCTCGGTTTACAACCGTGGGAATGTAAAATTCTGCCTTAACATTTCCAATTTGGTTGCTGAAAAAGTCGGTCATAAGCTTCTCGGTGTAGCCGAAAAAGTCAGTGGTGAAACCCCAGAAGTTCATCGATACGGGAACGCCCTCATCAACCTTTACAAAATTACCATTTTCATCTTTGTACTTTACCTCGCCTTCAACACGCTCAATGTGAGTGCGTTCAACAACATCTAATAAGTATCCATTTTTATCGGTTGAGCATACTCCGCGTGAAACAGCGCCTTGTTCCGAAAGGGTGTTTCCAAGCTTGTAACCAACCATAAAGTAGCTTCCCTTTTCCAGATTGGGTTTGGATAGTTCCTGAGCTAGTACCCTAAAGGTGTCGAAACCATAGAAATCGTCGGCATTAATCACAGCAAACGGTTCATTAATTAAATGACGGGTTACCCATACTGCATGTGCCGTTCCCCATGGCTTTTCGCGGCCATCAGGAACTTTAAAACCCTGCGGAAGCATATCGAGTTCCTGAAAGGCAATTTCAACTCTTACATCTGAGTCGAAACGGTTACCAAATACTTCCAAAAAATCCTTTTCAATGCTCTTGCGAATTACAAAAACAACTTTCCCAAAACCGGCACGAATAGCATCGTACACGGAGTAATCAATGATTGTTTCGCCATTGGGTCCTAATGCATCAACCTGCTTCAAACCACCATAACGGCTACCCATGCCAGCAGCCAAAATAACAAGTGTAGGTTTCATATCTTAAGATACTTAGTTAAAATTATTCTAAAATCAATTTTTTGCTGTATTATTAACAACTGATTGAATCATGATCACACAAGGCAATTATTTGCTTTCAGTAAATTTTTATGTCGTTGTTTTGCCATTTCGGCAAAGTTATTGAATGGTTATAAAAACAAAAACTTTATCGGCCATGAAAAGGTTTATCTTTTTAGTTGCACTTCTTAATGTTTTGATAATAAGCACAAATGCACAGAACAAAACTAAAAGTCAGCTGGAAGCCGATTTTGAAAAATTTAAGAAGGAGCGTGAGCAGGATTTTCAGGATTTCAAACAAAAGCGCGAAGCTGAGCTAAAAAAAATGGAACAGGAGTACCTGGACTACTACAATGAAATGACTGGACTCAAGAAGCATTATGTTGAGAAAAAGGAACCCGAAAAGGCTCAAACCGTTCAGGATATCATTGATTACGAAAACACGATTGCTAAAACATTGGGATACAAAATTCCTGAAAGGGTAAAGGAAAAAGTGGAAGCCAATACTAAGTCCGAAGTTTCAAAAAAGGAAGAAGCTAAAACAGAAGCTGAGAATGTAAATGTTGAAGATAAAAAGCCCGAAGTGTCGTCATCAACATTTAAACCAGAGGCTGGCACTCGCGATGGAATACCAGTACTTACACCTTTACCCAAAAGACTAGCCAAAATTACATCGCCTTTCGGTGTAAGAATTCACCCAACCCTAGGCCGGCCTATTAAACATAATGGTGTGGATTTTGGCTCGGGACGTGGGGCTGAGGTTTATGCAGCATCGAGCGGCAAAGTTGTTCTTGCCCAGTACAACAGCACCTACGGAAACTATATCATTATTGAACATAATGATGGAACAAGTTCGGTTTATGCCCATTTGGATAAAATAAAGGTTTCCAAGGGGAGCCCTATAAGAAAAGGCGATGTTATAGGTTATACTGGCAGTACTGGTCGAAGCACTGGACCACACCTTCATTATGAGGTTCGTATAAAGGGTATCCCAGTTGACCCCAAGGGATATTTGGTTGAAACCAAATAGGGTTCAACTTTAGGAAAAAGGATTCACAATGCCCTAAACAATTTTAAATTAGGGTAAACACTAACTAATTTTCCTATTTTTGCAAAAAATTTGCAAATGCTAAAACGCGAGGACATTGAGGTTATGGCTCCAGCGGGCAATTTTGAATCGCTCATGGCAGCCATACAGGGAGGAGCAAATTCGGTTTACTTTGGTGTTGGAAACCTCAACATGCGCGCTAAATCGTCAATAAATTTTACTGTGGACGATTTACCGGAAGTGGTTCGCATTTGCAAAAAGAACAAGGTAAAAACATACCTTACCGTTAACACGGTAATTTACGATAGCGACATTCCTTTCATGCACCAAATTATCGACACCGCTGCCGAAGCAGGTGTCAGCGCACTTATTATCTCCGACCAGGCTGCCATGCTTTACGCCCGCAAAAGGGGAATGGAAGTGCATATTTCAACACAGTTGAATATTAGCAATACAGATGCACTTAAGTTCTACTCACAGTGGGCTGATGTAGTTGTTTTAGCCCGAGAGCTAAATCTTGAACAGGTAAAAACTATTTACCAAAACATTCACTCGCAGAATATTACTGGGCCAAATGGCAATCCCATAAAAATAGAACTATTTGCTCATGGGGCGCTCTGCATGGCTATATCGGGAAAGTGTTACCTAAGCTTACATGAGGCCAACTCGTCGGCAAACAGGGGAGCTTGCCTTCAAATTTGTCGCCGTTCATACACCGTAACCGATAATGAAACTGGTGCACAGCTGGAGATTGACAATGAGTATATAATGTCGCCCAAGGATTTGTGCACCATTAACTTCCTGGATAAAATCCTTGATGCGGGCGTTAGAGTTCTAAAAATTGAAGGCCGTGCCCGAGGCCCTGAATATGTAAAAACGGTAACACAATGCTATAACGAGGCGGTTACATCGGTTTGCAATGGAACCTATACGCCCGAAAAGGTTGAAAATTGGATGCAGCGCCTTTCTACGGTATTTAACCGCGGTTTCTGGGATGGATACTATCTTGGCCGCAGGCTTGGCGAGTGGAGCAAGGCTTATGGCAACATTGCCACTGAACGCAAACAGTATGTAGGAAAAATAACCAACTACTTCTCTAGGCTGGGTGTAGCTGAAATAACCGTTGAGGCCTCGGAGCTTTACCTCAACGACAAAATTCTAATTATTGGCCCAACAACCGGCGTTATTGAATATGAGGTAAAGGAACTTCAGGTCGATGAAAAACCTGTAGAGTTTTCACCCAAAGGGGTAAAATGTTCCATTCCGGTTCCAGAAAAAGTGCGCAGAGCCGATAAGCTTTACCGAATAGTAAAAATGAATTCCGATTAGTAAAATATTTGTAAATTAGATGTTTAATTAAAACTCCTATTGATATGAGCTTCAGCCAACTTTGCAACAAGATTTTTTGGGACTGCACCCTGCACTATCACACCATGGATAATGTTGATGCCCAACCTAACATTCCTTACCAGCCAGGAACCATTGAATTCTCGCTTTTTACAAAGAACTGGATTGATGCCGTTCAGTGGCACCTCGAGGATATCATCCGCGATCCCAAAATTGATCCGGTAGAAGCGTTAAAAATTAAACGCCGTATCGATAAATCCAATCAGGACCGAACCGATTTGGTTGAAATGATTGATAGCTACTTTCTGGAAAAGTATAAGGATATCAAACCTCAATCCAACGCCACTATAAACACTGAAAGTCCGGCATGGGCCATTGACCGCCTCTCCATTCTTGCCCTAAAAATTTACCACATGGAGCAAGAGGTTAAACGAACCGATGTTTCAAAAGAGCATATTGACAGCTGCCAAAAGAAACTAAACACCCTGCTTGAGCAACGGGTCGATTTATCAACAGCAATCGATCAGCTACTCGACGATATTGAGCACGGGCGCAAGTACATGAAGGTTTACAAGCAGATGAAAATGTACAACGACCCATCGCTTAATCCTGTACTATATGGAGCAAAACAGCAAAAAGGTTAACGGATATCCTAAAAAGCTACTTGTGGTTAGGCTTAGCGCCATTGGCGATGTGGCCATGACCGTACCTGCAATTTGGTCATTGGTTAAAAATCACCCCGATGTGCAGGTTACCTTTGTATCGCAAGGATTTGCCCGCGATATTGTTAACCAAATTCCTGGAGTTTTATTTGTGGAGGCAAATACCAAAGGCCGACACAAGGGGTTGTTGGGAATTTGGCGATTGTTCACCGATCTCCGTAAAATAGATAGGTACGATGCTTTAGCCGACCTTCACAATGTTATTCGTAGCCAAATTCTCCGAAACTTATTTTTACTCTCGGGGCTAAAAAAAATATCCGTTATAAATAAAGGGCGAAGCGAAAAGCGCAAACTTGTAAGGCTAAAGAATAAGCGGCTCGCTCCACTTAAAACTACCCCTGAACGCTATATGGATGCGCTCCTTAGGCTAGGGTACACAATCAATGATGAGTTTGATTATCTTTTCCGCGAGGCTCGATTACCCGAAAACATTACAATCCACCTTGGATACAAGGACAAGCGGTGGATTGGTATTGCGCCTTTTGCCAAACATAAGGGGAAAATTTACCCGCTCGACAAAATGGAGCGAGTTGTTGAAATCCTTTCCGCATCAAAAACCAATAAAATCATTCTAATAGGTGGAGGTGGAAAAGAGCAAGAAATACTTGAGGGCTGGGAGAAAAAATATCCAAATACCATTTCCATTGCCCGAAAGTACAGCATTCTAAATGAACTAAAGATAATTTCGAACCTCGACGTAATGGTTTGCATGGATTCAGCAAACATGCATTTTGCATCGTTAGTAAACACCCCCGTTGTAAGCATTTGGGGTGCTACACATCCCTATGCAGGCTTTTACGGATGGAAGCAAAACCCCACAAGTGCCGTTCAGGTTGACCTTTACTGCAGGCCATGCTCCATTTATGGGAATAAACCCTGTTTCCGAAAGGATTACGCTTGCTTAAACCTTATTGAGCCAGAGGTGGTGGTGAGTAAAATCAACACGGTAATTGACCGTTTCAACAGAATTTAAAATTAAAATAATTATGACTTACGTAACCAAAGAAAAGCTATTCAGCAGGGAATGGTTTAAAGCATATGCTTTAATACTGGTTGGATCGTTCATTCTTGCAGCAGGTTTTGTTCTATTCATCGACCCACACCGAATTGCCCCTGGTGGTGTATATGGTATTGGTATTATTGTCCATTACCTCACAAAAGGAATGTTCTCTTGGGCACCCGATGGTTTTCCTATTGGTACTGTTGGTTTGCTGCTAAATATTCCACTTACCATTATTGGTATAAGGGTTTTAGGCCCAATGTTTGGAATTAAAACGGTAGTTGGTTTTGTACTTTCATCGGTTTTTATCGATACTTTACACCTTTGGCTTGGATACGACCCCCTTGTTGACGATATGCTGCTTTCCTCAATTTTTGGCGGTGTACTCATTGGCTTTGGGTTGGGCTTAATCTTCAAGTCTAAAGCAACCTCGGGCGGTTCCGATATCATAGCAATGATAATTGCTAAGTATACCCGACTACCCCTAGGCCAGCTGATGATTTACGTTGATTCAACCATTGTACTTTTAGCCTTGGTAGCTTTTCAGGACTGGAAAATTCCTTTATACTCCTGGGTGGTAATTTACGTTACCGGTAAGGTGATTGATATGACCATTCAAGGGGTTAGCTACGATAAAGCCCTTTTCATTATTACCGATAGGCACGAAGAAGTTAAAAACAAGATTATTCACGATATTGAACGCGGCGGAACCATTATTAACGTGCAAGGTATGTACACCGGACACGATAAGAAAATGATTTTCACAAACGTATCGCGTCGCGAGGTTCATATGCTAAAGGATTACATCCAGCAAATTGACCCGAATGCTTTTATTACTGTAATTGATGCCAATGAAATTCTTGGAAATGGTTTTAAACCGTTAAACGAGAGTATGTAGCTTTTTACACATGGAAAAGGGATTGGTGTTAAAGAGTACCGGAAGCCATTACAGGGTTCGATTGGATGATGGCCGCGTGGTTGAGTGTGTACCACGCGGTAAGCTTAGGCTTAACGAGATAAAAACAACCAATCCTATTACTGTTGGCGACTGGGTAAGCGTTGAGCTTAACCCCAACGGGGTAGGTTTAATAACCGCCATCCAAGAGCGAAAAAATTATATTATTCGTAAGGCCACAAACCTATCACGCGAGGCTCACATCATTGCTGCTAATATCGATCAGGCTTTACTGGTGGTTACAATTACTCAGCCCGAAACCCAACTGGCATTTATTGATCGTTACCTGGTTACCGCTGAAGCTTACCGCATTCCTACTGTTATTGTCTTCAATAAAATCGACTTAGTTGATTCAGCCATTCAACCCGTGCTCGATAGCTACATCTCAATATACGAACCCATTGGATATAAGTGCCTAAAAGTTTCTGCCAAAACAGGTCAAAATCTCGATTTACTTAAACAAATACTTCAAGGAAGGGTAAGCTTGCTATCCGGAAATTCAGGGGTAGGTAAATCTACGTTAATTAACCTCATTGAGCCCGGTTTGAATCTTAAAACCGCTGAAATTTCAAATGCTCACCTTAAGGGTAGGCATACTACAACCTTTAGCGAAATTTTTGAGCTAAGCTTTGGTGGATTTATTATTGATACACCGGGAATTAAGAGTTTTGGTTTGGTTGACATTGAAAAGGATGAGCTATACCATTTCTTCCCTGAGATATTTAAGCTATCCGACAAATGTAAGTACTACAATTGCACCCATATCCATGAGCCCGGTTGTGCTGTTATTGAGGCTGTTGACAAGAGCGAAATTGCACCATCGCGCTACCTGAGCTACTTGAGCATATACGACGATGAAAACGAAAAATATCGACCCAAATTAAAGTAATAGATCATTAGTATGTTTATTAATAACTTAAATCCAATTGCTTATGAAATCGCACGAAATTGACTATAGAATTATTGGTGAATCCATTCAATTGGTTGAAATTGAGCTTGACCCACATGAAACTGTAATTGCGGAAGCAGGTGCAATGGTTTACATGGAAAGTGGAATTGATTTTGAAACAAAGCTTGGCGACGGCTCAAATCCCAGTTCAGGGTTTTTAGGGAAACTGCTTTCGGCTGGAGCACGTGCTATAACCGGTGAATCGATTTTTATGACTCACTTCACTAACCATGGTATTGGCAAAAGGAAAGTTGCTTTTTCCGCACCCTACCCCGGCACTGTTGTGCCAATCGATTTGTCAAAGGTGGGGGGTAATCTTATAGTCCAAAAGGACGGGTTCCTTTGTGCGGCTCTTGGTACAAGTATTTCGCTCCATTTCAACCGAAAACTGGGAGCGGGCTTGGTTGGTGGTGAGGGCTTTATCCTTCAGCGCCTCAGCGGCGATGGTTTAGCCTTTGTGCATGCCGGCGGAACCGTGATTGAAAAGCAGCTCAACAATGAGACCTTACGAATCGATACCGGTTGCATTGTTGCCTTTGAGCCAACAATTGATTTCGATGTTCAAACAAGCGGAAATCTAAAAAGCATGCTCTTTGGCGGCGAAGGTTTATTCCTTGCCACCCTTTCCGGTTCCGGTAAGGTTTGGCTTCAATCCATGCCTATCAAGAAACTGGTTCAGGCTCTTGCTCCTTACGGCAGAAATAGAGGAAAAGAAAATAGTTCAATACTTGGCAATCTTTTAGAAGATTAAAAATGGCTTCAACCATTAGTATCGATAAATTTATTGAACTATCAGATATTTACCCTGTTGTTGATGTTCGCTCACCTTCGGAATATGCTCGTGGGCATATTCCGGGCGCATTTAATATTCCCCTTTTTTCCGACGAGGAACGCGCTGCTGTAGGAACTAAATATGTAAGGGAAGGACGACAACAAGCCGTTAGACTGGGACTTGAGCTGGTTGCTCCTAAACTAAACTGGTTTGTTGATTCATTAAGTTCAATGGTTAACCAAAAAAACATTCTGGTTTACTGCTGGCGTGGTGGAATGCGAAGTGCCAGCATGAGCTGGCTTTTTGGCTTAGCTGGTTTTAAGCCCTTTACGTTGGAAGGTGGTTATAAGTCATTCAGGC